>Ga0209642_10001026_pt1 | contig 18431 bp, 20 predicted proteins | sample RifCSP19_2_FD_184025 | JGI IMG/M metagenome (GOLD analysis project Ga0209642, IMG submission 184025) | Soil microbial communities from Rifle, Colorado - Rifle CSP2_sed 19_2 (SPAdes) (version 2) | ecosystem: Environmental > Terrestrial > Deep subsurface > Rock core/Sediment | place: Rifle... | reverse complement strand
TCAATAAAAAATTATGAACGTAAGATCACAAATTTCAATGTTGTTTCATCTCGACAAATGTATCGGCTGCCATACTTGTTCTATTGCCTGCAAAAATATCTGGACAGACAGAAAAGGCGCTGAGTATATGTGGTGGAATAACGTTGAAACAAAACCCGGCACCGGTTACCCAACAAAATGGGAATATCAAAATATTTATAAAGGCGGATGGAAGAAAAATGAAAATGAGAACATCTCCTTAAGAGGATCGGGGAAGTACAAAGGTCTGCTTAATATTTTTCACAATCCCTATCTGCCATTGTTAGAAGATTATTACGAACCCTGGACATATAAATATCTTGATCTAATTGAATCTCCTGCCAGCGATGATCAACCGACTGCCAGACCTGTTTCATTAGTAACCGGAAAACCGATAGATATAAAAACCGGGCCCAATTGGGATGATGATTTAAGCGGAACGCCTGAATATGCAAGGCGCGATCCGAATTTAAAAAATTTATCTCCTGCTGAACAGGAAGCGATGTTTCAATTAGAAAAGATGGCAATGTTTTATCTGCCAAGAATATGCAATCATTGTTTGAATCCTGCTTGTGTTGCTTCGTGTCCATCGGGTGCGATTTATAAAAGAGGTGAAGACGGTGTTGTATTAATTAATCAGCAAGTCTGTCGTGCATGGAGAATGTGTGTTACTGCTTGTCCATACAAGAAATCATATTACAATTGGAGCACAGGTAAATCTGAAAAATGTATTTTATGTTATCCAAGATTAGAAGCCGGACTTGCACCTGCTTGCATGCATTCTTGTGTTGGAAGAATCCGCTATCTCGGTGTTCTTCTTTATGATGCAGATAAAATTAAAGAAGCAGCGTCTGCACCTGATGACGAACTGATTGACCGCCAGCTTGATTTGATATTGAATCCCTTTGATGAAGCGGTAATTAGAAGTGCAAAAGAAAATGGAGTTGCAGATTCAACAATTGAAACCGCACAAACTTCGCCAGTTTATAAATTTGTAAAAGTATGGGGCTTAGGACTCCCATTACATTCAGAGTTTCGTACATTGCCGATGCTCTTTTACGTCCCGCCACTATTACCGGTTATGGCCTCTCTCAGCGATACGGACAACAGCGAACAATCCGGCAAACTCGACCCAATTGCAAAATTCTGGAGTAGAGATTCGGTCTACGATACTTCTACCAATGCTTTGTGGGGTACAATTGAGCAAGCGAGATTTCCAATCAAATATATGGCTAATATGTTTGGAGTTGGGAATGAAGGAATAATTAAAAATGTTTTAAGAAAACAATTAGCAGTTCGTATTCATAGAAGAAGTTTAACTGTGGGTGATATCAATAAAACATTAGCTGCTGATGCGCTCAACGAAGTCAGTTTGAAACCTAATGATGCTGACGATATTTACAAGTTAACAGCTCTGGCAACTTTCGATGATCGTTTTAACATTCCACCCGCTCACAGAGAACAGGCTTTGGAAATGCTTGGAAACACCGGTGATCTTAAAGGTTCTACTGGATTCGGATTTAAAGAAGCACCGATGAGAGGAATTTAGAATTATGATCAGATATGAATTACTTGGGGATTTATTTCTTTATCCTTCTGAAGAAGTAAAAGCAAAAATCTGTGATGTACAGAAATATCTCGATGAAAATTTCCTAATTGTATCAGATTTATTGAGAGACTTTTCCGAATTCGTTAAAATGACCTCACTCAAAGAATGGGAAGAAATTTACACACGCACGTTTGATGTTCAGGCAATAACGACACTCGATTTGGGTTATGTAGTTTTTGGTGATGACTATAAAAGAGGAGAGCTGCTTGTTAATTTAGGCAACGAACACAAAGCCGCTAACAACGACTGCGGAACAGAATTAGCTGATCATCTTACGAATTTATTACGGTTAATTAATAAAACTGCTGATAGTGAATTGAAACATGATTTAATCTATTACATCATAAAACCGGCATTAAAAAAAATAATTTCAGAATTTGATAAAGATAGCATCAATGGTAAAAACAAGGTTTACGAAAAACATCACCGCACTCTTATTGAGCAAAATGAAATAAACCGGCTGATCTATCAAAAACCTCTCCTGGCAATCCTGGAATTAATAAGAATAGCATTTCCGGATGAGCAGAATACATTTCCGGAAGAAAAAGATTTCGCAAAAGAAATTTCTAATGAATTAGAAATACAAAGTTAGGAATTCAATTATGACTCTCTATAATAACTTCTTTTTCGTTGCTTTTCCTTATGTAGCAATTATAATTTTCATAGTTGGTACTATCTATCGATACAGAGAAACTAAGTTTAAGTACAGTTCTATTTCATCTCAATTTCTTGAAACGCGCAGGTTATATTGGGGTTCTGTTCCATTCCATTTTGGGATCATATTTTTATTCTTCGGTCATTTAACTGCATTTCTCGTTCCCCAATACGTTCTGCTATGGAATCAACTTCCGTTACGTTTGGCAATTTTAGAAATCACAGCTTTTGTATTCGGTATAATGACATTCTTGGGATTAATAAATCTTTTTTACAGAAGATTAACAAATCCGCGTATTCAGAAAGTAACGAACTACGCTGATATTATTCTTGAAATTTTACTGCTTACTGAAATATTCCTCGGATTGTGGGTTGCGTATGGTTACCGTTGGGGTTCATCATGGTTTGCAGTTGTTCTTACCCCGTATTTACAATCAATCTTTGAGTTAAATCCTCAAATTGATGCGGTTGCAATGCTTCCGCTTATAATTCAGTTTCATATAATATTGGCATTTATAATTTTATTGATAATTCCATTTACTCGGTTAGTCCACTTGCTCGTTTTCCCGTTAAGTTACTTATGGCGGCCTTATCAAAAAGTAATTTGGAATTGGAACAGAAAGAAGGTCAGAAACCCTAAAACAAATTGGACAATTCATAAACCAAGTAATAATTGATCAAAACAATATGGAAGAAAAGATAGCAAGTAAAGCACATCGGATATTGTTCTTCAACACTTTGGCATTCATAATATGTTTTGCTGCGTGGACGATTAATGGAGTGCTGGTAACATTTCTTGTTGACAGCGGCATCTTCAAGTGGAATACTGTTCAAGTTGGCTGGTTATTCGGAATTCCGATACTTTCCGGTGCAATTTTTAGGTTTCCTATCGGAATGTTAACGGATAAATTCGGTGGTAAAGTAATTTTCACTTCCCTATTAGTTTTCTGTTCAATTCCAATGTTTCTACTCTCTTACGCAAATGATTACTCATCCTTTGCATTACTGAGCTTTATATTTGGTTTAACCGGTGCCAGTTTTGCCTGTGGTATTGCATACACCTCGTTGTGGTTCCCTAAAAATAAACAGGGTACTGCACTTGGAATTTTCGGCATTGGCAATACAGGTACTGCACTTACCGCTCTCTTTGCACCCAGCCTTTTGAATTATTTAACCGATCAAGGTACGCATCTGGAAGGATGGAGAATGCTTCCACAGATTTATGCTGCAGCTTTGTTCGGAATGGGGATTTTATTTTTTGTATTTACAACTAATAAGACCCCTGAAAAGAAAAAGTCAATTAAAGAACTTATCCACCCATTGAAAGCTGTGCGACTCTGGCGATTTGGATTGTATTACTTTTTGGTTTTCGGATGTTTCGTCGCATTTTCACAATGGCTCGTTCCCTATTATGTTAATGCTTACTATATGCCGCTAATAACAGCCGGTATACTCACTTCTGTTTTTAGTTTACCAGCCGGACTTTTCCGTGCTTTTGGCGGGTGGTTAGCTGATAAATACGGCGCAAGAAAAGTAATGTATTGGGTATTCGGTGCGTCAATTACCTTATCATTTTTATTAATATTTCCAAGAATGGAAATCTATTCACCCGGATCGGGAGTAGCTGCCACCAAAAACGGAACCATTACTGATATTAATAAAAAATGTATTGTTATAGATGAAGAGAAAATTCCATTAATTGAAAGAGTAGCTTCTTCTTACCATGAAAAAGACGCAACGCTAGTACTGCCCGTGATTGAGGGTTGGCATGAACCGGTTGTAAAGATAGGAGATGAAGTAAAGAAGAAAGAACTTCTTGCAAGAGGAGTTACAAGAATTTTTTTCCAGGCAAATGTTTGGATATTCTCTGGATTTGTAATGTTAATTGGCATTGCTTGGGGAATTGGTATGGGAGGTGTTTATAAATTTATACCAGAGTATTTTCCAAACGAAGTGGGAGTTGTTGGCGGAACGGTTGGCGTGCTTGGAGGTTTGGGCGGATTTTTCTTCCCGATCATCTTTGGGTATCTATTACAATTTTCAGGTGTGTGGACCTCAAGCTGGTTCTTGATGCTATTACTCTCGCTAACTTGCTTTATATGGTTTCATACAGTTGTTACACGAATGTTAAATAAAAAATCACCTGAGCTTCATTCTAAGTTTGAAATCTCAAGGTGAAAAAATTTTTGTTCTTTGAATAATTGTTTAATTGATTGAGGGACTCTATCAGCTTTTCACCGGTTTCGTTACTAACAAACTTAACTGGATAGCAATAGATCGTACAAATCCGATGGAAGCAGCAAGCCAGGCAGCTAAAGCAATATAAATGAAGTATCTTGGAACTTGATCAAGGAAATTTAAATTCATTGCATCAGCCATCCTAAAAGTGCATGCAGTATACATTCCTAATGGGAATACAGCTCCCCAGTAGAGCGGATCATATTTCAATGGGAATCGTTTATAAACGTGTCTCCATATAGCAAGGATGAAAAGCATAGGAATCCACCAGGTTCCAGTAACCCAAAAAAACACTGTGAAGCCTTTCAAGAAAGGCAGTAGCGATAATAAAAACGGTGCATCATTTGTGTTCTTGATTAATAAAGAACCTGCTAAGGTAGATATCGCCATCGCTCCCATGTTTATCCAGTATGGCGGAGATAAATCTCCCGGGGAAAATCTGAAGAATGTATAACGGTAGAAGATGAGAGAGATCATCCAGATATATAACATACCACCCCATAACCACATGCACAGTGCTAAAAAGTTCATATGTAACCTATGTGGTTGTTCCAGATGTACTGAGATCAAAGCACTAAGAACTGCAATAGCCTGGGTAGCAACAATAGCCAAGAGCCAAGCACCGGAAATTCCTACATCTAAAGTTGGTTTGTTTTCTTTTATTGTAAAACCGGTGAAGATTGTGTAGGTGAGTAATACACAAAGCATTAGTCCAAGAATCCATAATATGAATGCTGCAGAATAATTTTGAAAAATGATTACAAACTGACTACCAAGAATACATGAACCGGCAACTACAGTAAAGAATCCTGGACCTTTTTGATGATCTAACATATCACTAAAAAATTCTTTGCGATAGATGATAATTCTAAGCAAGCTGAATAACCACAAAGACACGTAAACCCATAAGTTTAGCCAGAATAACACATGTGCGATAAAATCCATTCCCAGCAAGTAGCATGAAATGGAAATAATACCGGTTGACATCACCATTGCGAAATATGCAGGGGATAAGTTTTTTACGAAGTCTTTCACTCCCGTGAAAAAGAGATTAGTTGTTGAGTTATGTAGGATGTTGTGTTTGCTCATTTACAGTTATAAATTAGCGAATAAAATAGGAATGTTCAAAAACAAATATTAATTCATGAAATAAAAAAGAAAGTATTATGCAAAATAGAATTAACAATAAAACTATTGGAAAAATAGTCAGAGATGACTATCGAACCGCCGAAGTATTTAAGAAATTCAATATAGATTTTTGCTGTGGCGGAAAGAAGACGATTGAAGAAGTTTGTTCGACCAATAATATTTCCGTTGAGCAACTTACAAACGCACTGAGTGAAATAGAAAAAAAATTCAATTCTGATAAAGAACAAAATTTCAAGGATTGGGAGCCGGATTTTTTGGCGAACTATATTGTAAATGTTCATCATAAATATGTTGCTGAAAATATTCCACTGCTTTCGGAGTTCACACAGAAAATTGCACGTGTACACGGAGAACGTCATCCTGAACTTCAACATATAGCAGACTTATTTACTGATGTTGCGGCAGAATTACAGCAACACATGATGAAAGAAGAGAAAATTTTATTTCCATACATAATCAAACTTCAAACTGCTTATAAGAATAAATCTGAAATTGGTCCATCTCCATTCGGAACCGTTCGCAATCCAATTGCAATGATGGAAATGGAACATGATAACGCCGGCTCACTTCTGAAACAAATGCGTGAGATTAGCAGCAATTACAAATTACCGGATGATGCGTGTGAAACTTATCTTGTGACTTATCAAAAATTAGATGAGTTCGAAAATGATTTGCATCAGCATATTCATTTGGAAAATAATATATTGTTTCCAAGAGCGATAGAACTTGAAGAACAGTTGAGTGGACAATAAAGATGACAAATAAAAGTGGAAATTTGCCAAACGAAGATTCCATAATCAGATTTGTTGAAAAAGAAAATTCAGATGAACTTTCCCCAATGGATCCGCCAGATGCGTATTATCCGCCAAATATTACCACTGTTTCTTATGATAAACTGCATCCTTTTTTGCAAGAATTGGTTGATGAGCATAAAACCTTCGCAAAAGCATTACATGTATTTGAAGAATCGCTGATAAACTGGCGAAGTAACGGATGGATTTTCAATCATGAGATTAATGCCGGTTTAAAACAGTTTTTCAATTTCTTTGATGAAAAAATTCCGACACACAATCAAAAGGAAGAAAAAATATTGTTTCCGCTTCTGCACCAAAAATTTATTGAAACCGGCGAGCGTAATTCAAAAGACCCATCTTATACTGGAATTAGTTTAATGGAGGACGAGCATCTCAAAGTTGCTCAAGCAGCAGCAATTGTTTTTAATTTCTTAGGGATAGGATCTCGCTTGCCTGATAATCGTTCGCAAGAAATTACATTTGAAGCCGCTTTTGAACAAGGTATTGCAATTGTTGAAACCATGAAACTGCATATTTTTAGAGAAGAGAATATACTTTTTTCACAGGCAATGCAATTGTTTACTACTTTTGAATTTGAAAAATTGACTTTACGAGAATAATTTTTTTATTCTAAGAAATTTTAAAGTAGAATAGTTCTTTAAAATATTTTCTCCGAGTTGTTGAGTCTAAGCCTTCCAAATGAAGATATGATTCCTCAACCGATAGGGTAAGTTTGGAAACGAACTTGTCCCGCATTTTGCGGGATAAACCTGCCGACTTTGCGAAGGAGAGTTTTTAAAATTGATTTGACAAAATCATATCTATTTTATTTAAACCCCGCCAACGCAAAGCGGGGTTTTTTTTGTTTTTGATCTGCGATGATCCTCTAAATCAGCGTCATCTGCGTGCTATTAAAAAAATGAAGGAATAAAATATGTCACAAATGCCAAAACGATTTCAGAAATTCACGGAAGATTATCCGCAAGTAGCCAAAGCTTATGAAGAGCTTGGCGATGCTGTTCACGCTGCCGGACCGCTTGATGAAAAAACAAGAGCGTTAATTAAGCTGGCAATTTCGACCGGCGCTCGATTAGAAGGCGCTGTTCATTCACACGCACGCAAAGCGTTAAAAGCCGGATGTACTGCCGAAGAGATGCGGCAAGTTGCAGTGCTTTCACTGCCAACAATCGGACTTCCATCTATGATGGCTGCATTAAGCTGGATTGATGATATTCTTGAGAATAAAAAATGATTGAAAGTTTAGTAAATCTCTTTTGGGCATTTATAAAAGTTGGGTCGTTTTCATTTGGCGGAGCGTATTCACTTATTCCGCTAATTGAAAAGGAAGTCGTAAAAAATCATCAATGGCTAAGTCACGATGAATTTTTACGTGTGCTTGGAATGGTAGAAATATTTCCCGGTGCAATTTCAATAAAGTTCGCAACTTTCACCGGTTACAAAACCGCCGGCATCTTGGGTGCAATCGCTGCAAATCTTGGAAACATCTTTACTCCGGCAATTCTCATTCTTTTCAGTTCATATATTTATTCAATGTATGAAAAGAATTTATATGTTAATAAAGCATTTACTGGAATTAAATATGCAGTGGTTGGAATGATAGCAGCGATTATGTATCAATATGCTGTAAAGAATGGAAATCATTGGCAAGAGTTCGTTTTGTTGGCAATTGGTGTTGCACTGATAATCTTTTTCAAACTTCATCCGGCGTATGTTGTGTTGATTGCAGCTATCGTTGGAATAATAATTTATTAAATGAATCGAATGAAATTAATAGATAACTTCAACCGTATTCACAATTATGTTCGCATTTCTCTGATTGATAAATGCAATCTCAATTGTATTTACTGCAATCCGGTAAACAGCAATAAACATTTTCATCATAACAGCGAATTGATGACTGCCGAAGAGATTATTCGGCTATCGAACATTCTCGTTAAAAATCTTGGAGTGAAGAAAATCCGATTTACTGGCGGCGAACCATTGATACGAAAAGATATTCTTCACATTCTTAAAAATATTTCTGGACTCAAAAAAGATTTTCCGCTTACACTTGGAATAACCACAAACGGAACAGAACTGAATGACAAACTCGAATTGCTGAAAGAGAATGGAATAGATAATCTGAATATTAGTCTGGATTCCTTACGCGCACAAAGATTCGTTGCAATAACCGGAAAAAATTATTTCGAAAAAACACTTCAATCGATTCATCGCGCTGAAAGCTTACACTTTAACAAAGTAAAAGTAAATGCCGTTATTATGAAAAGCGTGAACAATGATGAACTGATTGATTTTGTTAAGTACTTCAAAGATGCAAACATAGAACTTCGCTTCATCGAATATATGCCGTTTGGCAGTAATGCGTGGCAAAAGGATGGATTTGTCAGCGCTGAAAAAATGAAAAATAAAATTCAAACGGCATTCAAACTCGTTAAGTTAGAAGATGATAATAGAATTGCTGATAACTATGCTGTTGCCGGACATAAATGTAAAGTGGGATTCATCAGTTCCATTTCCAATCATTTTTGCGATAGCTGTAACCGTTTGCGGATTACTGCAACGGGGAAAATTAAACTTTGCTTATTTTCTTCTGAAGAACAGACATCATTAAAATATTATTTGGTAAACAGAAATATTTCTGATGAAGAAATTGCCGAACGAATTTCCCAATCACTTCAATTCAAACAAGCGAAACATCCGGAAGTCGAAGAACTTGTTAAATTACATCACAACAATATGCTAAATATAGGCGGATGAAAAAGAAATTCTCTCACGTGAACAAAACCGGAAAAGCAGAAATGGTTGATGTTTCTGAAAAAGAAGTTACAGCCCGCACTGCTGAAGCTTATGCTGAAGTAAAGGTATCGGGTGAAGTTTTTAATGCAATAAAAAACAACACAGTTAAAAAAGGCGATGTGCTTTCTATTGCTAAGTTCGCGGGAATACTAGCAGCTAAAAAGACTTCAGAACTAATTCCGCTTTGCCACAATATTTTCATCTCAAAAATTGAGGTTGAGCTGAAGTTGAATCAAAAAAAATCTTCAGTTGAAATTACATCATTTGCAAAAACCACTTCGCAAACCGGAATTGAAATGGAGGCATTAACCGCAATTTCCGTTGCTGCGCTAACTGTGTATGATATGTGCAAAGCGATAGATAAATCAATGGTTATCGGAAAAATAAAACTGCGCAGTAAAACCGGCGGGAAAAGCGGAGATTATTTCTCTTAAAAATAATATCACAATAAAGAAGGAATGAAATTATGGTACAAGAAATAGAAAGCGTTATAAATAAGATACAACCACATAAAAATCTTGCAGGCAAAATTGCTGCAATCTCTATCAGTAAAAAGAGAGGAATTCCCAAAACCAATGTGCAGTCCGCTCGATTGATTGAGAATTATGGAATTGATGGTGATGCTCACGCCGGAAATTGGCATAGGCAGGTTAGTTTGTTACCGCTTGAAAGCATTGAAAAAATGCGAATGGCAGGGTTACCTAAATTACGCGCCGGTGCATTCGCAGAAAATCTTACCATTGAAGGCATTACATTGAACCAATTGCCGGTTGGGGCAAAAATAAAAGTCGGCAATTCGATTTTAATGGAGGTTACACAAATTGGTAAGGAGTGTCATAACAAATGCGCTATATTCTTTAAGGTGGGAGATTGTGTGATGCCGCGCGAAGGAATATTTGCCAAAGTTATTAATGGCGGAGAACTTTTTGTTAACGACAATGTAACTGTTGAGACAGCAAATGATAGCATTTAATGATGCATTGAAATTAATAAAGAACGAAATTTCCACCATTTCTCTTCCTATCGAAGAAGTTGATATTCTCGAATCCCACAATCGAATATTAGCTGAAGACATAATCGCTGATGTTGATTTGCCTCCATTTGATAATTCCGCTATGGATGGATACGCAATAAAATTCAGTAAAAGAAATAAGTGGAATATCATCGGTGAGATTTCGGCGGGGAATTATTCTTCAATCAATCTTTCAGAAAATGAAGCTGTCTTAATCACGACCGGAAGCAAAGTCCCTATTGATGCTGATACAGTCATTCCTATTGAAGACTTAATCGTCGAAGTAAATATTCTGAAATTAAAACCGAGTGCTTTTTATAAAAAAGGAATGAACGTACGAACACAAGGAAATGATTTAAAGAAAAATCAAATCGCTGTTCATCGCTTCACAAAAATTGATGCAAAAGTAATTGCAGTCTTGGCAAGCTGCGGAAAAGAAAGAGTGAAAGTCTTTCCAAAACTCAAGGCAGCAATTCTTGCAACAGGCGATGAACTCATTCCAATCAATGAAAAGCCGGAAGGTGATAAACTACGTGTGTCAAACATTTATTCTCTTTATGCTGCAATTAAAGAAATGAATCACACACCAATAAATCTTGGTTTCACAAAAGATGATAGAAAAATAATCCAACAAAAAATAAAAGCCGCATTAAAAATGAATATTGATATGCTCATAACAACCGGCGGTGTTTCGGTTGGCAAATATGATTTTCTAAGAGAAATATTTGAAGAAGAAGGTGTCAAAGAAAAATTCTGGAAGGTAAATATTAAGCCCGGCAAGCCAATGTATTTTGGTGTGTATGAAAAAGATGAAAAGAAAATTCTTGTCCTTGGTCTGCCCGGAAATCCCGTTTCATCGTTAATAAATTTTTATGTATTCATCAAACCGGCTATTGAATTTTTGTTCAAACAGAATGTTTCGAACAGAATAACAGCTGCTTTGCAGAATGATTTAAAGAAGAAAGATATCAAGCGACATTTCTCTCGCGGAATTCTTTTTGAAGAAAATGGTGAGTGGAAAGTAACATCAGAGTTTTCACAATCTTCCGGCAATCTTGTCGAACTGAGCCGCGCTAATTGTTTAATCGAAATAGAAGAAGAAAGAAAAATTCCGGCAAAAGGAGAGAAGGTGAAATGTATTTTGATATAACTGGAATTATTCTCTCCGGCGGAAAGAGTTCAAGGATGGGTGAGAACAAATCACTTTTAAAAATTGGTAACAAAACAATCATCGAACGAATTGTTGAATTGATGAAAGATATTTTTTCAGAAAACATAATTATTACCAACACACCCGATGAGTATAAATTTCTTCAACTTCCTCTTTATGAAGATATTTACAAATGGAAAGGTCCTTTGGCGGGAATTCATTCCGGTTTAACATATTCAAAAACGGAAAAGAATTTTGTAATCTCGTGCGATACTCCGTTGATGACAAAAGAAATGATACAATATATTGTCAACTTCCAAACACGCAAACCAATTGTCTTTTGCAGAGCAGCGGGTTATCATCAACCGTTAGTTGGCGTTTATAAAAAGCAAATTATCATTGAAATTGAAAAATTTTTAAGTGACAATGATGAAACAACCGATAAATCATTCCATCATTTTCTTAAAAAGGTCAATGCTGAGATAATTGATCCTCAAGATTTACTGTTTTATAAAGACGAACTCTTTTTTAATGTGAATAGTCCTGATGATTATACAACGATTTTATCTAAATATAATTAATAGCTACTTTCATTTAATATAAGCGATACATTAAAAACACGATTAAAATTTTTAAAAACTCCTTTATAATTCCGAATAATCTTTTATAATTCTTTAGTTTTAGAAAACATCTTCAGGTTTATTAAAGTGAATGAACTCAATTGTATGTCGGTAATGCAACATTAGACTCTACTTAGATTATATTTTTTGTGATGTTGATTATAAGAAAACAAATATTTATTTTTAATCAGATAATTTAATCTGTTTTACGATGACGGTATTTTTCTCGAAAAAATGTGAATATGCGCTCCAAGCGATTCTTTTGATGGCTGCATCCGAACATGATTGTATTTATCCTGCCGAGGAGATTTCCAAAAAATTAAATATTCCCAAAGAATTTATCTCAAAGATCTTACAAAGCTTAACTGAAAGCGGAATGATCGAATCAAAAAAAGGTAAAGCCGGTGGATTCAAACTTGCAAAACATCCTTCTAAAATAAAGTTGATTGATATTGTTGAAGCTGTTGATGGTTTAGAGAGTTTTAGTTCATGTGTTCTTGGCTTTCCTAATTGTTCGGATAAGAACCCGTGTCCGGTTCATGATGACTGGGGAGAATTGAGAGCACGAGCTTATGACATGCTCAACTCGGAAACCTTGGATAAGTTTAGAGAAAAAACTTTGAATAAAATTAAATTGAAATAAAATTTTTAATGTATTGAGCATTAAGTAGTTCGAATGACAGGAAAGAAGAAAATAATTCGCAACCAAGAGAAACCAATTCAAAGAATAAGATTTTTTGTTCAGACGTTGTTTGCCGGTTTGTGTTTGTGGATTGGTGTTGAGTTTTATGTTTTTATAAGGTATTTGGAATCGGGTGGAACTACCTCGTACTTCAGCAGACCACCTGGTGTTGATGGATTCTTGCCCATAAGTTCTTTGATGAGTTTCTATTACTTTCTTTCAACAGGAGAAATACAAAAAGCACACCCTGCAGGAATGTTTATATTTCTTGGAATTGTATTAATGTCGTTGGTAATTGGGAAATCATTTTGCAGCTGGTTATGCCCGATTGGGTTTATTTCTGAGCTTATTGGTGATTTTGGAGAAAAAATATTTAAGCGCAAACTTCATCTGCCTAGAATTCTTGATTATCCACTTCGAAGTTTAAAATACTTGCTGCTGGGATTTTTATTCTACCCGGTTTTCTTCGTGATGAGCAATGCTGCAATCAAAGCTTTCTTAGATAGTCCGTACAATTTAGTTGCGGATTTAAAGATGTTTTATTTCTTTGCGGACATATCACAAGTATCGTTGATAGTTATCTCCTCGCTGTTTATTTTTTCAATTGTGATTCGAAATTTTTGGTGCCGATATCTATGTCCTTACGGTGCGCTACTTGGAATCGTTTCGCTTTTGAGTCCGCTAAAAGTTAAGCGAAATAGTTCGACATGTATTGATTGTAACCTTTGTGCTAAAGCTTGTCCGTCAAACATAAAAGTAGATAAAATGAAAACTGTTTGGTCTGATGAATGTACTAGTTGTTTAAATTGTATAGATGCTTGTCCGGTTGCTGATACGCTTGAAATTCATTCATTCATTCCTAAGAGAAAAAAAATCTCAAAAAAATTGGCTGCCATTGCTTTGGTATCAATCTTTATAATTACAACGGGAATTGGGATTCTAACCGGCAATTGGCAGAATGAGATTACAAAAGATGAATATTTACAGCATCATAAAAATATGGGTTCCTACGGTCATCCAACAGGAACCGAGGGTTTTAAAAAACTTAACGAGCAAACTTTAATTGAAAAGAAGAATGAGATTTCAAATTCAAACAAGAATTAACATTTAATTAACTCATCCTTATTGAGGAGATTTTACATTTTATGTTTTTATTGTTTCCTAAATTAGCTTATGAAACGACATAAAGCTTTGCAATCCCTTTCTCATGAACATTATCATGGTTTAAGGTTAGCTCAATTAATTAAAGTCGGCAGCCCTGAATACAAAGGATTACCACGCACAATGTCCGAAAAGAAACTCTACACCATTAAATTCTTCGAGGAAAACTTAATTCCGCATTTCAAAAAAGAAGAAGAGATTTTATTCCCTCTATCGAGGAAGAAGAATTCCAATGTTGAGAAGCAGATTAATGAACTGATTGAGGAGCACAAAAAAATTGGTTTACTTATTGATAAATTAAAAATTTCAACAAAACCGGAAGTTGAGCTGGATCATCTTGGAAGATTACTCGATGTCCACATCAGAAAAGAAGAAAGAGAACTATTCCAAATTATTCAAGAGATTTTAACAGAAAATGAATTAGAAAATTTAGAAACTGAATTAGGTAAAGCAAAGTTTGAGTGCGAGTCATAGTTGCAATTGATAATCAATTATAACTATTGACTAAAACTCTTAACCAACATAATAATCAATAACAAACTAGTGGGGACTTTATGAAACGTTTTATTCCTCTTCTGTTTTTTTCAATGCTGTTTATTAATGTTTCTTTGTTTGCCGAGAATTGTGTTAACTGTCATAAAGTTGTAACGCCGAATATTGTAACCGATTGGCAGTTAAGTAAACACTCCGCAAATGAAGTTGATTGTTCTGTTTGTCACGGTGATAAACACAACAATGCTCAAAACGTTGATAAGGCAGAATTACCAACACCTGAAACTTGCAAGACTTGTCATGAAGCTCAAGTCGAACAATTTAGTAAGGGCAAGCACTCGCTTGCATGGATTTCTATGAATGCGATGCCGACATTTCACATGCAGCCGATGGCACTGACAGACGGTATGAAAGGATGCGGCGGCTGTCATAAAATCGGGTTGAAAACTGAAGCCGACATTATAAAACTGAAATCCGAAGGATCAGGATATGGACGTGCTTCCTGCGATGCTTGTCATACACGTCATACATTTTCTGTTACGGAAGCAAAGCAGCCGCAAGCTTGCCAAACCTGCCACATGGGTTTTGATCATCCGCAGTGGGAAATGTATTCTGCTTCCAAACATGGAGTTAGATATTTGCTAAAACAAAACGGAACGCTTCCGGAAACTTCTTCTGCGCCAACATGTCAAACTTGCCACATGCAGAATGGAAATCATGAAGTAAGAACAGGTTGGGGATTTTTAGCTGTTCGTCTTCCGATGCCCGATGATAAACAATGGACAGAAGACCGAACGACAATTCTTCAGGGCTTAGGAGTTCTTGATCCGAATGGTAATCCAACTGCACGGCTTGATGCAGTTAAAGCTGCCGATCTTGCAAGATTAACTCAGGAATCATGGCAAAAGGAAAGAGATAAGATGATTAAAACTTGCGGAAACTGCCACTCGGAAAAATTTGCAATCGGTGAACTTGAAAAGGGTGATAAGATGATTCGTGAAGTTGATCATTTGATGGCTGAGGGAATAAAAATTATTGCAGGATTATACAAAGATGGAATTATCCCTAAACCAAATTCGTACGCATTTGCTTTCCCGGATTTATTGACGTTCCATGATGCTCCAACTTCAATCGAGCAAAAACTTTTTGTAATGTATCTTGAGCATAGAATGAGAGCATTTCAAGGAACATTTCATGCTAATCCAGATTATGCAATCTGGTATGGCTGGAGTGAAATGCAAAGAGATTTGCAGGAAATAAAAGAGATGGCTGCGGACTTAAGAAGACAACATGTGAAGAGATAAAGCCCATCCCCAACCCCTTCCCGAAGGGAAGGGGAATTGATTTAGTAGCGGTCTTATGACCGCTTTTTTATTTTGTTTATTTATCAAGAGTGTTGATAAAATATTTTCCATTCAAATTGATAAACTTACTCGGTATTGTTAAATTGTAATTGAAAATTGAATCCTTAAAGTTTAGCCTTACTACCCTCCCTCATAATCATTCAATCAACTTTCAACATTTAAACACCATCTGGAAAAACCTTTTGTTTTGTTGCAATAACATATGGGATTAGTTACTTGCGTTACACAAACCGAATATAGAAACTTAAAACAAACCCATCTTCTAAGTGAAGGGCTCAGATTACAAAGTGATGGATTATTATTATGCTGTGGAACTGGTTTTATAATCTTGACATTTGTCTAAGGGGGTGCAACATAATTATTTTTATTATTTCACCTATTCTTGATGACGAAATTCCGTAAGCTGACGGATTTCATTCACCTTATTCTATTCGTATGTACTCTATTCGACACTATTCCCTCTCTTTCTGATGGCACTATAGTTGGCAAGCTGATAGGAATTAAAATGTAGAAGGAGTTAATTATGAATGAGGGTGATAATCCTCAAAGTAAATCCCGCCGGAATTTTATTAGCAAACTATTAATGGGTGGAGGATTATTTGCTAGCTCTGCATTACTTATCAGACATGGAATTGATTATGTGTTTCCGTCTATAGAAACACCACCTTTACGTAAACTTCTTATTGGAAGAGTTGATGATATAAAAATTGGTGAAGCAAAAGAAGTTCATGTCGGAGAAAGCACTTTATACTTGATCAAAAACGAAGATGGTTACAAAGTGTTTTCATCGATATGTACACATCTTGGCTGCAAGGTAAAATGGGAGGCGTATAGAAACAGATTTTATTGTCCTTGCCATAAAGGAATTTTTGATTCTCAGGGAAATGTAGTTGAAGGACCACCACCGAGACCTTTGGATGAATTTAAAGTTGAAGTTGATAAGAACCTGGTTTATATGTGGATTGAAGAGAAATCTAGGAGGACCGTATGAGTGGTAAAGTGAAAGAATGGCTGATGAAACGAGTTCCTTTCAACCAGGAAAAAACCTCAAAGGCAATGTCAAAAATTTTTCTTGAAGAGCCAATTCCTAAACAAATGAAAAACTGGTATTACGCACTTGGAGCAACTCCATTAATCCTTTTTGGTTTTATGGTTGTAACAGGAATTCTGCTAACATTTTATTACATACCATCATCGGATAAAGCATACGATAGTGTAAGATATATAACTGAAGAAGTAAGCATGGGTCACTGGATCAGAGGCATACACAGATGGGCTTCCAATCTTATGGTGATAGCAATCATTCTTCACATGGTAAGAGTATTTTTTACGAGAGGATACAGAAAACCGAGAGAATTAAATTGGATAGTCGGAATCCTGATGCTTGGTGTTACACTCACTTTATGTTTTACCGGTTACTCAATGGTTTACAATCAGCTATCATATTGGGCAACAACAGTTGGCACAAATATGATAAAAGAAATTCCGCTTGTTGGAACTACTATTCTCGGCTTTTTAAGAGGAGGCGAGGAAGTATCAAGCAATACATTAACACGATTCTTCAATCTTCATATAGGTTTTTTACCAACGCTGTTATTCATTCTGATTGTTATACATATTGTGTTTATAAGAATGCACGGAGTTTCAAAGCTTGAAGGATATGAGAATGAAGAAACTTATTCTTTTTATCCCGAACATTTTTATCATACAATTATTGTCACACTTTTTTTACTTACTTTCATCAGTGCTTTAGCAGTCATACTTCCTCCGGGATTGGGAGAACCTGCCGATCCGAACACTACTCCCGCACATGTAAAACCCGAATGGTACTTCTTTGCGGTGTATTCAATATTGAAATTTATTCCTTTAAAGGCAGGGATATTTTTAATGATCGCTTTTGTGATAATAGCTACATTCTGGCCTTTCATTGATGATATGCTGAGAAAAAAATGGCCAAAACTTAAAGCTCATTATATGATCGGTTCATTAACAATAGTTTTATTCCTGTTCTTTACTGTTTATGAAATTATAGTTTATTAAAAGCTTGAAATTAATTACGGAGAAATAAATGTCTGAGAATAACAATTCATTAGCTACACAAAAATTAATTGTCGGCATCTTCAGCATATTGCTGTTAATTATCTTAATAATAGTAGCAGCAGTAGAAATGAAACAAACTATGGTACCCGAATTAATTGTTGATATAAGCGGAGAAAATAAAAATTGTGTTAGTTGCCATATAGAAAAAGGAATTGCTGTGAAATCAATTGATCTATGGAAAAAGAGTTTGCACGCAGAGATGAGTATTTCCTGTGTTGACTGCCATACCGCGAAAGAAGGTGATTTTGATGCATTCTTTTGCCCTGAAAGTGATTTCTTAGTTGCACGTCATCCAACTCCGAAAGATTGTGCAGAATGCCATGAGCAGCAAGTAAATGAATTTGCCGACAGTAAACATGCACATCAATTCTGGTTGATAAAAAATACAGATCGTTCTGTCTTTGAAAATCCGATTTCAACGAGACACGGATGCGAACAATGCCACAATATTGGTAATCTCTGGCCGGACGGAAGTGTGGGTGAATGCGATGCCTGCCATCCAAAACACTCATTTAGTAAAGCAGTTGCCAGGCAGCCTGAAACTTGCGGTGAATGTCATATTGGTCCTGAT
>Ga0209642_10001025_pt1 | contig 18440 bp, 28 predicted proteins | sample RifCSP19_2_FD_184025 | JGI IMG/M metagenome (GOLD analysis project Ga0209642, IMG submission 184025) | Soil microbial communities from Rifle, Colorado - Rifle CSP2_sed 19_2 (SPAdes) (version 2) | ecosystem: Environmental > Terrestrial > Deep subsurface > Rock core/Sediment | place: Rifle... | reverse complement strand
CACAGTACAGAACCCTTTATCCTGAACCATTACGTCGCCATTGGCATCAATTATCCTTACTATTCCAAGGAACTGATTACCGCTTGCAGCAATACTAACTGCCCCGTTGGCAGATACCTTAGCTGGCCAGTTCTCGTGTGTTCCTTTTGTGAATCCGGTAGCACCCTGAGAAAATGTAAGGTATGCTCCCATATCTATTCCGTCAAATCCTGCCGTTCTTGCCATTGTTAACTCCTCCTTTTCATAATAAATTCGCCCAGTTATAAACTGTATTCTCTATGGAATACTCTTTTCGTATACGTTCCTGAGCATTGCGAACGATACGTTCTCTTTCTGACTCATTAGTCATAAGATGCTCTATCAACTCATCCCAGTTCCTATTAGCCAGATAACCATCTTCACCATGCTTAATACACTGGTATGGGCCAAAATCCTCTGCTATTGTGGCTATGCCTGATAGGCTGTATTCAAGCCATTTTATGTTCGACTTTTTATCAGAGAAATCATCCCTTATCAAGGGTGCTACTCCAACACTGAAAGCACCAGATAATTTACTTGGGTAATCACTAATCTTAGCTGAACCGATATACTCAGCCTTTATATCGTCTGGCTTATATCCCATAAACTTAACTGCGTACTTCCTCGCTAACTTAGTCAGTGTGTAAGAAATGTACTTAAAGTCCCGTTTGTGCCCAGGTGATCCCGCGTAACCGATAGACAAATCTGCCCTGCCGTCTCTGTACTGCGTACAGTCAATGCTATTTGGCAACACAAGTATATTGGAATTAAGCCTACGAAATTCATTTCCTAGCACCTCGTTAGTTACTATAACCCCTGTGGCCTCTTCACACATCTGCGTGTAAAGTTTCACCTTTTCAGGCGATTGCCAGTGTTTGGCTGTAGCCTTTATCGGATGCCCTGTTAGACTATCATCGAATTCACAGTAAACTCTCTTGCCATGAGCCTTCATAAACCTTAGATGGCTTAATGCTATTTCTCTTTCCTGTCTCTGACAAACAACAACATCTACACCAGCATATTCAGCAAACAATTCCTCTTCAGATACAAAATATCCGTTACCTATCAAGCCAGCTTGGTTTTCGAGCCCTTGATTAAACAATAAAGAATAGTCAGTTGGCTTCATGCCTATCCTTGCCCCGTGAAAAGAGCAATACGCATCAGCCAAACCTAACTTATTCATCCACAGGGCAGGCATATAACATCTATATAACCCACACGCCCATGCATCTGCCATTAAAAAGACTATTTTCTTCATCGTCCACTCAGCGGACATTAAACCTTGTATAAGTGAGAATCATCTACTTTCTTTGTTTCTACAACAGTCACATCATTGACATCAAGAACGCCAGTCTTAACATTTAAACTAAGCCTCTTAGTAAGAGAATCCTTAATCTTTTCTTTATCTTCTATACTGAGGCCAGATAACTGCTTTGACATTAACTCTTTATTGAAATCGTTACCATCAAGTGCCACACCAAGCCTGTTTATCTCAAATTCAACTGAAGTATTGTAATGCCTACCAATCTTGGCATAGAATTCAGATCCTAATACCTGAGATTTAAGGTTCAGATTAACACCTTCAAGTTCCTGATTTGTGCCCTGAAGCCCTGCATAATCAGATGCAAACTTCTCGTTAGATTCCTGCAATGCCTCATTTGATAGCTTAAGTTCGTCATTTTCAGCACTAAGCTGTACATTAACAGCTGTAAGTCTTTCTACCTCAGCCGAAAGGCGTGCCATTTCATTCTTTTCATCTTCTGTCATCCCTTCATCCTCCTTTCCTATATCATTAGTAGAATATACCGCATAGTCCATATTGGTATCATTCTGTAAGGTCTTGCTAATCCATTCACCCTTAGTAGAATAAGAATGTATCTCTGCCCCAGGTAAAGCACCAGCCATGCAAATACTTACCTCGTGAAGAGTCGCATTCTCGTCATCTATGTTTGCGAAACACTTTTTGCCATCGTAGGTCCGCCCCGGCATATGCTCGCAGTCCATTGACATAATAGGCTTTTTGCAAATATTGCATCCATAAGACTCCCTGCTTGCCTCAAATCCTACAGAAACGTCAAATAACGTCCCGGCATCTATCATCTTTTCTATATCGTTAGTATTGTAAGTAGACGATGCACCACCGAATCCAACAGGTAAACTTACAGTTACACTCATGTCTTTCAATGCGTAAAATTTAGCATCAATAGAATTACCAGAAACCTTCCCATCATACACCCTACCAACAGGAAGACTCTTGGCGTGCAGGATACCCATTGCTACACCAGTTGTAGCAATACTCTTCTCGAAAGCCTCAATAGTCCTTTTACTTAGCCTTGTATGGTAAGAAGTCGTCTTATCAGAACGGGCTATGGTAGCATTAAAACCAAAGACATCTTCGTCACTAAGTTCGGACTTAGCAAACCTTTTATTAATAAAAGACAAATCCTTGCTTGATATCTTAGCCATATAACCCCCTATTTAACGTCCATACGGTACTTATTGTGAAACACTTCCTGCAACTTCTTTAATTTATCTTTCATGTCGGCAAGTTCTTTAAGGTGTTTCACCTGCACGGCGTCTTTGTCTTCTTCCTTCATTCCTGTTTCCTTCTTTAGCTGGCTCGCTTGTGGCTGGCCTACTGACATCTGGCGCCCCCTTACTGCTCATCAATTGTCGAGGCGTCCCAGTAGGTTCATGCCCGACCAATCGAATACTAGCCTCTTCATCTGAAATATACCCTTCGCTGACCAACCGAAGAGTATTGTCTATATGCACCTGCTCGAACTGAGCCATTTCTTTCTGAGACCTAAGCTCTATAGGGTTCCATATCCAGTCAACATAACCCTGTATACCCTTCATGTGAATAGCAAGGGTAAAAAGCCTATCGTAGAAGGTTTTAACCACATTCTGAAAACCTTGCAGAGACTTTACATACATAGTCATCTCTGCTGAAGTATATCCTTCAGAGGAACCCGGCCCTAAAGCCTTACCTATAGCTGTCTTTGTGGTTTTTAAAGCATTTAGAATCAAAGAGTTCAATACTTCTATCAAAACACTGACATCTAAAGTGTTTGAGTTCTTTAATTCTAAATACGATACTTCAGAAGAATCTAAGTGAATAATAGACGAATCCGGCTTCAACTGCTCATACTGGCCTTTAATCTCAGACATCCTTGCCTTGATGTAGGCATTTAGCTGAGCAGGGTCTCTTTTGATAGTAGGAGGAGCATTATTTATTAACACTTCCTCCAAGACCTTAACTGTAATCCTCGGCCAGCCCTGATTTCTTATAACCTTCTGTAAGTCTTTAATAACCCCTATACGAAAGAATATCACCGACAGGAACGAAAGTATCGGATTCCTACCATACGGGTCGCCAATCTCTGGGTCTATAGGGACATAGATAAAGTTAGCGAAATCTAACTTTACTTCCTTCGGCCCAAGTTGCTGATAAGGTACGTACTGCAACCCCTCTTTCTTGAACAACACTGTGTTAGGGTCAATTACCTGTATGCCTATAGGATTAAACTTTTTATCTAAAATCAGCATCCCACACAAAGCACCGCGGGTGTATGCCGACAGCATTAACTCGTTTGTAACGCTGTATATATTCGTATTCTCTGTAAAGCCATCATAGATGCCGATGTTATTAAGTGTCTGCTTTAACTCATCTAATGCCTTCTGTGCTTCCTTTGATGGCTTGCCGTTAGTCTTTCTACCAACCAACTGATACCCAGTATTGCCCACACGAAGCAACATCCATATCGCACTAGATAGGTCTGGGTCTATATCCTCAAGTATTCTTAACAGTACAGACGACGGATACGACTGATACTCTGTAAAATCTATATTATGGTATTCTCTGTTCTGCCTACCAAGAAAGGACGGCTTGTCAGTCCAGTAACTAGCATCTGATGCTGTGGAATTAGCTATAGCTCCTATACCAACATTACTCTTGACTGCGTAGTTTTTAGTGAAAAGTCCTGAAAAGAATGAGCGTATCCTGTTAAACAATTATACCCCTCTGTTATAGCCAATTTCATATAAGAACCACCTTGGAACGGAGACCATCTCCATCCAGATAGATTTACCCCTACGCTCACCCGTCTTACGCTCAGTCCTTACCTTTACTTCAGGTCGCAGACATTCATTAGTGCCATCAGATTTACCTAACACCTGCATAGCTCCAGTAACACTTTCAAATTGCTTAGATATACGATATTCGTCCCAGAGGTCTTTAACAGTCATAATTTTATCTTGCTGTTATCAGTTGTTTGTTCAGCTTATTTTGTAAGTTGTTGATTTTATTACATTCTATATTGTAAGTATTATTTCATACCTATAGAAGGAGTCCTCGTTGTTTCTTAGCGGGGCTGTGTGAGTGTGTAGTAGCTAATGATTTATATTATATTACTATAATATCAAGTAAGGTATGGATGCTTTATTACTCGGCGTTGCATTTTAACGTGTGCCTTCACGTAAAGCGGAAAACAACGATTTGGTTTACGCCTCATATCCCTATTGGGTAGCTATCCCTTTCGGGGGGTCGTCCTTCATCTGAATATGTCTATTCAGGTAGAAGCGGTGTCAATTCACCACTCAAACCCCGACCACACAGTTAAGTGTGACCATGCTATAGTCGTATTTAGTCTGCCACTCTCCAAACATGTTCAGGTCGCCTTTCGGCTCGCGCTATAGCCCCTTGCATCTATTGACCTTAATTGGTTCGTCCCTATCTACCAAAATTTCCTTTTTCATACTTGGCAAGTTGGCGCATAAGAAGGACTGTATGCACTTATGCTTTTTGTTTCAATTGCAAACTTAGATAATTCATCAGCATCTTCATTCTGATGCCTAGGTATCCAAATAAAAGATATATTCTTAAATTGTTTAAGTAAGAAACATGCTTGTAGGTAATATTGCTTATATAAACCTTTTCTGCACCGCCACCGCTTATTCATCTGCATTATGGTTAATTTACTGTCTCCATAACATACAATTTTATCATTATGTTTATATATTGATAGAAGGTAGGTTAATGCTCTAATTACACCAAGATATTCCGCTACATTATTAGACATAGTTTCACCATATCCAAGATAGTAGGATTCTTGATATATTATTTGATTGTTTTCTTTTATAGAAATGCCGCTACCAGTGTGACCACCAGGATTGTTAGGGCCACAAGCCCCATCGTACCAGACTTGTATCATTGGCCACCAATAAAAAAAGCCCCGACAGGTAATAAACCTATCGAGGCTTCGTATTCTATAATGGGATTTGTGCTGGTAGTTAAGACCATCCACTGCGTTACCACAGTGGAAATCCCATATATAGTCAATTTTAATTTCAACTTATACACATAATAACCTTACACCCTATTAATCATTTTGTCAAGCATTCATAATCACCTTAACAAATTCCTGAATTATAACCGCGATAGCAAATATAACTAAGCCTATTAACACCTTGTATTCAAAGGGATATTTTTCGGGGCGTTGATGTGTATGTAAGCATGTTTGGCAAGCCCCATAAACACTATATTGACATGGTTCCTTTGGTGTTTTCATCTGTAATCCTCCTTAATTGTATATAAGTTGATTTCCTTAGTCTGTGAACCTTTAATCTGCTGATGTTGAAAAAGAAGGCTATCTTAGCGTCTGTAAGCCCCGCTACGTGGTATAAATACAAGATGACATGCTGACGTAGCTTTAACTTATTTAACGTCTCTATACCCACTTTAAATAGGTCTGGGCTGATATCCCTCTCTATCGTCTCGCCGCTGTTGTCATCTATATAGTGCTGGATTAAATTCTCCATCTCGCCTGCACCACCCATAGGTATCTCTTCAAACCGCATCTCTTTGGGGAGAAACTTCTCCATGTCTTCACAGAGTTCTGTACACGTAGTGGTCTTCTTGCAGGTGTCACACATCACGTCTTCATCTCCAGACTTTGGATGCTGGGTTCAGCAACCCTCGGAACAGTTGGTAAATAGTATGTCAACTCCATAGCTTCTATTAAGAATTTCAGTGCGTGCAAGAAATGTTCCGGGCCTATTTTATTATAGATAACCTCGATGTTACCTGTTGGCCGACCCATGCTATCTACTTTCTCTCTGGTAATCTTTATCATGTTGCAACAGTGTTTCTTAAACTCTACCGCTTCAGGGGTATCCTCTTTAGGGAGAACTACGTTCCCATCCATTACAAACTTAACTGTTTTGTCTAAAGCCTTAACTTTAGACTCCGTAGCTGACATTGATTCCTCGTCAAAGGTAATGTCGGCTTTTAAAGCGCCACTTGAACTTATTCTCCATACCTTGCCGGGATGTAAGTCCTGAAACTGCTTGCTGGCTGTCTCGTTAGGTAAGTTGTCTATAGCTGAGATAGAGACATTAAATAAATTCATCTCCCTTGTCAGATGTCCATTATCCCTAATAGCCCCATCTTCTACACTTGGGAATGCATCGTTGTTGTGAGAATACCCAATCTTCACAATTTGAATCTTGCCTAATTTGTTAACCTCTGTCTCTGTATATGGGATTCTCTTGGCTATTACGTAGTAAACTCCCTGGTCAGCCCCTAAGACATACTCACTAACGCCATCCCCACAGTCTTCATAAGCAACTCCATTCTTGTTGAGTCGGTGCATAATCGGTAAGGTCAATGCGTCGTTAGCATCTAGGGACGCATCCCCCAAGAAGAAGTTGTCTCTTCGTGACTTTAACTTGTATCCGTGATACTCCAACATCAAGTCTCTAGCCTTCTTGTGGAAAGCACCGGAATACCAAGGTATCTTATACCCTCTCCATTCCCTCCCAGTCTCCCTTGGAACCCAAGCAACATGCTCATACGACATTGGTGAATCTCTTGTCCAATTACCTATCTCTTCAAAGTCGAATTCCCGTCCACAACCTCTACATTTGTAGAATTTAGCTCCTGCGGGTTCTTGTGTCCCATATTCCCAGAAACCTTCTATGGATTCGCTATTGAAGACTGGTTTCTGCCAAGTGCCGCATTTAGGGTGACGCACCCAAAGCTCCATCTGGTCAGAGCCGTCATCTAAGTCTGTGCCATAGTATATTCTCGATACGCCGAATCCGGGTATAGTAGGAGTTGAGAACCTTGTCTCAAGTCCACCTTCAATCACGTAATATTCGCCAATCTTTTCAGCGGAAATTAGAGGGAAGTAGACACCCGGCTTTATAGGCTGTGCTTTCTTGTTAACGTAGTCTTCAAATTTCTTTATTGCGTCGTATTGTTCAGGGAGTAGTTTCAATTTAGCGGCACCAAGCCTTGACCTGAATGTTTCCATTATATCCTGGTCAGAGAAGTCTGATTCGTCATGAGTTATTCTATTAGCCGGTATGGAGATAGCTGCCCTTTCAGTAGACCTGCCCCTAAAGATTACCGAACTCTTGTCGAACTTCTTGATAGACACAGAATCCGGGTTTCCTATCAACGCACTCTTTAGCATCGGGGATTCTCTAATTAAGTCATCAAATCTGTCCCTTACATACATCTTCATGTCGAATTCCGTAGGGAAGGTATAGACTACCTTGATTCCCGGAAACTGCATACAGAACATGGCATCTCTTCGTGCTATAGCATCCGTAGCGCCTATCTGTGCCCTTTTAATAACTACAATCTTATTCCACATATCGTTAAATGGCTGGACAAGATATTCGTACCCCTTAAAGCCGTATAAGTCTCCATACATGGTAGGATTTAATTGATAAGTATTCTGGCAGGCTATCTCGACAATAGTATTCGCAGCCCTTACTTCTTCGTGTGTGGCACAGAATGTAGTAACAGTCATGTCTATAAAGTCGTCAACTTGCAGACTCAAGTTTAACTCCTTTTGTCCGCTCGGTGGACACTTCCACAACTTTGTTAGCTGTCAGAGATTCCCTAACCCCAAGAAGTTCAGGGTCTTTTTCAATAGCCCGACGTATCTCCCGCACAATAGACGTATAGTCCAGCTGTTCACATCCATTGTCAACCAAGTGTCTATTAGCCCTATTGATGGAATCTCTAAGATTGTAGTCAGCCTTGACAACCTTTGCTTCCATCAAAGCCATAAACTTCCTTAATTTATCAATCTGCAACATCCTGTCTCTTTCCGAGTTAATCATTGCCTCTACTTCAATCTGCAACTTTATAGCCTTAAGTTGAATCTCTTCATCAGGGGACGACCGCATCTCGCTTAGTTGTGCCCACTTTGACTGTAGAGACCTCAACGTATCCCCTGCCCCTATAGCCACAACCTTTTCAAGTAGTTCTTTCTTGTCCTCTACTACCTTCGCAACTTCAGAGAATCTCTTCTTAATTTCGGTAACTCTAGTGTTTAACAAGTCAGCTATTTCATCCATAGAAAGCCCGCATTGTTTAAGGAAAACGAGTATTTCCGTAGGAGTATCCGCAAGTCTTACCAAGTTATCTACGTACTTTAAGTATCTTAATTTAGGGACTACCTCTAAGGAAAACAGCTTGCAGTATCTCTCCGACGCCTCAACGTCCATAGAGAATTCGTTAATGACAAGGGAACAACCCTTTTCTACATCTTCGCACCATTCAAATCTCTTTCTAAGTTGGCAATCAGGCAATTTTCTTTCTCTTAGCCTCCTTGACGAAATCTTCGTAGACTACAGCCCACTTAGACGCTTCTTCCATAAACCTCATCTTGTGCATAGTCTCAAGTCCACGAAGAACCTGGCTAATTTCCGTACCAACCTGCACCAGAACAGCCTTAATAGCCCGTGTACTCATAAAATGTCCCTTAACCGCCATATCCACTATATCCCCATCCATGTCAGCATAATACCTTGCGGCGTTAACCTGATGCCCTTCTATGCATGTCTTGATAATATATTTCATAACGTCAGCGTATATGTGCTGAGGAACTGTACATTCCTTAGCCATAGCCTTCTGGATAGCCTTCTTTTCTTTGTTGTGGATAGCCTTAACCCTTGAAACCTGACCACTCTTGTAAGTGCTAATCTTCCCTGAGTTGTACTTGGGCTTAGGCTGATAGTGATTATATAAGTGCTTGGTACATTCCCATCCAGCAGGAACAATCGCATCGCATCCCTTAACCTTACAGGTAGCCAGGCTGTGCTTCTTAAACCTCCCACCCTCTTTAGACTTCTTTAAGTAAGAATTCTCCATTCTCCTATAAACATCGTAGTAAATGCTTGTCACTTCCTTCATGCTTATACACCACTTCATAGCAGTCTGTCTACGCCCCATAACCAACAGGTCCTTAACAACCGCCAACGGATCAACAGACCTCTTAGTACACAACTCCTCATCAGGCCTCATAGGACGAGGGACAAAATCTTCCTTCCTCATCTTAAAGTCAGCCATCTTAGGCCGCGGCTTCTCCAACAACTCCTTCCGCTCCTCAATGTCAACTTCCATTAACTTCTTGTAGTTTTTCCCACCCATAGCAGAATACTAATATATACCCTTCAAAGTGTCAAGCATCCGGGCAACAAACCCATTCTCCGTTCTTAGCTAAACGTCCATGTTTCTTACACGCCCCAGTTCGCCACACAGAACCCCCCGTGCCTACAATCCCATCCTTCGGTATAAGCCCAACCCCCAACCTCTTAATAGGCTCCTTACGCTCTACATCCACCCTCTCAACAACTTCAAGCATAGGTAACTCCATACCAACATATGCAGCTAAAGCCCCCATAACACACATCCCCATACCTATACCATCAGTAGCAGACCTAATCCTCAAAGCACGGTGCAACTCATCACTAACATCTATACGTATACTTTTCATGTGTGCAATATACCACACAATACACAAATATGCAATATATATAATTATAGAAATAAATGTAAAGCTACACATCTAATCATAAGACGAGTACATATTTATAAAATATCCGGGAAATTTCGGAGGAGGGAGAATGTACCTCCCTGGCGTCAATCGCCTTCGGCATAGGGGGGGGATTAACCTTTTTCAATGATTGCTTCCGCTCTCAATTTATGGTCTGCACCAACATGCTGCACGGCAGATACACTCTATCAAGCAGTGCAGTCGTAAATGATAATGATTCCTATTATCAATAAGGTTTTGCCTATATTGCCAATGCACTTCATGAAGTGAAGCTGGTAGAAACTTCCACTTGTTCAACCGTTGAACTAATCATTCTCATATTGATAACGATAATCATTATCATTTACCTGTCATTTATTTGACGCCAAAGGTTTGACTATGCTTGTCAGTTATTTATCATATGTCATTATGTTGACTGTATAGCTATCACGTTACTTTAGGCTGCCTGTAAGGTCTTGTAGCAGGCGGATTCCTTAAAATTACTATCTTGCAAGTTATTGATTTTATTGAGATTATAAAATTGACAATAGTATGGTATAGACTTAACATGCGGCCTGTCAAAACAGGCTTGTAGGACGTTTAAAGGTGTATAACATATATACAGTTTTGGGGTTTTCAAGGTGTTTTTTGTGCAGGGTGTTACTTAATTGCATAGCTTGTTTGTAGTAGGTCGGTTAACGTCAAACTGTATACTTTAGCTACGCTACTGTAACTTATTTACACACCGCTATGTATTGTGGTTTTTGTTGGCGTTTTGGTGTTTTATATACCATATATTGTGTCCAGGCGTTGAACGATAGGTAAAATTTACACATTTGCGTGTTAGTGAATATAACAAGATATGGTAGTCCTGGGATTTGTCTATACGAGATATTGTGGTTTCGTGTTTTGGCAAGGGGATTGCAATATATATCCTTGATTTCAATTTCCCATATATAGCAGGGGTGTGCTTTGCCATAAACTCCTGTCAGGCTGTCCTCTAATAAGGACGGATTGCAAAACACGCTTCCACAGGTGTGGCAGGTGCAATGCTTTCACGGTAGTAAGTAACCCAATAAAAAATAAAAGGGTATATATCCGGCAGGTATATTGCTTTGATACCTTAACTGTTTAACATACAATCGTGAGATTGAATGGTAGTTACAGCAGGGTAAGGATTAAAACCTATAAATAACGTGTAGTTATAGGTTAAAAGGATGATTGCAAAAATCGTCAAGGTGTTTCACGGGATATATACGAGATCAAGATATACGGGGTTAGGAGACTACACAATAAAGGTTTTTGCTATCCTTTATTATGTTAGGTAGGATTCACAATTTAACTAATTAAATTAGTCAAAACAAGCTAACTAATTAGTTAAATAAAGGAGTTGAAATTGAATAAAACACAATTAACAGAGATTGCAGTTAACTCAATTAAGTCAAGCGAGGATTTTATCGTTGAGAAGTTAGCTGTACTTGACAGCGGAAATGTAGCGGTATTAGTAATTTGGAAATTGTTAATTGATAAGTATGAGAGTTTTGTTAAAGAAACCGGAGTTGACAAAACAAAGTCATGGGATATGTATTTTAAACCGTACCTTGAAAAGGCATATCCCAAAAGAGGATGGGGCCTTAAAACTATGCAATCCTACAGGCGTGTAAACGCTGATGCAAAGAAAACACGGGAATATCTTGCAGGGGAGTTTGAGTTGTCAAGTGGCCGAAAGAAAACCGTTGCAAAGTTATCAGACGAGGCAAAACTTGCTAAAGTAGTAACTACCTTTAATAATCTTGTTGAGGGGATTGTTAAGGCGGGGAAAAAGGTTACTGCTATTTCAGATAGCAAGGGATTATTGACAGTTGAGGTAAAATAACAATGTCCTACCTAACATAGTTAAGGATAGCAAAGCCTATAATCCTTTATTAAGGGTTATGTCAATCCAATTATCCATTTTTGGATAACGTATTATCCAAATTAAGATAATGGATTATCCTTGTTTATGTAGTCTCAAATAGGGTATTCAGCTATCCGTTGACAGCGGATGTATAAAGCTGATATATGACGCCCGTTGCCGATAACATGACGGCAAGAATTGCGTTTATGGGACTTGCGTTACCATGACGTGAATCATGTAATTCTTGGCATGAGGCAGGTTGTAAGAACCGTTGCTACATGAAGGCGGAGAGATACTCCACGATCCAAGGTCGTATCGGTATGACTCAAGCCGATGTGTGTTTATACAAGGTTTGTCCACTGAGCGGACAAAAACCATATGACGCAGTCCCCTGCATTCCAATGACCACAAACTGAAATACCATACCGGCATTGCGAGAGTGCGGGAAAACTCTATGAAAACTCATAAAGGGATTGTCTCTGAGCATAAAAAGACAATTCTATCCTACATGACGGGATTAAGTGTAATCCCATGCCGTTTATCGGCAATTGGATAGAATTGACACTATTCACTGCTCTTAGATAATCCCTTTATCTTTTTATAGATAATTGATTATCCAGATTTGGCTAATGAATTATCCATGAAAGGAGGTGAATATTATGAATCTCAGAGAACTTATCGGGATTTTAAGAATGTCCCCGTTTTGGCAGTCTATGAGTAGGGATGAGAAAAGGGAGGCCGTTTACGACTTCTATAACCCATCGTTTATATAGGAGGTTGCAGGGCTACTCTTTATTATTGCCGTTATTGTTGGTGTAATATCGGCTTATATGTTGGGTAAGGGAGGCTATTATGCGCAGACTGACAGTCGTAGAAGTAAATAAGCTCAGCTCACGGCACATGGTCAAAAAGATTGCCGTCGAGAATTTCCTGTCCACTATGGGCACAAACTATGGCCACGCAATATGTAATCTGGCCGCTGATGCTCGGTCTTACAGATGGAACAAGCAGACTGTAAGGGCTATTGAGGACGGAATTTACAAGGCGCTGACTAATCCAATTATCCAAAATCGGCCAACCGATTAGTTGTCCACTGAGTGGACAAAATGGAGGCACTATGAAGCGTAAACTACACATCCACGGCGGAAACTTCCTGCGTAAATGGCAGGGAGAGCCACCACGAGGCCGTACAATGATGCCTGTTGACGAACATAAGGGGCAGGCAAGGGAGTCAATGGAAAACAAGTTTAAGCGGACTTATGACGCCTCACAGAAGGCGTTTGTCCGAGTATGGGAGTTCTAATGTCTATAAGCATGTATAATATGACCCAAAAACAATACAGCGACTTATACACAAAGCTGTATAATAAGGCAAATAAGATTATATGTACTGATAAACCGTGCCAAACTTGTTTAGAACCAGATAAATCTGGATACTGTTGTTTTAGGTGTGCGCATCTTTCGAGTACGGGGTGTACTGTTAAGGCTCTATACTGCAAGGTATGGCTATGCACAAGCGCAAGATTAGCATTCCCTAAGACAGCATGTAAACTTGATGGCATAATGAGGAGAGCCAATAAGTATTTATTGCTCAAGATACGTGCAAGTAAAAAGGAGACGTTATCTCAAGTATATAGAATAATGGCATTAACAAAGAAGTAAATTCTAATCGCATTATCCAAATTCAGCTAATCAATTATCCGTGCAATCATGCACAACTGAGCCGTCCAGAATGACGGTAATAGGAGGATTTACATGAAGAACGTAGAAATCAAGACCGAGGGCAGCAAGATGATAATCACGATGATGGTGCCGATATGGAAGTATTAAACGGTAGCAGTGGCGATGGCAGTGGCGGTAGCAGTGGCGATGGCAGTGGCGATGGCTAATTAAAATTAAGAGAAGCAATGACTATATGTTTAACCCGATTATCCACAAGGAGGATTTATGCCAGCAAAACGAACACAATTCAAGAATAAATTATGTATGGTACGGGCTGAATCAGCGGGTGTATTCGCAGGGATATTAATATCCAGAAACGGTAATGAGGTTTTATTAAAACAAGCAAGAAGGATTTGGTACTGGTGTGGGGCGGCAACATTATCGCAACTTGCACAATCAGGGACAAGCACGCCGAATAAATGCAAGTTTCCTGAAATTGTGAATCAGGTTTTACTAATAAAGGTAATTGAAATTATCCCTATCACAGCCAAGGCAGCAAAAACCATAAAGGCGGTGCCCATATGGAAACGTTAATGTCTGGCTCTGGCGATGGCAATGGTTCTGGCTATGGCTCTGGCGATGGCTCTGGCAATGGTTCTGGCAATGGTTCTGGCAATGGCGATGGCTCTGGCTATGGCTATGGCTCTGGCTATGGCTAACAAGATCATCCAATTAACCGTCCACCGATGGACAAAGGAGGCAAAATGCCGGATATAACAGAAATAGAAAAGGAAATATTAACCGAAGCTCTGAGTGGTAACAGGTTCAGGGCACGCAAATTGACCACGCTTATGAGCTTAATAGGTGCATCTGAGCAGGACTGCCGCACTCTATTGCTTGCAATAGGGGCACGTGGCGTAAGATTGTCAAATGACATAGAGGGATGGGGGCTAATCAGCCGAAATCCCGTTAATCAGCCTGCTCCTAATCCAGTTGAAGAGAACACAGAGTTATGACGTATATATGGGAGTTTGTGAAGGCCGCTATATTTGGAACCGTAGCGGCCTTTGTTGTTTTCTGGTTCCTTAGATTGTGGGGGATAATATGAATCGCTTAACTTGCTCTCGATGCACTATTTGTGGAGATCATTCTAAATTAGAGTTTTGCAAAAAATGCACAAATGAATTACATCGGATAAGTAAAGACCCCATGTTAGCTAAAAATGTAATAACGGCATTATCACAGGGCATCAAAAAACTTGGAGATAATGTTACGGTAATCATCCACCTTAATGAAGACGCTTTTATTGAGGATGGAGAACCATTATATATTACAAAAATCTCAATGAACGGGGCATACATATTCTTACATTGTTGTAGGAAGGACTTGCCAGACCCTGGTTTTGGAGAAGCATAACGGGAGGCACATGACTAAAAAAGAAATAATGGCAAAATTGGAATCAATTGCCGACGATACCGAGATAGCACTGTATGTACCCGAATCATCATCTTGCGGATGCTGTTTGAGTGGTGGCGCATCTTTAGTCCCATTAAATCGTGGCGAAGATGGATACTTTATTTATCCATCCATAAAAGGTGAAGAAGAAATAAATTATTCCTTTACTAAGGTGGAGGATTTATGAACTTAATGGGCTTTTTCACAGGCATTGCCGGTATAGCTGGGTTTGCACTCTTGTCAGGAATCCTCATAGGCATTCCGACATTTATTGTGCTGTTGTTACTTAAACTGTTTGGGGTAATTTAATTATCCAGATTTGGATAATTGATTAATTGGAGGTACGATATGAAACCATATGAAAAAGTGGGGTCTGCGATTAATCAACTAAAAAATAATATATCCGAAATGGAAAAGTTGATTAAGACATCTAAAAAGAATCGTGAATATAATATGGGCAAAAAACTTGCTTATGAAGAAGCTGTATTCATTGTAGAAAAAACATTTGGATGGAGGTAAGGAATGGACACAGGCAAGATTATGGGCACTGAAACATGGTGGAAACATCCTATATTCAGGTCGTACACTTACACCGATAAGGCATATTGGCTTATTGATGCAATATTGTCACATCAGGGAAACAAGAAGGTTAGCAAGCAGGAGTTTCAGGTATGGAAACTGACTAAGCAGGGGGATGAGTCTTGGATATTAGCTTGCGAGGATGGAAATAATCATAAGGTAGTAGACCAAGTAATCCAGTTCTCCGACTTTCCGCTTAACACTATAACCATTTGGCTAACTGATAGGGTGTTGTTGTTGCCAAGTGAATATTAGGATACATTAAATGGGCATTTCATTATAGAATTCTATGAATATTCAAGTAAATATAAATGTAGGCTAATCCGACCATGACAGTCTCAGGCTGTCTTGGTGCCGACACTGTGAAACCACCTGTCTCAGGAAAACATCTAAAGGTCTGGACAGAGTGCTGGAGCCAGAGATGATAAGTGTGGGAGGCTGGATACAAAGGAGTTTTAGATGATAATTATAGCAATAGAGAATGGGATAATCCAAGAGATTTATAACGATAACCCAAACGAGTTCGTCCTTATCAGAGATTTAACAGAAACAGTATACACAATAAGCACGCAGACTACACGCAGTTTAACCTCTGTAGACCCCACCGTATGGGATATGCCTAAACTAAGAAGGATGGAACAAACAATAAAACTTAAGAAAGGAGGATAATTATATTAACTGTTTTTGGCTAACAGATTATCGAAAGGAGGGAATATGATTTGCTATGAATGTGATAATGAATTTGAAGAAGAATCACATGAATACGATGGGCATGATATATGTGAAGATTGCTATGATGCATCTTACTGCAAATGCACTAATTGTAGGGATATTGTCAGAAATGCCGACATTACAACAATAGATAACGAGGATTGGTGCGAGGATTGTTTCAATGATAATTGGTATACGTGCACGGGATGCTCTGACTTCGTACACAATGACGATGCATTATTCGGAGATGACGACCCATATTGCGAGTCGTGCTATAGCAGTAGATACACATATGTGGAATGTTGTGAGTCTGCGATTAGGAGTGACGATGCATATTACTTAAACCATAGCCCACTATGCGAGGAACACTACAATGAACAAGTTGGACAATGTTCAAGTTGTGGCCGGACATTACCTAATGAGGATTTGTGGTACGATGAGGAAGATAGAAACGATTATTGCAACGCTTGCAGGGAGAATGCATCGGCAACCATACACAGCTATGGACACAAACCGCCGCCTGTATTCAGGAAGCTGGCATATGAGAATACCCTATTTATCGGAACAGAGTTGGAGGTGGAAACCGACGAGGAATTAGAAGGTTCTGCCAAAGAGTTAAGAACATACATGGAAGAAAAATCTGTTGGTGACAGATTTTACTTTAAGTGGGATAGCTCACTAAAAGATGGGTATGATGAGTATACTGGCTTTGAGATAGTGTCTCATCCATCTACGCTAAAGTATTGGCATCAAAGCAAGGTTTGGTATTCCTTGCTTGAAGAGTTAAAGAAGCAAAACTTCAAGAGCTACAAGTCCGGTAAATGTGGGTTACACTTCCATGTCAATAAATCATTCTTTAAGGACACTAAAGATTTCAGGAAACTTGCCTTATTTTTCTGGTATAATAGGGCATGGTTGAAGGTTTTTGCTATGAGAGATAGCCCTAACTATTCGAGGTTCTATGAGTATACAGTTAAATCAGCCATGCGAGGACCAGAACCAAACCATGATAGGCACTTAGCTGTCAATTTTACCAACAGAAGCACAATTGAATTCAGGATATTCAGGGGCACGTTAAACCATGATAGATTCTTGGCATCAATGCAATTCGTGGATGCGCTATGCCACTTTGTGTTAGTCGTAGGAATGGCTGGAGTTGGCAAATATTGCTTCAGGGAATTCATGAATTATTTAAGAAATATAAACAGATACAACAAGTTAGAGCATTACCTGCGTGTCCTTGACATGCAGCACAATTTCGACAGGCTTTATTCAAATGTCGAACAATAGAATTATCCAAATCTGGCTAATTGATTATCCACTGAGTGGACAAAACGGAGAGGAGGTTTCATGTGTATCATAATCGCTAAATCAGAAGGGGTGGCTTTACCATCGCTGGACACACTCAAAATCTGTAACACAAATAACGATGATGGGTGTGGATTGGCCTATCATAAGAAAGGGGGTGACAAAGTTCACATAAAGAAAGATTTCCTGACTGTTGAGGATATGTGGGACTATATCACAGAGAACATCACTGTAGATGATTCAGCTATAATTCATTTTAGGTTAGCAACAAGCGGGCTTGTAGATTTCGGCAACAGGCATCCATTTCCGTTGTCTAATGAAGATGAGAAATTGCGTTCGCCTGAATTGTCAACCAAGATAGCAGTAGCACACAATGGCGTGTTCAGTAGATGGAACAACGAGAAGGGAGACCTATCTGATACGCAATTGTTTATCAAGAATGTGCTATCTGATAAATTAATCAGGGATAACTTAAAGGGCAATCTGGCTATCCAGACATTACTGTCAGACTTTATCGGCGGAAGTAAATTGGCAATCTTAGACAACACCGGACACTTATCTGTATGGGGACACTTCCATAAAGATGATGGGCTATATTACTCCAATACATCTTACCAGACCGTAAGGATTACTTACTCCAATTTTGATGCATGGAATGAATATAAGCAGATGGAGATTGGATATCGTGGCCAGGAAGATAACCCGCCGCCAATAATAGGGGAAATTTGCAGTAGTTGCTATGAAGATACATCTACTACGGTTATTGCTATTGACAATGAGTTGTGGCCGCTTTGCACTGAATGTGAGGCTCAATACAAAATGACTTATCCTGAATGTGCTTGTGGCGACCTTACAGATAACAATGATGGAGTATGTTTTAGGTGTAAGGAATTACAGTATACTGACACAGATTTTTAAAAGGAGGTAATATGAAGGTAGTAATTCCTGAATTTGTAATTAGAAAGATACTTGAATTG
>Ga0209642_10001022_pt1 | contig 18456 bp, 15 predicted proteins | sample RifCSP19_2_FD_184025 | JGI IMG/M metagenome (GOLD analysis project Ga0209642, IMG submission 184025) | Soil microbial communities from Rifle, Colorado - Rifle CSP2_sed 19_2 (SPAdes) (version 2) | ecosystem: Environmental > Terrestrial > Deep subsurface > Rock core/Sediment | place: Rifle... | reverse complement strand
AAAACAAGTTTGACACCGGGCTCGATATTAAATACGGGATCACCTCCAATCTGACTCTGGATTTTACTCTTAATCCTGATTTCGGACAGATAGAATCTGACCAGGACCAGATAAACCTCTCGCCTTACGAGACCTACTTCAATGAGAAAAGGCCATTTTTTCTGGAAAGGGCAGATATATTCAGCTCTCGCTTTAACCTTTTTTACAGTCGCAGGATAGTAAATCCCATAGAGGGGCTGAAACTTACCGGTAAAATCGATAAGTATACCTTAGGATTTATTCAGGCAGTAGATGAAGTGCCAGATGCACCGGATAATTATTTCACCATATTCCAAATAAAAAGAGATGTTTTTAAGTTAGGCAATATTGCTTTTATGGGAACAAGCTCAGATACAAAGGATGATTACAGTAGAGCTTTCCGCTTGGGTTTTGATTTCCGCTTTAAGAATATTTATACTCTGATCATAAGCGGGGCGAAGGTATTCAATAAAGGAGTGAATAAAGATGACTGGGCTTATGCTTTCCAGTTCAACCGCTCGCCTGATAAAGGTTTCAATTTTAATCTGCAATATGATGACCTGGAAAATAATTTCAGACCCAAAACCGGATATGTGAGTCGGACCGATTACCGGAAGATCAATTCCTGGTGGGGTTATCATTTCAGGCCAATTAAATTCGGACTGAAATCGATTGGTGTGGGAACAGGTGCTTACTACACTTCTAACCATTCCGGGGTCACAACTTATAAAGCTATTATTCCAGGGTTTAATTTCAACTTTGTCAAAAATTTCTGGGTCTACTTTGGTTTCGGGAGAGAAGAGGATAGACCTCAAATCTATCAGGATGGCATTCTGGTTTGGAGCGGCCTAGTCTATACCAATGACATCTACTATCTGAACATTGAAAGGTCCTCACATGGCTTTTTAGACGGAGGGATTAGTTTCGATTTTGGAGAGACCTATATTTATAGGGATGAATTTACCCGAACCGAGCCTGGGACTTTTAGGTCTTTTTCCCTCTGGGCGATTGTTAAACCCCGGGTAAACCTGGAGCTGGAGACTAACATCAATCACCAGAGCCAGTATCAAAATAATTTTAAGGACAGAATTTATAATATCTGGATTATCAACAACTGGATAAAATATCAAATCACCAAAGATATTTTCACCCGCGTTTTCTTTGAGTCGAATTTGGACTCACATCAGCATCAGCTCAATTTCCTCATAGGATACAACTACTTCCCAGGAAGCTATCTTTATTTGGCTTATAATGAGCAGAGGGATAATTCAACTGGTAAATTCAGGCTTAAGGAAAGGGTTTTGATGCTAAAAGCAAATTACCTCTGGAGCATTTGACAGTAGGGGCGAGATTTCCTCGCCCAATTTGCTCCTGGCGGATGTTATCATCCGCCGCGGATTAAGATTTTGTCGAGGTTGATAACATCCTCGACGAGCTGGAACTGAGATTCTTCGGTCGTCCATTTGGACTCCCTCAGAATGACAGATACTCCCTTTTTCTTTTATTTTTTTCATTGAACTCTTGAACTTTTGTCCGCCTCTGGCGGATTGAGCCTTGTTTTATCCCTTCCACCTCTGCTCCCCCTGGGGCGTAATAATAATTGCGGACTTCCCTTCAACCGGGCACTTGGTCTCGCAGATACCGCATCCGATGCATAAGTCTTCTACCACATAAGGTCTTTTGACCTTTTTCAAAGTTCCATCGTAATGAATTACCTCTTCCTCTTTCAAAATAATTGCTTTATCAGGAACAGGGCAGTGCTCCTCGCAGACCAGACAGTTAACGTTCTTATACCAAGGGAGACACTTACTCCGGTCGATAAAAGCCAGACCGATGACGGTTTTCTTCTTAGTTGCCTCATCCAGGGGATGAATCGCCTGGGTGGGGCAGACCTGGGTGCACATAACACAGTTATATTCGCAATAGCCAGTTCGGGCATACCCAACCGGTGTCCAGAAAGCTTCTAACCCTCCTTCTAAAAAAGCTGGCTGTAAAAAGTTACCTGAAGTGGAACAAACCTTTATACATTCATTACAGCGGATGCACCTGTCTAAGAACTCATGTTCAACCCGTGAGCCTGGAGGCCGGATTAAACCCGTTTTCATATTCCTATCTTTGAAACTCGTTTTCAAAAGGGCAACTGAGGCTAAACTTAGAGCGGATGAGGTTAAGACTTTTCTGCGGGTAAGGTCAAATCTCTGTGCTTTAAACTTCCCCTTGAAGTTAATCCTGGTAACATTTGCAGGGCAATCTTTAACACAATCGTAGCAGAGGATACACTCTCTGTCCAGAGTCTTTTTGAAATCTTTTTCAATCGCATCCATCTTGCAAAGGTCTTTACAGATATCACAATCGGTGCAATTTTCAGTTACTCTCCTTTTCAAAATCTGGAACTTGGATAAAAAAGCATAAAGGGCTCCCAGGGGACATAAATTTCTGCACCAGAATCTTCTGGAGACAAATTCCAAAAGGAAAATCGCCAAAATTATAACTAAAAAGAGGGAAGACATCCTGTAGAAGTTGACCTGGACAGGTAAAACGGTGGATGAAAGCAAGAGCTGGAGTTTGCTTAGCCAATCTTGAAGAAAGGTAAACTGAAATAGAAAATTTAAAATAAGGGTAAAAAGACCAGTAAGGATAGGAAAAAGGGAAAGGGTCAGGGAACGGTTAAATAAAGCGAGTGGGTCTAAAAACCAGATGAGCTGAGAGGAGAAAATTGCTCCAATTAAGAGAAAAATCAGGATATAATATTTTAAAGATAAAAGCTTTTTAAAACTTTTTCCTATTTTATTTTTAAAGATATAACTGAAGATGTCCAGGCTTGTGCCCAAGGGGCAAGCCCAGCCGCAGAAAACCCTGCCTAAGGGTAAGGTTAAAAGGATAAAAAAAATAGAGAAAATAAAAGTGCTGATAAAAACTTTGTCGGACACCATCGAAGAGATGGCAATAAGCGGATCAGCTCTTAAGTAGAGGTCAACCGGGATTTTTAAAGATAAAGGAAAGCTTGCCCTTAAGAAAAGGTAAAAGAAAAAAAGGAGAAAAATGATCTGTGAGATACGTCGTAGAGTTTTCAACCAGATTCTCCTGTTTAAGATACTCAAAAAGTAAATCCCAGGGTAGAAGTGCTGGAGTGTAAAACTTTAGTTTTACCTTTAACCTATTGAAAAAACTCTCTTGGCAAACCTGAAGGTTCGCACTCCAAACCCCGTTCGAGGTTTTTTGCTCCAGGCTACCAGCTCCCAGCTTTGTTGTTCTAAGCAGTAAAGCTATACCTCTCAATAACAAGCTTGCTCAAATCGATCTCGCCCAGACCGAACTTATTTCCTAAAACTATGCAGGGCAAATCGACCGGTTTTAAGTCGAAAAGAGTAGTGCCATAAGCATCAACTGAGACTATATATTTACCGGCGATTATCGTTTTGGTCAATTTGACGTCTTTGGGATTTCCTCCAGTAGGACCGTTGTTTGTCAGGATGCGATAGGCATCCAGGATGGTTAGTTTCGGCCTTATGTAATTGGTTAAATCAGCTAATTTCTCGTCTATATTCTGATGGATATTTCCCCGGTCACCGCCTAAAATTCCCATCAGATTTTTCATCCCCAGAGTTAGCCTAGATAAGCCGTGATGTTTGGCAATCGGTATATTGATCAAAACATCACATTCCATAGCAGGCGTATAAACTGCCCAGGATTTTAAATAGATGCCCTGCGGGAACTTTGCCTCTTTAAAAGCCGCATCTATAACGTAGCTCACCTCAGCCCCAGCCTTAGTAGCGGCTTTTTTAATCCCGCTACTTTCATAGCATCTCTGTGCAGTATTGCAGGACCGGTCAAATACTTTTACCTTTTTAGCCCCGGCTTCATAACACATCTTTATCACCTCTGAGACGACATCGGGATTGGTGTTAGCGGCCTGCTCCGGCCTTCTATCCCAGCCAATGTTGGGCTTTACCACCACAATATCACCCTTAGACACAAAATTTTTCATCCCGCCTAAAAGCTCAACTGCTTTTCTGACCATATATTCTGGTGCACCGTCTTTAACCACAGCTAAATCAGGAGTAGTTACTCTCTGGAGTTTTTCTCCAAAAGACTTAAGAGGAACGAAAGAGGAAAGGCTTAAAGCCGCACCTAAACCCAAGGAGCTTTTTATAAAATCTCTTCTTCTCATAAAAGAATTCCTTCCTGCCAGCCTAATTTTATCAACTCGATTTTATTTAGATCGCTCGTCCCAGCCTTATATCTGGTATCAGCTAAAGGTATATGAAGAGGAGGAGGGTTTAAAATCCATTTCCCTTTTTTGTACTCATCCCTTTTGTTCTGGGTGATTTTGAGAGCTACTGTGTCGACTGCCACGTGGTCGTGCCCTAAGATTAAAGCGTTGTAATTCCACAAATACTTGGGGTCAACCTGAGGTCCTCCGTTAAACAAGGGTCTTAGACCATCCAGAATAATAAGCCTGCATTTTGATTTTATCTCCGGATTGGCGCATAAAGCTCCAAAAGAGGAACAGCAGTCCTCGGTATGATATTCGACTGCATTGTCAACTGCACCAGCCCAGTTCTTGATGGAAAAGGCTGCCCCAGAAAGCCAGTGGCTTTTCATTCCTGGGACGTTGATTAAAGCAGTGCACCTCTTTATAACCTTACTCAGATGGTCTTTCTCATATCCAAAACTTCTTGGCCGGGAATGCATCTCCGCAGAGCCTATTCCCACTTTATCCCTGTCCCAGATATAGATATTCTTATCCTCAACCCCTGATTTTATAAGATTCTGAACGATAAGCTCGATCAACTCATTGTGAGTCGGAATCATCATAACGTTTATTTTTACCCCTACAATATCTTTAGGATTAAAAAGCTTTTTCCAGACCTTTGAGGGGTCGTTTTCACCGGCTAAATTTGCTATTCCAGAGTCCAGCATCTGAGATAGAAGATTTTTATCCAGATCCAGGTCATTATTCAAAACATCTTTTTCTCGAATCAGGATAACTCTTTCTTTTTTCCCTCCCTGAGAAGAAAAAGCTTCAAAAGGAACCAGCCCCAGGGCTACTCCTAAGGTGGTGAATGCCGTCCCCTTCAAAAAATCGCGCCGGGTGAAGGACATTTCCTCTTTTTTATTCAATGCAGTTACCTCAACTTTTCCCTTACGTTCTTTAAAAAGGTTCCAGTTTTCTTCTCATCCTTGCTCTCAAAGGTAATCCATAAGTAATTTTTCTCCAGTTCCAGCCCGACGAATTTGTTCTCCTCCACTTTCTGGATGATTCTTTTACTGGCAGGGGAGACCTTTAGATATTTAGTGCAAAAATTGTCAAAAGAAGACTTAGCTGAAGATGAGTCTGGATAAGAGATCAATAGGAGCTTCAGGTTCATCTTCCCCAAAAGATAATCTCCCATCACCGCAGAGGTATTTTCGCTTAAATTAAGGAGGTTCTCCGTGGAAAGAAAATAAAGATTATTCAAAATAATTTGTTTACTGAAAAATCTCTCGGAATATGGAACCAGCCCTTCAGACGGGAGTTTAGACAAAAGTTTTGGAAGCTCCCCTTTTACATCTATTTTTCGGGAAATATCTTTGCCTAACTCTAAAATCTCTTCTTTAGACCGATCGTTCCCGCTCATATCGATTATCCTCACAAAAAACTTACCTCTCCAGAACTTTAAAAGACCTGAACCATAATTTGCTTTATCTCCGATTTGAAGAGCCTCCCCTTCCTGGTCCAGAGAATAAAGCCCAAAAGCATCCTGAGAGGTTTCCATCAAATAGACCTCGACAGTTATAGATTTCTCCCCAGCCTTATAATCCTGGACCAAAAGGCTTTGAAAATCATAAGCTAAATAAAGCTCTGCTCCTCCATCCAGATAATCATACAGGTTTTTCCGATCAAATGATTTTGCCTTATCCGATTTTTCAAAATCCTTTACCTTCTGAGGCAATAAAGATTCAAGCTGGTTTCCCATAGCATCTCCCCCAAAAAATAGAATTAAAAAAAATACTGCCAAAAAATTAAGAAGAAAGCTATTAAAAGGTAACGAAATATGGCGGACAGGGGTGTCCGCCCTACGAGGGTTCATTGGTTGAATATTCGTAGGCGGGGCTCCCATCCCCGCTAATGTAATATTATCCAGAACCAAAAGAATTGAGCTTGACATCTCTTTAAATTAATAGAAAACGATTCATCCCTTTAACAGCCCAGGGAAAAGGCGCACTAAAATGGCTGAAAGATAACCCATGGCGTTAAAGAAGATCAAGACCCCGATGACCATAAGGAAGATTCCGCTTATGGTCTCAATGATTCTGAAATATTTCTTGACTTTAGAGAAAAATTCCAGGAAAAGATTAAATCCGATACCGGTTATCAAAAAGGGTATCCCTAAACCTAAGGAATAAGCTAAAAGCAGACCCATTCCCTGGGTGATGGTCTCCTGGTTGGAGGCTAAGACCAGAATCCCAGCCAAAATCGGACCAATGCAGGGGCTCCAGCCAAAGGCAAACGCCAGACCGATTAAAAAGGATTCGAACAAGCCCACCCCTTTTTTCCGGGCGTGAATTCTTTTCTCATAATCCAGCCAGGGGATCCTGAAGATGCCGACAAGATGGAACCCGAAGATGAAGATTATGAGGCCAGCGATCTTATTGAAAATGGATATTTTTGAGATAAGGAATTTCCCCAGAAAAGAGGCGGATGCCCCTAAAAGCACAAAAATTACAGAAAATCCGAGGATGAAGAAAAGCGAATTTAAGCTGGTTTTCTTCAGGGTTTCAAGCTTGTCTTCTTTTTTCTGAAGCTCCTCTAAAGTCAGCCCGGAGATGAAAGATAGGTACCCGGGTATTAATGGCAGCACACAGGGTGAGATGAAGGAGATTATTCCCCCGGTAAAAGCCGCTAAAAGTGAGACGTTATTCAGGCATCCTCCTTGAATTTAAGTTCAATTATTAAAAATACGGATTGAAGCAAGGAAAATTTAAGGTTGGTAGGGAAATGCTGTATTTTCGTTGGTTTTCGTAGTGCGACCCTTTAGGGTCGCATTGTGCTTGCGGGGGGCTGGGAACCCCACCTACGAGGATAGAGTCTATCCGCTCAAAACGAACAGGAAAGTGTAGAAATCAGACCAGCTCTTCGATCTTCTCTTTTATCAGCTGCTTTATTTCCTGAGCATCGATTTTCTCGGCGATCTTCTCCGCAACTCTGGCTGAAACCTCATTAACTATCTTCCGGGTCAGGTTCTCAAAATCCAAATCTTTGACTCTTACTGTCTCAACGGATCTGACTTCTGGTTTTTGCTCCCCCGGTGTCTCCAATTTCATCTCCTGGTAGACCATCGGTTCGTCTTCTTCCATCCCTTCCATTTCTTTTTTGAACTCGGAGACGAATTTTTCGTAACTATCCTCTTGCTTGACTTTCGGCTGAGTTATCTTCTCTTCTTCGTCAGAGGTGAATTGTTCCACGCGGGGTTCGAACACGGATTTGTCCTGCACAGAGTCCGGTATCCTGTCTACGCCTCCGGGATAAGCCTCCGGCTCTTTTATGAGATTCATCTCTTCGATTTTGACCTGTGAGGTTTTTTCGGTTTTCTTTAGAGACTCCTCCACCTTCTCTAAAAACTCTCTGGGCGAAAAGGGCTTGAGGATAAAAGAGTCACAGCCTGACGTTTTAAACCCTTCCTGGTTGACCGATTCTCTGGAATTGAGCAGCATAACCACCGGGATATTTTTCAAAGCATAGTCGTTTTTAAGGTCCTGACACAGGCTAAACCCGTCTTTGAGCGGCATGGAATTATCCAGAAGCACTAAGTCTGGTGAAATTTTCTTAATCAGGGTAAAAGCCTCTTCTCCATTCTGAGCTAGAAAAACCTCATACCCTTTCTGGCGGAGCAGAAATTCAGCCACGCTGCGGATAGTCTGGCTATCATCCGCTACTAAGATTTTATTGGGCATGGCAACCCTCCCTATTTAGATTACTTCTTCTCATCTGACAATCTATGGCTGGCTTCCTCTAAAAGCTTTTTCTCCTCTTTGGTCAGATTCTGGTAACCGACCTGGTTGATCTTGTCCAGGATCTGGTCAACCTTTGACATCAGCCTCTCGGTCTTCTTCCTTTTTTTCTCGGAGGCTTTGACTTTAAAGTTATGCCCTATATCTCCTAAGTATCGGAAAAAGCTCTTGATTCTCCAGTCAGCCTTAAGATATAAATATCCGACGACCATCCCTCCCAGATGTGCGAAATGGCCAATCCCATCTCCGGTATAGCGAAAAGAGGCTAAAAGCTCAATCCCTCCGAAAAGCAAAGCTAAATATTTGGCTTTGATCGGGAAAAGAAAGTAAAGGTAAATTATCCTCTCCGGAAACATCAGGGCAAAAGCGACTAAAAGCCCGAAAATAGCGCCAGAAGCTCCGATGGTGACAACTGAGGAGTTAAAGGATAAAAGAAAACTTGCTATTCCTGCTCCGACACCGGTTATGAAATAGTATTTGATGAACTCCTTTGTGCCCCAGGCTCTCTCGATATCTCCTCCGAAGATGTAAAGTGCGAACATATTGAAAAGAATATGAAAAAGACCACCATGTAAAAACATATAAGTGAAAAGCTGCCAGACATACCCTTCCTTAACCAGGATAGGTGTAAGCCCGAATATATAAAGGAGCTTGCCCCTTAAGAAAAGCTGGGCCAAATAAACTATTCCGTTTACCAGCAGAAGCGATTTTACCCCTCTGGTCAGGCCTCCGCCCCAGCCCAGATTATAAGAGCGATAATTGTAACTCATAGCTATATATAAGTATCGGAAGTTTTAAAAAATACCTAATCGATTTATGTAGGGACAGAACAGTGTTCTGTCCTTACTAAGTAAAATACGTGTTTCAAAAGAGAAATTTTATAACCGTTTAAAGAAGTTCCAACTGTTCTATAGCCTCATTTTCTAAAAATTTTCTGATGCTTTTCTGGTTTCTCGTTCCGCCCAGATTATTTACTGTCTTTTTAATTACTCCTAAGCAGAGTTGGAGTTTCTGGTTTATCTCCTTACTTCCGAATCTCAAGACTGACCAGCCTGAACCAGTAAGGTAGTTATTTCTCTGATTATCTTTGAAGATCAGGTTCTTTTGAGAATGCCAGAAATCACCATTACATTCCACATCTATTTTCCCTTTCTGGCAGAAAATAGCGAAATCCAGATAATATCTTACTTTTCTTTCTCCGATAAGATATTGTCTCTCTGCTTCTATCTTCTTTTTCTTCAGCTCATACCAGAGTTTTTCCTCCAGGGGGCTTTCCATAAATAGATCATTGATCTCCTCAGCTTTTTTCAGACGGCTCAAACTGGTAGAGATAAAGGTGATCCTGCGCCATCTTCTGCTGATAACCGGCTGGGGTAAAGGCTTTAACTCTCCCAGCTTGATCTTATAATAATCCTCTAAAGCTCGGGGATGATCTTTTTCCTGAGGAAGAAGCTCCATTCTTTTTAGTTTTTCAAATCCTTTAATCTCCGCATAGTAATTTATCGCCCATTTCTCCTTCTCAAAAACTTTGGTCTGATAAAATGCTATGAAATCAGCTTTCCATCTCTTGGGGGCAGTTTTGACCGGGATCCTATACCAGTGTTCTTCTCTGGCAATTTTAAAGTCCTTTAGGTTATTAATGACTGCGACTAAGACTTTTATATCTTCTGGCATTAGGTTTGATTCTTTTTAGAACGAATTGAAGAAAAAGCTTTAATACCTTTCAAACAGCTTGCCCCATTCGGTCTTCCTGAACCGGTTTATCCTTGCCCTGCCGATCAAGGGATACCAGAAATAGTCATGATAGAGATTAGAAGCCATTGGAGCCCAGAAAACTAAAGGCGATTTTAAAGCAACTTTTTCTAAAAATCTCAGAGGTCCCAGTCTCAACATCTGGTCCCCCCAGATCACGAAGCTTTTCCTGGTCTTGAATCCGAAATTAACTGAGGATATATCCTCGCCTATTATCTCTATATCTTTAGGATTGCTCACTCCCAGCCCTTTTTCCTGGCAGAGCCGGATATAAGGAATCTGCAGAGGGTCAAAGCCCATCATCTTAGCTGCAATGGCATCCAACGCCACAGAATCATTTGAAGCTAAGATGTAATTTTTTATCACCGGTTGCATAGTTCTGGGACCTGCTCCATCACCGCATACAGTTCCATCCATAACTGCTAAAATTCCAGGGTGAAGCTCTTTTTGCATAATCATCAGGTCAACTAAAACTTCGTGAATATATTTATGGGCATAATGTCTGACCTCTTTTAAAAGCCCGCCAAAAGCATTTTTCACAGCGCCTGTAGTTACCGAATGGCCATGTGTTTTCAAAGTCGGAAGGTGAATGATCTGTTTACCTATATAAATTTTGGGGATTTCTATCCCCTCAGGAAAGATCTGATTGAGCCTTAAGAGCTTTTCCTTGAATTCATATTTGACCCATTCAGCTTCAGGCAGGGGGTTGAACTTCAGCCCGTACTTTTCCAGGATTGAAGTCCAGCGGTTATTTTCCGCCCCTTTAACCGGATCAGTCACCACGGTCTTATTTTCCACCGGGAAGAGCCTTTTCCTCTCGAATCCATCCTCAATCAGAGTTTTCACCACACTTTCCAACTGCCAGGGCTGGGTGGAACAGGCAGGGAAATATTTGGTCCAGGATAAATTGAGCTTGATTAAAGTATCTTTTTCCCTGGAGATATACTTGCTATAATCTAAAAGATGAAGAAGCTTTTGATAATCTTCTAATACCGAATCTGTGCTGGTCTTTAATACCACCACTTTAGAGCCGGGCATAATTAATCTCTCCACGCTTTTATAGATATACGATTAAAATCACGGAAAAAAACCAGAGCAGAATGTCGAAAATCAAAGGTTTATCAGTCAGAAGGGCAGTGGTGGGACTTCCCCCTTTTTCTTTCTGATGTATCAGGTAAAGGTATCTGAAGACCCCATAAAGGACAAAAGGGATGGTTAAAGCCATGTGGGTCGTGCCTAACTTATCCTCTACCTCCGGTGAAAGGGTGTAGAAAGCATAAGCCACAACTGTGGAGGCAGTGACTACCGAGATGAGCTGGTCTAAAAAATAAGGGGTATACTCAGCTAAGCTTTTTCTATGTTCAACAGCTTTATCCTCTAGCAATACCAGTTCGTACCTTCTTTTACCGAATCCCAAAAACAGAGCTAAAAGTGTGGTGCAGACAATCAGCCAGGAAGAGATTTCCACATCGATAATTACTGCTCCGGCCACTGCTCTCAAGACAAACCCCAAGGATATAGCCATAACGTCCAAAATCACTATATGTTTTAAGTATCTTGAATAAATTAGATTCAAAACCAGATAGGAAAGCGCTACCAGTCCAAAAATCCAGTTGAGATAAAATGAAAAAGCCAGGGCTATGGCAATAAAAAGTAGGGAAAAAAACAGGGCAGTAGAAGGCTTGAGTTTGCCAGAGGCTATAGGCCTTTTGCTTTTCAGAGGGTGAGCTTTATCGCTATTTAAGTCCAGGATGTCATTCAAAAGGTAAACTCCACTGGTCAGAAAGCAGAACAGAAAAAATGCAATTAAAACCTGCAGGAACAAATCGAGCTGGAAAAGATTAAAAGAGAAAACCAGCCCGGCAAAAAGGACCAGATTTTTCACCCATTGCTGGGGCCGCATCGATATGAAAAGCGCCTTAAACATCCAGAGCTCCGGAAAGGGAAAATGAGGTAAACTCAAATTCCTCCAGCAGTTTCTTTATCTTCAGCTTCATTAGATCCAGGTTAGTGTAATGCCTGAAGCTTTTGAAAAAGCCGATCTCTTCCCTGGGCTGGTCCGGATCGATCTCCCAGGGATGAAAATAGACTATTGCAGACCGGCCTTCGGAGTTGAGTTTTTTTATGCCCCAACGGTTATACCAGTAGGGAAATATCCTCAAATAAGCTCCACCCGCCACCGGCAGATTTAAACCTAAAAGGCGAATGGTGGACAAAGGGAACTCTTTCAATTCCCTACCGTTTTTGAGCTTGAAACTATAGGGGAAACGGGGAGCTGAAGGCATCCCGTATTCTGGATGCCTTATCGGAAAGATGCTGGAGTCGTACCTTATCCCTAACTCGGAAAGAACTTCAAAAGCCCAGAGACATCCAGAATTAATCGAAAAGGAAGGGGCTCTGTAGCCCAGGACCGGCTGGTCAGTAAGTTTTCCTATAATCTCCAAAGATTTCTTCACATCCTCCCTGAATTCCTTTTCGGTCTGGGTGAAGACCAAGGAATGAGAATAGCCGTGCGAGCCGATCTCGTGCCCCTTTTGTTGAATGGTTTTTATTGGCTCCGGGAAATGTTCTGCAATCCAGCCTAAAACAAAAAAAGTAGCCTTAACGCCTTTTTCTTCCAAAAGTCTCAGAATCTCAGAGAGGTTGAAAGATAACCTCTTCTCACAATAGGACCATCCTTGCGGGGTTATGGTCTGTTTGAGATTCTGCACCTGAAACCATTCCTCCACGTCTATGCTCAGGATATTTTTTATCTTCATTGGAAAAATAAAGTTTACTTTCTTTTTTTGGAGTACCCATATTCGTATCCATAATATTTATAGCTGTAATAGTAGGGCAGGACCTCATCCATATTGTTCATTATCACCCCAAGCAGTTTCACCTGGGCATTTCTCAGGATCTCGACTGCTCTTTTTGCAACTTCCACCTGGGTAAATCCAGCTTTCAGCACCAGGATTGCCCCGTCCATCAGCGATCCTATGATCAGCGGGTCTGATACCGGAATAACCGGAGCACAATCTGCGATCACCAGATTAGAATAGAGCTTGGCTTCTGCTATCACTTCCTGCAAATAAGGGGTATCTATAAGCTCAGCCGGGGTATTAGTTTCCTGGCCACTGGTCATAACCTTTAAATTCTCTAAGGGGGTCGGCTTCAGGCAGTCCTGCAAGTTGAGCTTCCCCTGTAAAAGCTCGGTAAGTCCTTTTTCCTGGTTTAAGGCGAAAAAATGGTGAAGATTGGGCCTTCTTAAGTCACAGTCGATCAGGATTACTTTCTTATTATGCCGGTGAGCGATCTCAATCGAAAGTAAACTTGCCAGGGTGCTTTTACCTTCACCCAGGGCCGGGCTGGTGATCAGCACCGACTTTATCTCCTGCCCGGGCAGGTAGTTCCTTAAATTCGAATAGACCCTTCTGAATTCCGTGGCAACTGGAGACTCGCTCTCATAGAAGCTCAGGATATTACCGCTCGGTTTTCTTTTATCTTCCATAAAGGTTGAGTGGACCTCGATCTTAATACTTCCTTTTATTCAATTTCTCCAGATATTCTATCCGGGGAATAGTCCCTAAAACTTTCAAACCTAAATATTCCTCCACCTCTTCGACTTTCCTGAAGGAATGGTCAAAAAATTCCATCAGAACCACACCACCGCCTCCGATGACCAGACCTAAAAGACAGCCCAGCAGGGTGATTTTAATCCGGTCGGGTTTTACCGGGGAAAGTGGAATGCTGGCCGGCTCTATCACTCTGAATCTGTTCTGCGCCTCTGCCTGCTGAACCTGCTGGGAGATCTGGGAGCCCTGGGATTGGGACACGAACATCTCATAGATGCTTCTGTAGGTTTCCACGTCCTGCTGCAGGTTTCTCAAAGTCTGCTCCAGATAAGGGGTGCGAGCGAGTCGGTCCTTTATGGATTCAACTGCCTGGTTTAAAACCCGCAGCTTTTCTTTCAAAAAATTCAGGTTAATATCGTTTAAGGTGTAACTTTCCAGAATGGGTAAAGCCTCGGGGTTTAACTTACCCTTCTGAGTTTGAGAGATGACTTTGATTTCCGATTCGATCTGCTCCAGAAGGTTTTTGGTATTTTCGGTTAAGGTAAGGACCTTTGCATCCCTCCAGGAATATTTTGTCAAAAGGGGGATATACTCTGCCACGGAGGAGAAGAGCTGATTTTTCAGATTCTTCAGTTTATCGCTGACCGGCAATGACAGGTTCGAAACCTTTAATCCGGTCAGTCTCTCTTTCAGGAAATTGTTCTGGTCCTCAAGCTCTTTGATCTCCAATTTTGTGGCATCGATTACTGATACGATAGCTCTGCTATTCGTATCCGAGGCGATGCTCTCGTCAACAAAGCTCTTCAGGGTTTTCTCCTTATATTCCCTCAGCCGGTCCTCCGCCTCCTCTAATTTTTTCTTGTAGATTGCCAGCTGCTCGTCTGAGAAATCCAGCGCCCCCCTGATCCCTAAAAGATCATACCTCAGACTCTCATCTATGAATATCTGGGCTAAGTTTTTAGCCATTTCCGCACCTAACTTGGGCTTATCCGAATAAACGGTTATCTCAACCAGGTTTTCCCCCCTGAACCCCACGCTGATATTCTTTCTCAGCTGGCCTATCAAGATCTTCTCCACCAGCTCCTCTTGGCTTATCTCTGGAAATTTAGACTTGATGCTTTTGGCTTTATTTATCACCCCTGGATTCTGGTTTAAGTTCAGATTGTAAATCAGCCTTCTCAAAAAACCAGTGGAGGTTATCTGGTTGGATATCGTGGCTAAGCGCTGCTCCCTTTCTTCTCGCGGGCTGCGGCCTGGGGTTGTCCCGGGCACCAGATTCTCAAGGGGACGGGACAAAAGCCGGCTTTCGCTGATCAGTACTATGGTGGAGGATTTGTATTGCCTGGGAAGAAGAAAGCTTCCCCCAAAGCTGACCAGGGTAACAGTAAGGAAAGGTATGATCAGAACTAATTTTCTTCTCAGTAAAACTTTCCAGTAGTCTCTCAGGTCAACCCCTTTTCCAGCACTCGAGCTCATCTAGTACGATCTCCTTGGTTAAGCCGGTCCACCAAAAGATATAAACTGATGATAGCAGTAGAAAGAGGAATAAGGTCCCGGCTGAAATTCCAAACCCTGGAAAGAAAACCTCCTCCTTTGCCCGGGATAACTATGGTGTCCTCCGGATGGATTAGCAAGCGAGAGGGCCTTCCTTTGGAACTGAAATCTTCAAGATTTATTTCTACCACGCTGGAATAGGTTGCCCCTTTGATCAAGACTTTAACCTTTTTCATATTAGCATTAGGGGTTGGACCTCCAGCTAAGACGATCGCATCCAGAAGGTCTATCTCTGCCTCTAACGGAAAGACCCCGGGCCTGGCGACCTGGCCATAGATGTAATATACATTTCTGCCGGCAAAGCTCGGAGTAGGAGCTCCCCTTTCAGTTCCAAAGCTTAAAATCGAACGGGGTATCTCGACTGTATCCCCGATTTTGAGTTTAGGCAGTTTAGTGAAATCCCCTTTCTCCAGCGCCTCGTTTAAATTCACCCTCAAGGTCTTGCCAGCTTCATCCCCTCCCCTTATGATTTTGACGATGCTTAAATCCGCTCCCTCGGCCGGACCCCCGGCTTCTGTTATCACTTCCCACAGGTTCGGGATCGACTCAAAACTGTATTTGCCCGGACGATTCACCTGTCCTTGAACGAAGACTTTTTGGCTGTTATATTCCAGGATGACCACAGTTGCCTGGGAGATGCTTTTGTTATAGAAAGAAATCTTCTCCACGATCTTCTTGGAAAGCTCAGCCATGGTTAACCCCGCAGCCATAATCTCCCCGATCACCGGGAGGGAGACCTTGCCATCCTGTCTGACCTTGAGCACGCTGTTTAAGTCTGGCTGCTGCCAGAAGCTTATGCTCAACAGATCCTCAGGACCTATCCGGTATTCCTGAGAAAAAGAGAAAACCGGAAAGCTTAGTAAAAGCCCCAGGGTCAGAATTATCCAGATTACACGTTTCTTTTCCCTTAACATAACTTTCTCCTTTTTTTAGTCTAAAATGTTCGCAAATTAATATATAGAAAATTAAAGTGATGTAAAGGGAAAATTGCAGGTCACCTTCTCTATCCTGATCCGAAAAATTTAGAATTTAATAAAACTCTCCGAAAAAGCGGAGGATAATAGTCAGGCAGGGGTGCCCGACCCACGGTAAATCATTGCCTTGCGGACCCGTAGGCGGGGCTACCAGCCCCGCAATAAGAGATTTTTCGGAGATCTCATACAATAAATCGGATAAAACTCTTTAATTCCTCCGCTCTAAAGCTGAACGGTATTTTTCAGGGATGCCTCTTCTCCGCTGTAAACCAGGGTTTTATTCTTACCTGAATTTTTTGCATTTAGCAGTGCCATATCCGCACCATAGATCAGCTTTTCAACGGTGCGGGCATGCTGGGGATAAATGGCTGCTCCGGCTGAGACAGTCAGGTGGTGCTCCATTTGCAAGAATTCATCCACAAAGGGGTGGTGCTGGATGCTCTTCCTCAATCTCTCGATGAACTTCAGACATTCCTCCTGGTCTGTTTCCGGCATGATGATGCAAAACTCATCCCCTCCGTAGCGGCAGACGATATCGATCGACCGGACCACCTTCAGGGTTAACTCTCCTAACTGTCTGATGATCTGGTCCCCGGATTGATGGCCAAAAGAATCATTGTAGATTTTAAACTCGTCAATATCGAAGATAACAAAAGCCAGCTTCCTCTGATAGCGTTTGGCTCTGAAGATCTCCTCGCTCAGTCGCTTGATAAAATACCGATGGTTATACAGGCCGCTCAGGCTGTCAGTATAGGAAAACTCTTCTAACTTTTTATACTGGGTGATATTCTTTAAGCTCACATTTAGCACATTGCTCAAGAAGTTTAAAATCAAGAAAACCTCTTGGCTGTATCTGATACCCTCGGTACTGCCCCCGATAAGAACCAAGCCCAACTTGTCGTCTGGCAGGGAAAGAGGGAAACAGATCTGGAACCCCTGGCTTATCAGGCGAGCCAGGAATTCATTCCCCTGATATTCCTCCAATAACTGGTAAAGCTGGAACACAGATTCTTTCTCTTTGAATTTCTCATACAGGGGGTCATCCTCCTCCAGGCTCAACTCTGAGAACTGAAGGAAATCGATCCCTTTAGAATATTTGGCTTTCAGTTGTTTTCCTCCTGGTTCAGGGAGCAGTAGCAAGACTGATTTGGTATTCAACTGTTTTTGCAGGTTCTGGGCGAAGTTGAAAAAAAGCCGATTCTGATCCGAGGACAAATAGATCTGGTTAGCCGCCTGAAAAAGAGAGTACAAATCGAAAATCCTCCTCTTTTCCTCTGTCTGGTCTAAAACGTCAGGAGTTCTTTCTTGAGCTGGTTTGTCGACAGATTCCTGTTTTCTCTGTTGGAATTTTCTTTTTAATTCACGGAACTGCTCTATCCGGATAATCCTCCGGCTCATCAGGAACAGGAGTTTCTTCTCCTCCTCTGAAATTTCAAACTTTTCCGAGGAGAATAAGACAAACGCTACCAGATCCTCTTCTGATATTATGGGGAAAGCCGATTCAAACGCCTTCTCCTTTAACCAGGCGTGAGACTGAGTCAACTTTTCTTTCTCCACCTGCAGGTCGATGACTTCAGTCTCCGACTGTTTTTTGAGGAACAGGATCAAGGGATCATCTGTTTTCAATACTCGTTTTTTAAATCCCTTCTTTTTATCAGGAAAATCGAATAACCTGTAGCTCTCTCCATCTTTTAAGAAAAGAAGGAGATTCTTGGTTTGAAAAAGTTGACTGAAGAAATCTAGAAGAAAAAAAGCCAGATTACCTTTAGCTTTTCCACTATCGGAGTAAAATCTCTCCTCCTCCAGACCTTCCAACAGGGTGTACCATTTGAGGTTCTCCTTCTTTAGCTTTTTTAAATTATTCTCTAAAAGCAAGGCTCTGAAGAAAACCAGATAGAGGGATACAGCTAATAACCCCCCTAAACCTGAAAACTTAAGATACGGATCTGAGGAGAAAAAAGCTAAGAGGAGCAAAATAACATAGATCAACCCCCAAAATCCCCAGAAAAGGGTTTTTCGAACAGAATTAGACTCACCCTTCTGACTAATTGTAAAGAGCTTATTCCCCCGGAGCTTTTCACTCAAATCCAACCCTCCTTAGAACCTGAGAGAATCTATCAAGGGAAGCATCTCGCTTTTCATTTTTTTTAAAAACCTCAGGGCTTCCTTTGCCCCCTCAAATTCCGGATCTAAAACCAGGGCTTTTTCCAATTGTTCTTCTGAAGATTTGACCAAGTTTATAAAAAAGAGGATATAGCAACACCCTAGATAGTTCAGCTCTTTTTCAGAGGACAAAGAGAGGCTCAATTTCTTTTCCAGTTCTTGGATGTACTTTTTCAAGTCCTCCAAATCAAACTTCTCAGGCTCCAGATAGAAAGAGAAAAAAAGCTGGTGAAACCTGGTGAAATCTATCTTCTTATTCAGATAGCTGTTCAGGCTTTTTTCTAAATATTTAAAAGCCTCAGCATAGTTGTTTTGGGCCAGAAGCTCTTTACCCTTGAGAAAATCATCAGTGACCACCTCCGGGTTTAGCTCTTTTAGCTTCTGAAGATCTTTTTCTATCTGCTGAATCTCTGGAAGTTCGGATAAGTTTATCCCTTTATCTTCAG
>Ga0209642_10001017_pt1 | contig 18489 bp, 14 predicted proteins | sample RifCSP19_2_FD_184025 | JGI IMG/M metagenome (GOLD analysis project Ga0209642, IMG submission 184025) | Soil microbial communities from Rifle, Colorado - Rifle CSP2_sed 19_2 (SPAdes) (version 2) | ecosystem: Environmental > Terrestrial > Deep subsurface > Rock core/Sediment | place: Rifle... | reverse complement strand
CGGCGCGGAATGATGCTGCAGATAGCCCCGGGGTGGGGATGGGGGTGTCGCTGAGTTGCCCGAACTGCGCAAAGATCCCATTACGCGGCGTTGGGTGATCATCGCCACGGAGCGGGCGGCGCGGCCGACCGACTTCATCGGCAAGTTCGGCGAGGAGGTGGCGGATCGGGACCGCTGCCCCTTCTGCGAGGGCCGCGAGGAGCTGACCCCGCCGGAGATCTTCAGCGTCCGCAGGGACGGCAGCCAGGCCAACGCTCCCGGATGGCGCGTGCGGGTCGTGTCCAACAAATATCCGGCCCTGCGCATCGAGGGGGACACCGCCCGCAGCGGCGTCGGGATGTTCACGCGCATGGACGGCGTGGGCGCGCACGAGGTGATCGTGGAGACCCCCGAGCACGACACGCACCTGGCCCTGCTCCCCGAAGACCACATCGCCGACGTGATCCGCGCCTACTACCAGCGCTACGAGGATCTGGACCGCGACGAGCGCTTCGAGTACCTGCTCCTCTTCCGCAACCACGGCCGGGTCGCCGGCGCGTCGCTCTCGCATCCACACTCGCAGTTGATCGCCCTACCCATGGTGCCGAAACGGACCAGCGAGGAGATGGATGCGGCGGAGCGCTACTTCTCCAAGCAGGGCACCTGCGTCTACTGCGACCTGATCGCGCAGGAACTGGCGGGCCGCGAGCGCCTCGTCTACGAGAACGAGTGCTTCATTGCTGTCGCACCGTTTGCGGCGCGCTTCCCCTTCGAAACGTGGATCCTGCCCAAGGCCCACATGGCCTCGTTCGGCAGCATTTCCGCCGAGGACGTGCCGGCCATGGCCCACGTATTGAAGACCACCCTGCTCAAGCTGGCGCTCTGCTTGGGTAATCCGCCCTACAACTACATCGTGCACACCGCCCCCTACGGGTCTCCAGGTTCCCCGGCCTACCACTGGCACGTCGAGATCATGCCGCAGCTCACCCGCGTGGCGGGTTTTGAATGGGGCTCCGGCTTTCACATCAACTCCGTGGCGCCCGAGGAGGCGGCGCGCTACCTGCGCGAGACCGAGGTGCGGGCAAGTATCCCCGCACCGTGACGCCTAACGACGGCACCGCCTAGCAGCGGCGCCCGCGCTGAGAAAACCTCTCCCGGAACCGGCGATGGTCTAGACTTCCCCCTGTTCTCCCTAACCGTATCGCTCATTGTCAGCAGCCTCCGCCCGGGGATGCACGGGGCGTGGTGATCCTGATGGCTTCGCATCGGCTGCGTTCCCGCCGCCGTGTGCCGTGGACTTCCTGCCGATCCGGAGATATTGCGCCGCTCGCCTGGAATCACGTCTCTTGGCCGACTCCTGCTATCGTGAACGCCTCCTGGAGAGGATTTCTGCGCGCCCTGCTTCCATAGCTGCCTTGCCCTTCTCGTAAGCCACGCGAAGCCTGTGGGTGTTACGCGCCCGTATCCGGCCTCCTTGCTCTTGGGCAAGGGCCGCGATCCGGCGCCACCGGAAGCCGACTCTGTCCGACATCTCCCTTGCCTTCGTAACGGCTCTCCGCGCCATGTCTCGCAGAGGTCCTCGCAGCATGCGGGACTCTCTCACCTGGACACTGAATCGCTCGATCCGCTCCTGCAGCGCCTCGGGCTTCCGTGGGTCGCCTCGCAGTGCCAGGAGCATACCACCCCCCATACCGAGGACCACACCCAGCATGGATCCTGCCAGGAACCTCCAGCCCCTCATGTGTTCCCTCCTCGTCATCTGGGCTTCGACACGCTGCCCTCTCCGCGACATTCAGCGCGAGTCGCGGTAGCTGCCTGGCGACTAGCTTCCCGGCGTACCGCGTTGAAGCAGGACCCGGAAGGCCTCTCTGATCCCCTCCGCCACCCCCGCCACCGTTGCCACCGGAGGCGCTACCGTCTTCCTAACTGCTGCGCGCATACCCGCGGTCCATCGCGCCACCTGATCGACTGCGCGTCGAGCCTCGTCGAGCCGGGCAGCGATCGTTTCCATTGCGGCCGCGCCTTGCCGGATTTCTGAGAGGGTCTGCCTGGCCTCTTTCGCGAGCGGCATAAATTCCACTCCCATTTTCACCGTCAAAGCCTCAATCTGGGCGGCCGTCCGCCGCATCTGCCGGATGGCCGGCAGCGCAAAGGCCACGGCGACGACGAGCGCTAGGGCGATGGTAGCGACTGATGCGACCAGCAGGCTCTCAAGCACGCGCTTACACCCGGGCCCCTAAGGTCCCGACGCGAGTGCCCGGTGGGATGTGGCTCCCGGTTCTGTGCGCGCCGGACATACCAGCCTACTGGACAACGATACGGCGACCGGCCAGAAGGAACAAGGCGACGAACAGCGCCAGAGCGATCAGGATCGTTTCAATCTGTGCCTCGTCCCCGAGATAGCGGTGTGCCAGTCTGCGCATGGTTATTGACAGCCGTGTCTCCATCACGATCCACCTCCTCAGCAGCCCAGTGCCAGGCCCATCACTCCGCCTTCGTCAAGCCAAATACCATGATCCCGTCTTCTGAGAGAAGATGATTACTGCACGAGTATCCGTCCCCCGGCCAAGAGGATCCAGAGGACGAACAGGATGAGTAGCCAGGTTAGAACTTCCTGGCCACGTTCATCGCGGATATGTCGTTGCAGCATGGGGCGTAACGCAATCCCCGGCTGAGCGTTCATTTGTTTCACCTCCTGACGTGCGGAACGGAACGCAGACCACGGTCGGGTCCGCGGCCTCCGGTCATGGCCGGTTGGCCGGTCTGGCGCGAGGCAGACCACGCGTGCCCGTATCTTTCGTACACGATGATTCTGACCGGCGAGCCGGTTACCGGCGTCCTCCCTCGAGAGAGCACCAGTCCCAGATAGCGCTTGCCTCGGGCACGTCGCAGGCGCCCGCCCACGATGCGCGTGCACGCATGTGCGCGCATGCGAGAACCCTTTGCCCTTCGACTCCGCGGCCCGAGGATCGTGCGCCCGATGACCCGGCAGCCCAGTTCCCGGAACAGCCTCCGGTGCTCGCGCAGCAAGCCGACTAACTGACGGCGGATGAGCCTGTCCCTGGCGGCGGCGCCGAAGCGCCGCGAACTGGGAGATGTCACAGCATCACCTCCTCTCCTCGACCTTTGGCGGAGCGCGCCCGGTCAGAAACAATAAACCCGGAGAAGGCCTCCGGGTCTTGTTAACCTCGGCCACCTTCTCTCGCCGCCTACGGGGTTAGCTGACGGGCTCGGGCCGAGAGTGCCCTGCTTGCCTTCGGCAAGCTACGCCCCGAATGATCGGGTCCCCCGTTCCCTGCAATCCGCAGGGATTCGGCGCAAACCAGGCGCAGACAAAGTCCAAATACAAAATACTACTTGAGACGCCGCGGCGCAAGCATCCAGAACACCGGGGCGTCACCAGATCGAGCAGCAGTTCAAACCGAGGCCGTGCAATGACGGCCAGTCCTCCGCCCTCTTCACGGGATTTCCAGCGGCCACATGAGGGGCACCAGCAGGATGGCCACCGCGTACACGAGCACCGTCAGCAGGCCGCCGACGCGGGGAAAATCCAGGAAACGATACCGCCCCGGACCGTAGACCATCAGGCAGGCCGGCTCCAGCGGGGTGAGGAAGGATGTGCTGGCCGCCATCACGATCATCATGGCGAAGGTGCGCGGGTTGACGCCCAACTGCAACGCGGTCTGAATGGCCACGGGAAGGGTGATCGCGGCCGCAGCCTGGTTGGACATCGGCTGGGTGAGGACGACAGTCAGCGCGAAGAAGGCCGTCAGCAGCCAGAAGGGATCGGCGGGGCCCATCCGGTCCGCGATCCATGTGGCGAGGAAGCGGGCGGTTCCCGTCTCCTCCATGGCGATCCCCACGGTGAGCATGCTGCCGACGAGGATCAGCACCTTCCACTCCACCCGGCGATAGGCCTCCTCCGGCGTGAGGCAGCGGGTGAGGAAAATCAGGACCGCCCCCAGGAGCACCGCGACGGGCAGCGGCAGGACGTTGAACGTGGCGGCGGCCAGGGCCCCGGCGAAAATCAGCGCCGCCAGCGGCGCCCGGCGCACGTCCGGTCGCTGGTTCTCGACCGCACCCAGGATGCGGATGGTGTTGTCGTCCAGCAGGGCGGCCAGACTGGGTTCCGGCCCCTGCAGCAGCAGGAGATCGCCCATCCACAGCCGGACCTGGCTGATCTTCCGCCGGATCGTCCCGCCGCGCCGGTTGATCCCCAGGACCTGGAGCCCGTACCGCTCCCGGAACCGGACGCCCCTCAGCGTGCGGCCGATCAACGGGGAACCGGGCAGGAGGATCGCCTCGGCCAGCCGCACCTCCTCCGCCTGGAGGTCCGGGTCCGAGAGCTCGACGTCTGCTTTGATCTCGATCCCCGCCCGGTCCTTGATCTTCAGGATCTCGTCCCGCTCCGCCTCGACGAGGAGGACGTCGCCGGTCTGCAGGCGGGTGGTGGCCCGCGGGCTGAAGCGGCGTCTGTTCTCGCGGGAGAGCCAAATGACGGTCATGTCCAGGTCGCGTCCCAGGCCGGCCTCGGCGAGGGTCTTCCCGACGAGCGGTGAGTCGGGCAGCACGACGAGTTCGGTCAGGTAGGGGCGGAGGTCGAACTCCGCTGTGAGGTCCGCCGTGCGAGTGCGCTCGGGAATCAGCCGCCAGCCGACGGCCGCCATGTAGACCAGTCCGACCAGAGCGATGGGGATGCCCACCGGCGTCAGCTCAAACATGGCGATCGGGTGGAGACCATACTGGGTCATCAGGCCGCTGGCCAGGAGGTTGGTGGAGCTGCTGATCAGGGTGACCGAGCTGGCCAGAATCGAGGCGAAAGCCAGCGGCAGCAAGAGTCTCCCCGCGCTGGTGCGGGTGAGCGCGGCGCCCCCGATCACGACGGGCAGGAAGAAGGCGGTGGCCGCCGTGTTGCTGATGAAGGCGGAGAGCAACGCTGCGGCGGCCATGTGGTCAACAGGACGCGCCGCGAGTTCTTCCCGGTGCGGGCCAAAGAGGAGCCGCCCCGCCGCGTCGACCACGCCGGTCTGCACCAGCCCCGCGGTGAGGATGAGTAGTCCCAGGATGGTGATCACGGTGGCGCTGCCGAAGCCGGCGAAGGCGCGCTCAGGCGGCACAAGCCCGCTCAGGATGAGGGCCAGGAGCACGGCCAGGGCGACCATGTCGGCGGAGACCCATTCGAACGAGAAGAAGACGAGGGCGACGCCCAGGATGATGAGCAGCTCGAGGATCTGGGGAGTCACTCGACGTTTGGCCCCGCCCGGCCGTGCGCCGCGCGCTCAGCCCTTGATGGCTCCGGCCAGAATGCCCCGCACGAAGTAGCGCTGCAAGACCAGGAAGACGATCAAGGGCAGCAGCATCGACAGGAAGGCCGCGGCGGTAAGAAGCTGCCAGTTCTGGCCGAGGGAATTCACCAGGTTACTCACCGCCACCGTCATCGGCGCCACGCTGGGCGTGCCGCCCACGTAGACGAGGGCGACGAGCAGATCGTTCCAGACCCAGAGGAACTGGAAGATGGCCAGGGAGGCCACGCTAGGGACGGAGAGCGGCAGGATCAGGCGGAAGAACACCAGGAGCGGCCCGGCCCCGTCGATGTGCGCCGCCTCAAAAAGGTCGCGCGGCAGGCCGCCGATGAAGTTGCGCAGCAGGTAGATGGCGAAGGGGAGCCCGTACGCCGTGTGCGCCAGCCAGACGGCGGGAAAGGTGCCGCTGAGCCCGAGTCCGTTCAGCAGCCGCAGCACGGGGATCAGGGTCATCTGCAACGGCACGACCAGCGCCGCGACAATCACCGTGAAGAGCGCTTCCCGGCCCCAGAACCGCATCCACGAGAGTGCATACGCGGCGTAGGCCGCCACGATGATGGGGATGACGGTGGAGGGGATGGCGATGAAGAGGCTGTTCAGGAAGCTGCGCTTCATCCCATAGGCATTGAGTACCTCAACGTAGTTCTCCACCGCAAAGTGGAACGGCGGCAGCAGCGCCGTCCACCAGCCGGTCGAGGAGACCAGCCGGGGCGGCCGCACCGAACTGATCAGAAGACCGAGGGCCGGGATCAGCCAGAGCAAACAGACCCCGATGACGATCAGATGGAGCGGCAGGCGGCGCAGCAACCCGGCCGTCTTCACCGCAAGGCCTCCTGCTGGCGGAAGCGGCGGATGTTGGCCACCATCACCGGTACGGTGGCGGCGAAGAGGATGACCGCGAGGGCACTGGCCTGGCCGAAGTCGCGGACGTTGAACATCTCCTTGTACATGCGGTTGGCTATGACTTCGGTGTTAAAGTTTCCATTGGTCATGACGTAGACGACATCGAAGGCCTTCAGGGCGTAGATGACCATGGTCGTGGCCACCACGGTGATGGTGGGGGCCAGGGACGGGACGATGACGTACCGGAAGAGCTGCCACTCCGTCGCCCCGTCTACCCGCGCCGCCTCCAGGATCTCCGCGGGGATGCCCTTCAGGCCCGCCGAGAGGATCACCAGGCAGAACCCGGTCCACACCCACACGGCCACCATGATCAACGCAGCGTTATTGAACAGGGGGTGCACCAGCCAGGCGATAGGCTGAAAGTCCGGGATGAGCCGCATCAGCGTGGCGTTGAGCAGACCGATCTGCGGCAGCCCCAGCGGCCGGAACTCGTAGACGAACTTCCAGATCACCCCGGAGGCGACAAAGGAGATGGCCATCGGCAGGAACAGGACCGACTTAGCCAACGCCTCATAGCGCACCCGGTCGGTCAGCACGGCCAAGAGGAGGCCGAAGACAACGGTCAACGTTGTGAAGAGGACGAGCCAGAGCAGGTTGTTGCGGAAAGCGATCAGCATCTCCGGACTGGTGAAGGCGGCGACGTAATTGCGCACGCCGACGAAGACCCGTGAGTCCGGGCCGAGCAGGCTCAGGGCGAGCGTGTTCACCGCAGGGTAGATGAGGAACGTGACCAGCAGCAGCAGGGCCGGTGCGAGCCAGAGCCAGGGGCGGAGGCGCCACTGCTGCTGCGGGGGCAGCAGACGAAGGAGGGTTTCGATGAGGATGGCGTACCCCACCTGGAGCGCGGGGATGCCGACCACCACAAGCAGCGCCGTGAGGACCGTCCCGCTCATAACCTCATTCCGGGCAGAGGCCAGACAGGTGGGTCCTGAGGCCGGCGCAGCACCGCGGACGCTCCCGCGCCGGCCTCAGATCGTCAGTCTCTGACTTAACGCCGGTACGCCGTCACGGCGATCCGTTCGATCCGCCGGAGAATGGCACTCAGCTGGCCGGCATTCTGCACGTAGTCCAGCGTCCCCTTCCAAAAGGCATTGTTCACTGCTTCCGGCATCAGGTCCGACCCGTCAAAGCGGACCACCTCCGCCGACGTGAGAATCCCGGCGGCCCCGCGGCTCAACTCGTCGGGATACGCGTCCAGGCTCACGCGCCGGTTCGGGGAGAGCGACCCGCCGCGCTGCACCCAGATGGCCTGCGCCTCTGGTGTGACCAGCCAGCGCATCAGGGCCCGTGCCTGGGGCGTGTCGCGGAACATACCGAACAGATCGCCCGCGGCGACCACGGCCTTGGCCACATTTGGGTTAATCGGCGGGAACTCGAAGAAGTTGAAGTCTTCCACCGGTTTCAGGTTCGGGAACTGCTTCTGGATGAAGTCCTGAATGAAGGTGGCCTGGTGATGTAGATAGCAGCGCGGCGGGCTGCTGAACATGGGGAAAGGCGACTCGCCGAAGTTGATGGAGAGAACCCCCTGCCGACCGCCCAAGACGTACCGCGGGTTCGTCGCGATCTTGCCGAAGGTCTCCCAGGCGTTCCGCACCGCCGGGTGCGTCCAGGGGATCTCGTGCCGCACCCACCGGTCGTAGACCGCCGGCCCGGCGGAGCGCAGCAGGATGTCTTCGATCCAGTCGGTCGCCGGCCAGCCGCTGGCGGCACCGCTCTCCAGACCGATGCACCATGGCGTCGCACCGGTGCGGGCGATGCGGTCGGTGACGGCCAGCAGTCCATCCCAGGTCAGGGGGACCGTATGTCCGGCGCGGGCGAAGGCCTTGGGGTTGTACCAGATGAGGCCTTTCAGCGCCGCCTTGATGAAAATCCCGTAGAGCCGACCATCGGTGCTGCCCAGGTTGATCCAGCTGGCCGCGTAGTCCTGGGCCAGCGCGTTCACTTCCAGCACATCGCGCAGCGGGACCAACTTCCCCTGTCGCGCGAACTCGGCCATCTGCCCTGGCCCGGGCAGCCCCGCGACATCGGGTGGATTGCCCGCCTGCAGCCGGGTGGTGAGGACAGCGTTGAGGTCGCGCGTCCCCTCGTACTCGACCTTGATCCCTGTCTGGTCCTCGAAGGGTTTGACCATCGCCAGGAAGCTTTCCCGTTCACTGCCGCCCCAGACAGCCAGCACCCTGACCGTCCCGCCGATCTTCTGCGCCCCCGCCGGTGCCACGAGAGCCAGAAGCAGCAGCGACACCATAAGAAGCCTGATGCTGCGCATGACCTCACCTCCTTACCGTGGATTTCGGCCCCGCCTCTGCGGGACGCCGAGTCTCGCCGACTACGCGTCAGCCGCCGCCAAAGGCGTGATCCGCAAGAACTGAGCCCAGCGCCGAACGGGTCGCTCCGGGCCGCGACAGCGAGGTCGGAGCGAGCACGCTCCGCGCACGAATGAGAGGTACTGTTGCGGTGAAGAACTACTTGAATCTTACCACACGCCGGTGAGCCGCACCGTCGCGTGGTGGTTGCTGGCCAAGCGGCCCGCCGGCTGACCGAGGAAGGGATAGGACCGCTGTTCTATCTGACGGGGAAACTGCGGCAAGGGTTGGTCGAGCGGCTTTTCGCACGCAGCGGGATCGACGTCGGCGTCATGTGAGGACTGCAGCCGTACTGCGTCGTTCGCTTTCGAAGGCGGATCACCACTCGGTGCACTTTCATCATGCCACGGCTATAGCGAGTCTCTCCACTCCCGAAGTTCTCCGTCCGCACCTTCCCGGTCTTCAAACAGCGGGCCACGCTGCTAGACTTTAGTCTGAACGTGAGCACGCGGCGGGATGGCCTGTGACCATGTGTAACACGGTGAGGAGGTGGGATGATGCCGTTCTGGGAAGCGATGTTCTGGGGAAACCCCATGAGCGCCTGGGCGCTGGCCGTCGGCGTGGGCGTCGCGCTCACCGTGGGACTCCTGATCATCAAGCGACTGTCCGGCCGAATGCTGCAGCGGATTGCCGAGCGCACGAGGAGCCGCCTGGGCGACCTGGTGGTAGTGCTGATCCGGCGGACGCACCCCGTGCTCTTGCTGATCTTCGCGGCGTACGGCGCGGCGGCGGTACTGACCCTGTCGCCGCGGGCGGAGCGGGCGCTGGGCGCCGCCGTCGTCCTCGCATTGCTGGCCCAGGTGGCCATCTGGGGCACAGCGCTGATCACGCTGCTGGTCTCCTGGTACGTGCAGAAGCAGGCCGGGGAGGATCCGGTCGGGGCGACGACGGCCGCGGCCTTCGGGTTCTTCGGCCGCCTGGTTCTCTGGACGGTCGTGCTGCTGCTGGCGCTGGACAACCTGGGGATCGACGTGACCACGTTGATCGCCGGCCTGGGCGTGGGCGGCATCGCCGTGGCGCTGGCCTTGCAGAACATCCTGAGCGACCTCTTCGCCTCCTTTTCCATCGTGTTCGACAAGCCGTTCGTCATCGGTGACTTCATCATCGTCGATGACCTCTTGGGCACGGTGGAGCACATCGGCCTGAAGACCACGCGCGTCCGCAGCCTCTCCGGGGAGCAGATCATCTTCGCCAATAGCGATCTGTTGAAGAGCCGGATCCACAACTACAAACGGATGTACGAGCGGCGCGTGGTCTTCACGCTCGGCGTCACGTACGAGACGCCGTACGAGAAGCTCGTCACTATTCCCGCGGTCCTGCGCGAGGCCATCACGAGCCAGCCGCAGACGCGCTTCGACCGGGCGCACTTCAAGGCCTATGGGGATTTCGCCCTCCAGTTCGAGGCGGTCTACCACGTGACCCATCCCGACTATAACGTCTACATGGACACGCAGCAGGCGATTAACCTGGCGATCTATCAGCGCTTCCAGGAACTGGACATCGACTTCGCTTACCCCACGCAGACGCTCTACGTGCGCCTCAGCCCCGGGACAGGCCCGACGCTTTCACCCGGGCGCCCGGCGCCCGCCAGTTGATGGGTGGTGTGATCATCCTGGCGGAAGACGCGGCGCTTGAGCCCCATCTCTTCCGGAGGGGGGACGGCGATGACGGGACCGCAGACGGTGATTAGCCGGGCGAACTTTGACGCGCTCCTCTTTGACCTGGACGGCGTGGTTACCCGCACCGCCGCCGTGCACGCCGCCGCCTGGAAGCGTCTCTTCGACGAGTATCTGGAGGCGCGGGCCAACCGCACCGGTGAATCCTTCCGGCCGTTCGACAGCGAGAGCGACTACCGGCGATACGTGGACGGCAAGCCGCGCTACGACGGCGTGCAGAGCTTCCTGGCCTCGCGCGGCATCACGCTCCCTTACGGGACGCCGGGCGATGACCCGCAGCAGGAAACCATCTGCGGCCTCGGCAACAAGAAGAACGCGTATTTCCGGGACCACGTCCAGCAGCAGGGTGTCGAGGTCTTCCCATCTTCCGTGACCCTGATCCAAAAGGCTAAGGAGCAGGGGTTCAAGGTGGCCGTCGTCTCCTCGAGCAGGAACTGTGCGGCCGTGCTGGAGGCCGCGGGCCTGCAGGACTTCTTCGACGCCCGGGTCGACGGGGTGGAGATCGCGCGTTTGCGACTGAACGGCAAACCGGCTCCCGACATGTTTCTGGAAGCGGCCAGACGGCTGGGGGTGGAGCCAGGACGCGCCGTGGTCTTTGAGGACGCGGTGTCCGGCGTGCAGGCCGGGCGCAACGGGGGTTTCGGGCTGGTGGTCGGCGTTGCCCGGGCCGGACAGGCCGAGGCGCTGCGGCAGAACGGCGCGGCCGTCGTCGTCTCCGATCTGCAGGAGATCGATCTCGCGGCAGCCGGTCCGGAACGATCCCCTCCACACCTCGCCTCCGCGCTCGATCACGTGGAAGAGATCACGCGGCGGATGGAGGGCGGACGGCTCGCCGTCTTTCTCGACTACGACGGCACGCTCACCCCGATCGTCGACCGTCCCGAGCGAGCAGTGATGGCTGAGGAGATGCGGGCGACGGTCGGCCGCCTGGCCGAACTGTGCACGGTGGCCGTCGTCAGCGGCCGCGACCGGGCGGACGTGACCCGGTTCGTCGGGCTGGACAGCGTGGTGTATGCCGGGAGCCACGGGTTCGACATCGCCGGGCCCGGCGGCCTGCAGCTACAGCACCAGGACGCGGCGCAGTTTGAGCCCGCGCTCCGGCAGGCCGAGGAGGAACTGCGCCGCAGGCTCAGCGGGATCGACGGCGCGATCGTGGAGGGGAAACGCTACGCGGTGGCCGTGCACTACCGCCTGGTGGGGGAAAGCGACGTGCTACAGGTGCGGGAGGCGGTGGACGCCGTGGCCTCCCACCACCCGGAACTGCGCCAGACCGGTGGGAAGAAGATCTACGAGCTGCGGCCCGCTCTGGACTGGGATAAGGGGCGCGCGGTGCTGTGGCTGCTGCGGGCCCTCGACCTGGATGCGCCCGATGTGCTGAGCGTGTTCATCGGCGACGACCTCACCGATGAGGACGCCTTTATGGCGCTGTACGACCGCGGGATCGGGATCCTGGTCGCCGCCGAGCCGCGTCCGACGCGCGCCCGCTATGTCCTGCGAGACCCCGGTCAGGTCAGGATCTTCTTGGAGCGTTTGATCGATGCGCTGGAGAGGTCGGCGGGATGAGTGGATGGTCGCTGATCTACGAAGGATTTGATGCCTCGCAGGAGCGTCTGCGCGAGGCGCTCTGCACCCTCGGCAACGGGTACTTCGCCACCAGAGGGGCCGCCGCCGAGGCCGTCGCGGACGAGGCGCATTACCCCGGCACCTACCTGGCAGGAGGATACAATCGCCTCCGGACCCAGATCGACGGGCATGAGGTCGAAAACGAGGATCTGGTCAACCTGCCGAACTGGCTGCCGCTGGCCTTCCGCATCGCCGGGGAGGAGTGGTTTGACGCGCGGTCCGTGGAACTCCTGACCTACCGGCAGGAACTCGACCTTAGACAGGGCGTGCTCCACCGCACCGTCCACTTCGCCGACGCCCAGGGCCGGCGGACCCGGATGACCAGCCGGCGTCTGGTGCACATGAGCGAGCCGCATCTGGCGGCGCTGGCCGTGACGCTCACGCCGGAGAACTGGTCGGGCCGGCTGGAGGTGCGGGTGGCGCTCGATGGTCGTGTCGTCAACGCCGGAGTGGAGCGCTACCGGGACCTCAACAGCAAGCACCTCGCGCCGCTGGAGACGGCGTCGCCGGCGGAAGGCACGATCTACCTCAAGGTGCAGACGACGCAGTCGGAACTGCACGTCGCGCAGGCCGCCCGCACACTCATCTTCCGGGAGGGCGAACCGTTTCCCGCTGTGCGGCGGACGATTGAGGAACCCGGGTACATCGCCCAGGAGTTCGCCGTGGAACTGGCCGAGGGCCAGCCCGTGACGGTCGAGAAGGTCGTCGCCCTCTACACGTCACGGGACCACACCATCTCGGAGTGCGGGCTGGAAGCGCGGAAGGCGGTGGCGCGGGCCGGCGGGTTCGAGGATCTGCTGCGGACGCACGCGCAGGCCTGGGAGCACCTCTGGCGGCACTTCGAGATCGAAATCGAGCCTGCTCAGCCCGGCACCGACGACCGGACGGCCCTGATCCTCCGCCTGCACATCTTCCACCTGCTGCAGACCGTCTCCCTAAACAGCATCGACCTGGACGCCGGAGTGTCGGCGCGCGGCCTGCACGGCGAGGCGTACCGGGGACACATCTTCTGGGACGAGCTGTTCATCTTTCCCATCCTCAACCTCCGCATGCCGGAGATCACGCGGGCGCTGCTGAAGTACCGCTACCGGCGGCTGCCCGAGGCGCGCGTGGCGGCCCGCGAGGCTGGCTATCGGGGAGCGATGTACCCCTGGCAGAGCGGCAGCAACGGCCGCGAGGAGAGTCAGAAGCTTCACCTCAACCCCCGGTCCGGGCGGTGGATTCCGGACCGGACGCATCTGCAGCGGCACGTCAACGCAGCGATCGCCTACAACGTCTGGCAGTATTATCAGGCGACGGGTGATCTGGAGTTCCTCGCATTCTACGGGGCGGAGATGGTCCTGGAGATCGCCCGCTTCTGGGCCAGCCTCGCCACGTACAATGCCACCCGGGAGCGCTATGAAATCCGGGGTGTCATGGGGCCGGACGAGTATCATGACGCCTATCCCGGCGCCGACCGGGCGGGGCTGGACAACAGCGCCTACACGAACCTGATGGCGGTCTGGGTGCTGTGCCGTGCTCTGGACATTCACGGGATCCTTCCCGAGGACCGGTGCGCCGAGTTGTGCGAACGGTTGGAGGTCAGCCCGGAGGAGCTGCGGCGCTGGGACGACATCAGCCACAAGATGTACATGCCTTTTCACGACGACGGGCTGATCAGCCAGTTCGAGGGCTACGACCGGTTGGAAGAGTTCGACTGGGAGGGCTACCGGCGCAAGTACGGGGACATCCAGCGTCTGGACCGCATCCTCGAGGCCGAAGGTGACACGCTGAACGGGTACAAGGCCTCGAAGCAGGCCGACGTGCTGATGCTGTTCTACCTGTTCTCCGCGGAGGAACTGCGGGCGCTCTTCCAGCGGCTGGGCTATCCCTTCGCGCATGAGACCATCCCCAGGAACATCGACTACTATGTGCGGCGGACGTCGCACGGTTCAACCCTGAGTCGCGTCGTCCACTCCTGGGTGCTGGCGCGCTCGCACCGCCAAGCCTCCTGGGACCTGTTCACCCACGCCCTGGAGAGCGACGTCGCCGATATTCAAGGCGGCACGACGGAGGAGGGCATCCACCTGGGCGCCATGGCCGGTACCGTCGACCTGATCCAACGCAGCTACACGGGGGTCGAGACTTCCGGCGACACCCTCTGGTTCAACCCCTCCCTGCCAGAGAAGCTGCGGCGGTTGTCCCTGCGGCTGCGTTACCGGAGGCACTCTCTAGAGGTCGACGTGACGTCGGAGCGGCTCCGGGTGCGGGCGCTGGGTGGGACCGGAGCGGCGATTCGGATCGGGTTGCGGGATGAGATCAGCGAGCTGGCGGCCGGGGAGACGAAGGAATTCGTCTTGTGAAGTGACGATGCGGCACGGCGGCACGGACGGTTCTTTGTCCGGAGCCTGTCAGTGATGCTACAATCGTGAATTGCAGCAGGTGTGTGCCGAATCCCTGGTTTCAGGGAGCGGGGGACCCAATGCACGTGGGGCGTATCTCGCACGAACGCGAGTAGGGCAGCTCTCGGCCCGAGCCCGTCAGCTAACCCCGCAGGCGACCGAGAGAAGGCAGTCTGGGTATGTTGGCCCGGAGACCTTCTCCGGGCCAACATACCTTCTCAGGGATCTGCGAATCCCTTGGGTAGTGAAAGGAGGTGAAGCCGGTGTTCGGGATCGAGCGAATCGCACGCGCGACGGTCGAGGACCGGGAAACGCGCGCACGCGTAGCCAGAACGATGCGCCTGCACCGGCGGGCCTACCGTCAACTGGGCTTTCAGGTGGTCGGACGATCCATCCGGCGGCAGCTCGGCCGGGGGCGGGCGGGCAGCCGGCTCCTATCAGCGGGGGTCCGCATTGCCGGAGTGAGACTGCGCAAGGACGACGCGCCCAGGCTGATGCTGGCACGCCCGAAGGGGTCGCGGCTCCAGCGGCCGGTGCGGCTCACCGTGGTCCGAGAGAGGGCGTGAGGGGACCGGACAGGGAGGATGAGGATGGTCAACGTCGCCGCCGCCGTCGAGGTCATGCGTGTCGGTGTCGTCCGCGACACGGAAATTGTGCGCGGCCTGACGGAACGCGGCGCGATGGCGTGAACACGCGCGACGCGCGCCCGGCGCGAAGGCGAGACTATCGTGTGTCCTCGCGGTTAGGATTGGAACAGTGACCGACGCCGACACCAACGAGAGGCTCTTGCAAACGACCACGGACGGGCCGCTGGCGAGCACCCGCCAGGCGCGGGTGGCGGCGGCCATCGCGGCGCGGCTGCCCGGTCGTCAGTTTGTGATTGTCAGCAACCGCGAGCCCTACGTACACAAGCGCACGCGGCAAGGAATCGAGGTGGAGCGGCCTCCGGGCGGTTTGGTGGCGGCGCTGGATCCCGTGATGCAGGCCGTAGGCGGCGTCTGGATCGCCTGGGGCAACGGCAGCGCCGACCGGGAGGTGGTTGACGCCGGAGATCACATCAGCGTACCGCCAGACCAGCCGCGGTATCGCCTGCGGCGCGTGTGGCTCCCGGAGCAGATCGTTGAGAACTACTACTATGGATTCGCCAACCAGGCGCTCTGGCCGCTGTGTCACATGGCCGTGGACAAGGCGCGATTCCGGCGTCGCTACTGGGATGGCTACGTCGAAGCGAACGCCCGCTTTGCCGCCGCCGCGCTGCAGGAGGCCGAGCTGGGCGCATTTGTGTGGCTGCAGGATTACCACCTGGGGCTCTGCCCGCGGCAGATCCGCCTGCAGCGCCGGGACCTCATCCTTTCCCACTTCTGGCACATCCCCTGGCCGGCCTGGGAAGTGTTCCGCGCCTGCCCGGAGACGCAGCGGCACGCCCTGCTGGAAGGCCTGCTCGGGAGCGACCTGCTGGGCTTTCACCTCGACCGCTTTCGCCGCACGTTTCTGGAGTGCGTGACCCACGAACTTGACGCCGATGTCGACTTTGAACACGGGATGGTCGAATACCGCGGCCACCGCACGACCGTGGGGACCTTTCCCATCAGCATCGACGTCGAGCACTTCGACCGGCTGGCCCGCTCGCCGGAGGTGCAGCGGTGGATCGCCCGGTGGCGCGGCCGTCCCGACATCGCCGAGCGGCGTGTGGCTCTCGGCGTCGACCGGCTCGACTACACCAAAGGCATCCCGGAGCGCCTGCGGGCCATCGACCGGTTCCTCCGGGAGCACGCGCAGTACAAAGGGCGCTTCGTGTACGTGCAGAAGGCGGCCCCCAGCCGGACGAAGATCAAAGCCTACCGGCAGCTGCAGGATCAGGTGGAGCGCCTCGTCGCCGAGATCAACGCGCGGTACGAACGAGACGGGTGGCGTCCCATCCTCTACCTGCCGGAGCCGATTTCGCCGGCCGCGATGGCCGCCCTGTACCGGCTGGCCGATCTGGCCGTCGTCAGTTCGCTGCAAGACGGGATGAACCTGGTGGCCAAAGAGTTCATCGCCTGCCAGGTGGACGAACGGGGCGTGCTGCTCTTGAGTGAACTGGCCGGCGCCGTAGAGGAGATGGCCTACGCCGTGCGGATCAATCCATACGACGAGGAAGGTTTTGCCGACGCCCTCGCACAGGCGCTGGAGATGCCGGAGGGAGAACGGCGCATGCGGATGCGGGCCATGCGCGCCTATCTCGCCGAGCACGACATCAACTGGTGGATGGAGGAGGTGATCGCGGCGACATCCCGCCTCCTCGCCCGGCGCGCGGAGACGCACCATCTGCTCGCCCACCTGGAGCACCTGGAAACCGCCCGCCGCCTCCGGTCCCTGGTGTTGTTTCTGGGCTACGACGGCACCCTGGTGCCAGCCGCCCCGGCCCCGGAGGAGGCCGTGCCGCCGGACGAGGTCCAGGAGACTCTGCGTGGGCTGCGCACCCGCGGCTTCGACGTCGTAATCGTCAGTGGGCGACCGGCCCCGGCGGTCCACGACCTGCTGGGCGTGGACGATCTAGTGTACATCGGGAATCACGGCCTCGACATCCTCAACGGGGACCCCCCGCCGGTTCTAGCCGGTGTGGAACGACTGCGCGCCCAGGTTCGCTGGCTCACCTCCCGAATCCGGGAGCGGCTGAGGGACGTGCCGGGGCTTTTGATCGAGGAAAAGGAGTTCTCCACGGCAGTCCACTACCGGCAGGTGGACGCCGCTGCCGCCGGCCGCGTGAAGCAGATCGTTGGTATGCTCGCGGGGCAGCATCGCCCCTGGGTCGTCCTGACGCAGGGCAAGGAGGTCCTGGACCTTCGCCCCAATCTCCCCTGGGACAAGGGCCGCGCCGTACTGTGGTGGCTGGAGCGCCAGTTCGGCGCCCGGTGGGCCGAGCGCGTGCTGCCGGTGTACATCGGTGACGACCGCACGGACGAGGATGCCTTCACGGCTCTGGCCGGCGGCGGGATCACGGTGGCTGTATCGCCCGAAGGGCCGACCGCGGCCGCCTATTACCTGCGAGGCCCGGAGGAGGTGCTGCAGTTCCTGCGCCGGTTGGCGGGGCGGGCCGCCCGGGGTTAGGCGGAATCCATCTCCTGACGAGGGGCGGGCCGCCCGATCTGCGCGGCGAGGGCGGTGCCGAAGAGCAGAATTGCCGACGACAGATACATCCACAGCAAGAACACGATGATGCCCGTCAGCGAGCCGTACACCAGCTGGTAGCGGGCGAAGGTTTGCAGGTACCAGAAGAAGGCCTGCTTGATGCCCTCGAAGAGGAGCCCGGCCGTTGCCGCCCCGACGATAACGTTGCTCCAGGGTAGCTTGATGTTCGGCAGGTACCGGTAGACTACGAGAAAGGTGAGGGTACTGAGTCCGATCGGCGCCAGGGCGGAGAGGAGCCTGGTGAGGGCCGACGTTTCCAGGCCGAAGATCAGCGGGGCGAGCGCGGGAAAAGTTCTGAGCACCTGCAGGAACGCCGACGTGAACAGGGAGAGGATCAGAAAGAGCCCGGCCATCACCACGAGCCCCAGGTCGATGAGCTTGCCGAAGAGGTACGGACGTCGCCGCGGGGCCGTGAGGAGACGGTTCAGCGCGTTGCGGATCGTGGCGGCAACGGCCGTCGCGCTCCAAAACAGGCCGATGATCGCCAGAACCCCGAAGGTGCCGCGCAGGCGGATGGTTTCGGCGATGTTCCGGTCGACGAACTCGGCCGTGGCCGGCGGGAGGTAGCGGGAGAGGGTGTCCAGGATGGCGCGGCGCACCTGGATCTCATCCACGACTAGGCTGGCGCCGGCGATCACGCCCAGGAGCAGCGGGAAGACCGAAAACAACGCCGAGTAGGCGATGGACGCAGCAAGGTCGAGCGCGCTGCGCTGCAGGAACATCTTGTAAGCTTCCACCATCAGCCACAGCGGCCGGATGCGCGGCAGGCTGATCGGTCGGCTCAGCGATAGACGCACGGCCTGCCCATTGTATCAGAGGGCGGCCGGTTTGCGGGCGCGCACCGTCGCGCTGTAGATCTCGCCGGGCTGGCGATCCAAAACCGCCACGTCTCTGAACCCGGCCCGCTGCAGCCGGTCCAGATAGACGCGCTCTTCATCCGCGCCCTCGACACAGCCGGCCCAGTTCGCCAAGTCGGGCGGGGCGTCCGCCGGACGCGGCCGCGCGCGCACCACGTCCGCGACCACGAGCCGTCCGCCGGGGCGCAGCACACGGCAGGCCTCGGCAAAGGCGCGGTCCTTGTCCGGGACGA
>Ga0209642_10001016_pt1 | contig 18492 bp, 15 predicted proteins | sample RifCSP19_2_FD_184025 | JGI IMG/M metagenome (GOLD analysis project Ga0209642, IMG submission 184025) | Soil microbial communities from Rifle, Colorado - Rifle CSP2_sed 19_2 (SPAdes) (version 2) | ecosystem: Environmental > Terrestrial > Deep subsurface > Rock core/Sediment | place: Rifle... | reverse complement strand
GGTCGAGATTCGGGAGCACATCTATAAGCAGACGCCACTGCAGTTGTAAGAGCGATGACCAGTCCGTGGAGTGCGGCAATGCCTTCGCCCGCTCTTTGCAATCTTTTGAAAGTTGAACTCGGCTCGTGAGCCATGCAATTACGTTGGGCGATTGGACTATAAGACTACCCGCCTAATCGGCCAAAGAAGGAGAGAGCGATGGAGCACGTTTCCAGACTTGAGCGTCCCAGGACATTTGAAGAAGGGGGAGAGTATATCCTGCTCGAACGCGGGGATAAGAGCCGTGACCAGGTGCTGACTCCGGTGAGGTTCTCGGCGTACGATCCCTGCCCGGCCTTTGTCATCGTACGTACAGAGGTTGGTAGGAAAAGGCGGTGTTTACGGGAGGAGCTATTTGCAGGAGGATTTGCTCACCACTCCCAGCGGTCATCGAACCTAGGAAGGTAGTCAAGTCGATCGATACGTCGGAGGGCTGTGTGTTGTGCTTTTTCCGAGAAGTGATCGAGAAATTCGCTCAAGTGGGTCAAGCGAAAGTCATTGCTCACCAACGGTGGGAGGACATGGCCCGACCGCTGTATGAGATGGAGATCGAAGGGGAAAGGTTGGCGGAATTTCACCCTGGGGTGGGCGCCTCGCTTGCAGCTGCTTTGCTGGAAGAAATTATCGCTCGCGGTTGCCGTAAGTTCGTCGCCTGCGGCGGGGCATGAGTCCTGGACCGAGAGGTTGCTGTCGGGCACTTACTCGTTCCATCGGTCGCCGAGAGGGACGAGGGCACCTCGTTTCATTATCTGGCTCCTGGCCGGGAAGTCAGTGCTAATCCAAAGGCAGTAGAAGCCATCGAAAGGACGTTGCAGCGGAACGGGATAAGCTACTTGCTTGCTAAAACGTGGACAATCGACGGCCCATACCGGGAAACCCCTGAGAAGATTAAACTACGCAAAGCAGAGGGATGCCTGACGGTGGAGATGGAAGCGGCTGCCTTCTTCGCCGTTGCTCAATTCAGAGGAGTCCCGTTCGGGCAAATCTTATACGCTGGCGACGACGTCTCCGGCAGCGCATGGGTTTATCGTGAATGGCAGAGCCGGTTGGACGTGCGCGAGCGCTTGTTCTGGTTGGCTGCTGAGTCCTGTTTGCTGTTGTGATCTGTGGCTAAGCCCGGCGATTGGCCATCCGCAGCCAGGCGCGCAGCCGGAGGATGAGGCGCACCCAGGGATATTCCAGCGGTTTAAAAGATTGAGTCGTGGTAGGCCATGGATCCAGATCGAGCATCTTGCGGCTGATGTAACGACCTAACAAGACCATCGAGGCGAGCACGGGAGCAGCCAGCACCACCCCAACGAGCCCGATTAAGTTAGCGGCGACCAGCGCGGCGACCAGCACCGCCGCCGGATGCACCCCCAGTCTGTGGCCCATGAAGCGGGGATTGACCACATTATCCAGGATTTGGTCGATTACCAGGGCGATGATCACTACCACTGCGGCGTATTGCCAGGCCTGCAATCCAAAATAGTTCTGGCCTTGCAAGAGAGCCACCAGTGCGGTGACGACCCAGACGACCAGCGGGCCAATATAGGGGATGAACCTGGCCAGACCGGCTAGGATAGCGATCGCCAGGGAGTAACGCAAGCCCAGACCGGTCATCAGAATGGTATAAATAATAATCGCCAGGAGGAAGATGACCAGCTGGCCACGCAGAAAGACATTCCAAATGGTCACCAGTTCGTTCCCCAGGCGGATGATATCAGTACTATAGCCCGGGATATCGATGCGGATCAGCTCACTGGAGACCTTGCCTGATTCGGCCAGCAAGAAGTATGAGATCAATAAAACAAAGAAACCCCAACCCAATGTAGAAAAGGCGCCAGTGGCGAACGTGCCGACCAGCGTGCCGACCCGTCCCAGTAGCGGCTGCAGCGTGCCCAAGACCTGGTCGGTCAGGGATTGTAAATCGTATTGTTTGAAACTGAATTCAAAAGGCCCAAAGGTATATGTCTGCTGAGAGATCTGGGCAACCAGTTCGGGGAGGGTGCGGGTGAAGTTGTTAACTAACTTGATTAGGCTTTGCAGCTGCTGCACGATGGCGAATCCAGAGAGGGTGAGCAATCCCAATACAATGATCACCAGGACCAGATAGATCAAATTGACGGACATGCGCCAGTTTAAGTTCGTAGCGCGGTTGATGCGCGCTGCCAGTGGGTGGAGCGCGTAAGCCAGGATGACTGCCAGGAGCAGTGGACCGATGATCGTGCGGAAATAAATCAGCAGGGCGGCGAGAATGGCGACGAAGGTCAATCCGATGACTAACTTGGTGGTCGACGACCAGGTTGGGGAGGGGGGTGAGAGATCAGAGTTCGACATCGATTTTCATAATATCACAAATAGCCGGTTTCATTCTCTTGTGTTTTAAGACGTGTATTGAGTGTCTTCGGGTGGGAAAGGATCCAGATCAAATAAATTTGCATAGATATAGCGCCCGACGACCCGTGCTGAAGCGATGGTCGGCGCGGCCAGGGGAATGCCCAAAACCCCGGCGGTGAGCGCTCCGACCACAATCCCCAAAATGACGACCATCGGTTGTAGATGTACCCGGCGACCGATGATGCGTGGGATCAGGTAGTTCAAGTCGAATTGGGTGAAAGCGGTGTGCAAGGCGATGATGAGCAACAAGAAAGCCCAATTGGGGAGGGGCAACCAGGTGGAGCCGACGAATAAGGCAAGGATCGCCGCGATAACCAACCAGATGGCATGCCCGAGGCTGGGCAGGAACTCCAATAGGCCTGCCAGGATGCCCATAGCCAGAGAAAAGGGGATGCCCAGGATAAGACCGGCAATGGTAAAAATCACGGCGACAACCAGGGCGAGCACCAACTGGCCGCGAAAGAAACTGCCCCAGATGAGGTTGATCTCACCCCGCAGACGGACGTAATCCTGGCGGTAATCCGGGGGTACCAGTCCTTCTACGCTTTTCCCTAAGGCATCCCCATCTTTGATCAAGTAAAACGAGAACACCAGGATAAAGATCACCCAGATGAACGATGTGATCACGTCGACCAGGAAATATAGGGTTTGTCCGATGAACGGCTCAGCCAATAAGCGGAAGGAATTGGAGATCTGGTCGACCAATACACCCCCATCGATGGCTATTCCCATGAAAGTAAACTGTTGGCCAAGCAGAGCTTCCACCTGTCCCAGGATGAGTTGGATATCGAAGTTGAGATCGGCGTATTGAGTGGCGAGCAGCGGTGCGATCGACAAGGGCACTATCGCTGCAATCAGTACGATAATCAGATAAGAGAGAGCTGTGGCCAACCCGCGCTTTATATGTAAACGTTCTTGCAGGCGGTTTACAATCGGCGATAAGATATATGCCAGGATGAAGGCCAGGATCAAGGGAGGGACAACGACGCTGAACCGAAAGAGCAGATAGATAAAAAGAGCCAGCACCAACAGGCTGACGACTAACCTGGTCTGCGTTGGCCAGCGCGGGCGTGGGGTGGTCATGGCCCCCTGAGGCGAGGGAAACCCTGATCAGGTCAAGAAAAAGGCCAGCACCACCAAGATCACAAGAAAAGATCCGGCCAGTAAGCCAATGCGCCGCAAGTCTTTGATCACAGGGGTGTAATTTGGATTGAATTCATCCTGCGCGGAGCGGATCACACTCCCAACAGCCGGCGCGCTGGTTTTTTCGGAATAAGTTGTGCTGCGAATCTGACGCTTGCGTTTCTTGCTCATAGAATGTTCCTCTCTCAATTGCTTCCGCTTTGCAGGCGAGCGGTTACCACGATGCGCTGGTTGTCAACCAGGTAAGGATAACACGAAATGAGTGTGACAGAAGGTAGAGAAGTTGATTCCATCACTTCCACCTGGGTCGGTTCGACTACCTTGCTGTCCGAGATGATATATGTGTAAGCTCCCTGGTTGGTGTACAAGATCACCTGGTCGCCGGCCTTTAAGCGATCCAGGTCGCGGAAGAGTTCACCAAAAATGTCGTTATGCGCTGATAGGACGACATTGCCTTTGTCGCCAGGGTTTGCCGAGCCAACATGTTGGCCGACTCCCTTCTTCAATTGTTCCCAACCATCCCCCTGAACGATTGGCGCGTCTATGTCGAGGGCTGGAATCTGAATGCGCGTGGCATGCTCTGGCCCGGGTGTGGGGAGGGGGATATTGGCCAGAGATTGCACCAGGGGACGAAGATGTTCAGGGATCTCGGCTTCGTTTGGCCTGGCACCCTCCGGTGAAGTGGGTGGGGTGTGGCCGGAAGGGAGGACGATGGCTACGAAGAGCGGTGTCGGGGTCAGGGTGGGTTGTACCAGGGCGGATACAACCTCCTGGTTTAATTCCCTGATAAGGTTGACTCCATTGAACAGTACGAAAAGCAATCCAATCACGGCCAGGATCTCTACAACGAGCAATAGCCTGTCCATTAATAGTTTCAACCGAGAACGAGGCGCAGTCTCAGCGGGCGTCGGTTCAGTTTCGTTTAATTCACCGGAGCGTAAGTCCCCCAAAGATGATCCTTCGATATCGGGTGCGACCATGACCACTCGGCCGGTGCGGCGGAAACGTTCGAGGCGTTCTTCACGCGAGGCGCGCCGTTTCTCTACCAGCAAGCGGCGTAGTTCTTCAACGGTAAAATCTTCCACAGAGACCTTTTTTCGCACGCCGGGGATTATACCTTATTTACCAAAGACTCCATCAACCCGGCCAGATGCGCGGCCAGGGTTGAACGGTCGAAGTGTTGCTCCAGGTAGCGCCGCCCATTGAGGCCCATAGCGCGCCTGCCCTCAGGATCGGCAGCCAATCTAAGGATGGAGTGGGCCAGGGCAACAGGATCTCCAGGAGGCACGCAGATGCCAGCGGAAGCCTCCTCAACTACTTCCTGGATTACTCCCTCAATCGCCAGGATTATTGGCCGCCCGGCAGCCATGTAGTCGAATACTTTGTTCGGATAAACGGTGGCGTACATTGGGATAGGCTTTAAGATAGCGATGCAGGCATCGGAAGCGGCCAGCGCCTGGGGCATTTCTGTCTTCGGAATGGGCGGGATGAAACGAACGTTGAGCAACTCCATCTCGGCAGCGTGTGCCATCAGGGCTGGTTTATCTTTGCCATCTCCTAACAATACGATGGCTATATGGCTTTCATCCCTAAGCAGGTGAGCAGCATCGAGCACGATGCCCAGGTCATTGGATAGACCATGCGCCCCGGCATATAGCGCCACGAACATCCCTTCCAGACCGTGCGCCCGGCGAAATGCAGAGCCATCCGCTTGTGGATCGAACATTGCTACGTCAGACCCGTTAGGGACCAGCTCAATTGATCTTGCGCCGCGCGCCTGTACATGTGCGACGAAACCCGGCGAGTTGACCACCACTAAATCTGCATGCCGATACAAAAAACGCTCCAGCCATTCCGAAGCGTGTATAAGCAGCGGCTGGCGCAGGACACCCACTGCCACGGCGAATGCCGGCCACAAGTCCCGCACCTCGAAGAGAAAAGGAACGCGCCTCAGACGTGCCAGCGCCCAGGCGGTCATAGCCTGGAAGATCGGGGGAGAAGTGCCCCACAACAGGTCGATCTTGCGTACGCCCAACCCAATCAAAAACGAAGACGCCATGAAACTAAAGAAGCTGAATATGCGGTGAATGAAGCTGCGGTGTAGGGCAGGATAGGTGTAAGTCCTGAGCACCTGCACCCCTGGGCCACCATCCTGCTCAGTAACCCAAGCCACGCGCCCGCCATGCGCTGTCCCGGTGAGGTAACTCACCGGGCTGGCGATGATGATGACCTGATGGCCGCGCGAGGCAAGATAGCGCGCCAGCTCATGGTGGCGAGTCCCGCCGGGTTCATTGAGAGCCGCGAAAGCCTGGTGGATCAGGAGGATATGCATGGGAAAGAGAAGAAAGTCGAGAATAGAGGGTGGAGAGTATAGAGTAGTGAACAGAATAATGAAACGTGAGTTGAGTTCTTAAGACTTGAGTCAATCTGAAGTGTGACTCGATGGGAATGTCCATTCTGTGATAAACGATAAAGGCAGCGGCGATTTTACCTCTAAAGAAAAAGAAAGCGCGGGCATTTTATACCCATAAGTGGGCGAAACCCAGCCCCAGGTGGGTGAAATTGGGCCGGTGCCAGATAATAGTTCCTCGGCGCGCACCAGGCTGTGGGATGAGTTGGACAATATGTTGTGTGAAGCGGAGCCTCGCCATTGTCCTTCAATCTTAACTAATATATTGATCCATCCCGATGGGGATTTTAATCGAATCTCGATTCTCGAATCTCGTCCCTCTTCTTTAATCTCCCATGGCCAATCCGGAAGCAGCCAATGGAGCCGAGCGCGGTGGGAGGGATTGGTGGGGAATAAGGTTTGTCGAACCTTTAGCCTGGAATCTGCAACTGGTAGAAGGGTGTCTTCGATAATCCAACGCCCGTCGACGGAGGCGCTGACTGCCCGTTGGTGGATGACACCCAGGTGACGGTAACCATCATGGCGGGCGACTAACCGCTCAAAGGAACCATCCTGATCTCTTTCATGGGCGATGGGCTCGGCTTGCGCCCAATCCAACCAAAGGAAACGGCCAGCGCGGGTCATCTGGTCTCGCTCGCCAACACTCACGGTATTGTGTACATTTGTACGGGCGAGGGCATTATCCCAGGGTGAAGGTGCATTATAGAGGTAAGTACCCGGGTCTTGGGCGATATTCAGTCCGCGCCACCACATATCCAGGTGCAACTGGTCAGCGTGCCCCGGCCGGCTGGTAAAGCGCACGGCGCGCAGGTAAACCCAGGAAGAGTGATGCGGATAGCGCAGGACGCTCGATACCGAAGGGATCAGGGAAAGGGGAGCAGGGGAATGTAGTCTTCCCTTATCCCTTGTCCCTTGTCCCTTTTTCCTTAACCAGACGGCCATTTCATCCCATGGCCCTTCTGGAAAAAAACATTGTTCCAGGAAAGCCAGCGAAGCGGTTTGCAGCACAGGACGGTAATCCGCGAAGGGGCATGTGGTCAGTGGCAGGATGTAAGCGCCGTCGTTCGGGCCCAGGTTCGGAACGTGACCGGAAACAGGATCGATTAGGATCAACAGCCAATTGGTTGCAGCCGCCAGACTATGGCTGCTCGCAGCCGGGAATTCCTTGCCGATCCCCTGTACCCACAGAGCGGTTTGCAGCATCAAGCGGTGGTAATTGGTACTCTGTTGGATGTAGGCGCCGTCAGAGTCGATCTGGCTTTGCAGGGCGTGATTAAACCAGCGCCAGCCTAACTCGCGCCAACGCAGAGAATCTGGATGATCCGGCAAAACCAATCCTGCAGTATACAGGCCGGCTGCCTCCACCAGCAGGTGGTTGTTATTTTGGGCGCGGGCATAGGCCAAGGTAGGCGGGATGCGGGTGGCATGGGCGGCAATCGCCGTAGAAAGTCGAGTGACTCTCTGGCGAGTGCTCTGGGACGATTTAGCGAAGACTTGAAAAGCAAAGGACAGCGCGATCAGGCGCAGGGCGACTTCCTGGGCTGAGACCCAGTTTGGCCCCAGGTTGGGTGGGTTGGAATCGAGGAAAGTTTCGGTGTAATCCCAGAACGCCTCCGGATAGCGGTCATCGCCGCTCAGGTGATAAGCTCGTCCGAGGGTGTAAGCCCATCCGAAGCGAGCTGGCTCCCAAATGAATTTGATGTCACTGGATTCATTACTCCGCCTGCCTGGTTCGTACTCGGTCCAATGTGCCAGTGGTTCCGGGACTGTCAGTTGCAGCGGCACGGGCTGCCCGCCAAACAAGCGCACCTGTCCAGTTAAGACCTCGTCAGCCTCGGCGAATAAGATTGGGACCTGATCTCCTAATATACTTGTCAGAGCATCTGGTTCAGGAAGTTCGAACAACTGGCGGTTTATAGGTGATGGCTGGCTATTGTCTTCCAGCGTTTGCCAGTGATAATATCCGCTGCGCAGTCCGAATTGGTACCAGGCGTAAAGAGCCAATTGCCTCGGACCAAGTTCTCGCAAGGCTTTGAATGTGAAACTTAAGCGACGAAAATTAGGCACAAGAACTCGCGCCTGTGGTTTTCTGAGATGGGGACTCAATAAAGAGGGGTGCCAAGATAATCTAATGCTATGGCATGTGAGCCGGGTCAGGATTGCAGGTTGCCGGAGATATCTGCGTAGAATATCATATAATCACAGTCTCTCCAGTTCTCAATGCTTTTACGGCAGCGAATGTGGCGCGGGTAACACCCAAAAGGTGGGTATAGGGGATTGGAGCTGACCCGCCTTCGAGGATCGCAGCCGCGAAGGTTTCCCACTCGGCGCGATGGCCTTTATCCTGCCGCAGGCGGGAACGCAATCCTCTCCGGCGACCGTCCCGCACCATCTCTAAAGAACGATAATCTTCCAGGACCGCGACTCGCCCACCCATAAAGACTTCGACGCGCTCTTTCGGGAAAGTTTTATCGCCATTAGCCAGATAAGTGAGTACGCCCAGCGAGCCGTCGGGGAAGGTGAAGGTGAGGATTACGTTATCCTCGTGGTAGCGACCGGAGTCTGGGAGAGCCTGGGCTGTTACGGAGCTGGGCGGTTCTCCGACCAGGAAGGTCATGAAGTCGACGAAGTGACACCCCTCTCCGATGATACGCCCACCGCCCTGCTGTGGGTCGTGCAGCCAGTGGGTCAGGGGAAGATATCCAGCGTTGACGCGGTAATGCGCCACGAGAGGTTCTTGGCGCCCGCTGATGAACTCGTGTAAACGAAGAGCGAGGGGCGCAAAACGACGGTTAAAGCCGACCATAAGCAAGGGATAGGGGGGAGGGGAGAGGGGATCCGTATTGCGTAATGCGTATTCCGTAATCTCTTGTTCCTTATCCTCAATTCTACTCAAAGTGATCGCTATCTTTTCCAGTTCTTCGTTGTTGATCGCCAGGGGTTTTTCGCAGAATACATGTTTGCCAGATTCCAGGGCTGCCAAAACCTGCCGGGCATGCAGGTGGTGACGGGTGAGGATGGCGACGGTATTAATAGATGGGTCGTTAAGGATCTGGGATTCGTCGCCTGTGGCGTAACGGAAGCCGTAGCGGCCTGCAGCAGATTTAGCAGTCATGCCAGAGGCCGAGGCGATGCCGATCCTCTCGATATGCGGGATCTTGCGCAGGGCAGGTAATAAAACTGCGGTGGCGAAATTTCCCGCGCCGAGTATGCCCAGGGTTAAGGAGGATGGAAGTTGCGGGATAGGGATTGCGAATTGCTTCCCAATTTCTATGATGTGCGTTTCGTCGTTAGGGGTTGGGGTTTTACCGCCTGACGTCGTCTCGACAGGGTAAGTGAGCAACACACCCAGGAATGATTCGTTTTGCTTGCCAGTGATCAGATTGTAAGCCGCCGGAGCTTGTTCGATCGGGAGGCGGTGGCTGATCAAAGGGTGGATATCGAGGCGACCGGTCGCTAGCAGGTCGACAAAGGCTTCCAGATTGCGTCCCTCTGTCCAACGAACATAACCGATCGGGTAATCGTGCCCGCCTTCTTCATAGGTAGGGTCGTACCGGCCTGGGCCATAAGAGCGAGAGTTAATGAAAGAAAGTTCTTTCTCAAAGTACACTTTGCGGGGAAGTTTCAGACCTACCGCTCCAACCGCGACGACGCGCGCCCGGTCACGGGCAATGGTCCCAGCCAGTTCCACCGGGTCATTTGAGGAGGTGTCGGCGCAAATCAGCACTGCGTCGCAGCCTTTGCCGTGCGAGAAACTCTGAGCGACCGCCTCGGCCTGGTCGCGCAATGCAACCGTGCCTGCTCCCATCTGTTTGGCAATTTCGACGCGCGCGGGATCCAGGTCGATTCCCAGGACGTGACAACCCGCGGCTTGCGCAATGCCGACGGCTAACAATCCCAATAAGCCCGTTCCAATGACTGCGACGCGCTCGCCCAGCCCGGTTTCTGCCAGGTGGAATCCATGCATGGCGATCGCCCCCAGGGTAGCAAAGGCAGCGGACTCGAAATCGACTTCATCTGGTAAGGCTGCTAGCAGGTTGCGGGGTACGGTCGCAAACTCTGCATGAACAGCGAAACCTCCTCCAGCGCAGGCCACACGCTGACCGACGCGCAAATCCCACAAATCTTCACCAACTGCTTCAATGGTGCCCGCTGAAGAGTACCCCAGTGGCATGGGTTGGTCAAGACGGTTGAAAGTGGCTTCAAAAGTAGTCAGCAGTCCTTCGCGGCGGGCTTTGTCGATGGCCTGGCGCAGCAGGTCTGGGCGAGAGCGGGCTTTCCCGACCAGAGATTTCCCCGCGAATTCGACGAGCATGCGTTCGGTACCCGCGGAAACGAGGGAGGCAGCGGTACGTACCAGGGCTGTCCCCGGGCGGGGTGTGGGAATAGGCACCTCAGCGACAATCGTCTCACCAGTCCGCAGGTTTTGGATAAGTTGCTTCATTCTTATGGTCAAATGGTCGGATAATAGTAAGTCTTATAATCCATTGTCGATTAGTCAGGCAGTCTTTTTGTCGAGTAGTGGTGATCAGTATACCCTAACTTTGTAAATTCGTTGAATCGGTGAACCGCTGATCGGCTGATTTCTCAATGATATAATTTCGCCATTCATCACCTGAACCCAATCTAGATTTACCTCATTGGTAATGAAAAAGAATCTTCAGATAAAGACAGATATTCGCGTTTCTCCATGACCTTTGGGGATAAATAAAGGAGTATGCCTTGGTAGACACTCGCGTTCAAAATTTTGCACGGATCCTGGTAGATCATTCGACTCATGTCGCTCCCGGTGATCGGGTGGCGATCACGGCTGCATTTGCCGCGGAACCCCTGGTGCGAGCTTTGTACGAACTGGTATTAGATAGAGGCGGACACCCACATGTGCTATTCGATCTGCCTGGGCAGGATGAATCCTTGTATGCCCACGCCAGCGATGAACAGCTGGATTACGTATCCCCTTTCCACAAGATGGCCTTTGAGGCATTCGAAGTTTTAATCAAGATCCGCGCCGAGACCAACACGCGGGCTTTGAGCAATGTAGATCCATTACGCCAGGCGCGCCGGCAGAAAACACTCTCCACACTCTTACAAGCCCAAATGAGGAGGGGCGCCGATAAGTCGCTGCGCTGGATGAGCACATTGTATCCAACCCAGGCATACGCCATGGAGGCGGAAATGGGCTTCGACGAGTACCAGGACTTCGTCTTCCGCGCCATGCACGCTGACGAAGGGACTCCTGACCCGGTCGCTTACTGGCAGTGGATTGAACAGGAGCAAAAACGCATTGTAGAACGGATCGAAGGCCACAATTGTATTGAGTTGCATGGACCAAACGTCGACCTCTCGCTATCGATTAAAGGGCGCTCTTTCCGCAATGCCAGCGGGCAGCACAACCTGCCGGATGGGGAGATCTACACTGGACCGGTGGAGGATTCAGCCAAAGGTTGGGTGCGGTATACTTACCCAGCGGTTTATCAGGGGCGGATCGTCGAAGGTATTGAGTTGACCTTCGACGAAGGGAGGGTCGTTAAGGCTACTGCGACGAGGAACCAGGATTTCTTACTCCAAATGTTGGATACGGACGCCGGGGCGCGCTACCTGGGCGAATTCGCTATCGGCACTAATTTTGAGATCAACCGTTTCACCCGCAATATTCTCTTCGATGAGAAGATCGGCGGCTCATTCCACATGGCTCTGGGAGCTGGCTACCCGGAGACGGGAAGTTTAAATAAGAGCATCATTCACTGGGATATGATCTGCGACTTGCGGAAAGACTCTGAAATCTGTGTGGATGGGGAAGTAGTGTACCGGAATGGAGATTTTGTTTTCTGAAACGTGATGCGTGAATGTGAAACGTGGTAGGTAATATGAAAAACGTGAAGCCAGATATAGCGCTTTACGTTTTTTGTTATCTTCTAAGGTCATTTGTTCAGTTCAAATATGACCAGAGTCAGCCTTCCCCGCTGCACCTCCACCACGCGCTGCTGTAAATCTCCCTCATAATAGAAGGATATCTGGTATTCTCCCGCTGGGAGGTCACCAGCGGCGAAGTTTTCTTCCCATGGATCGAGCCCCATCAGGCTATTTTCAGAATAGGTTTTCAGGTATAGCTGGTCTATCGCCGGGAGCCCAGAGCCAGCCAGGCGCTCCACCACGATATTCGATATTTTTAGCAACTTGCCATTTGAGTCTACTACCCGCCCGGCGAATGCTCCTTGCAACTGGCCAGTATCGTCTGACAGTGGCTCCAGCCAGAGTTCGGGATTTCGGGCGGCAGTGGGATGGTTCTCACCCAGGCGGACTTCAAACAGAAGGATGCTCCCGGAAACATCTCCGCTCATACCGACCAATCCGACCTCATCCCCGGCCGTGACCGTCTCGCCAACCTCCACCGAAACTTGGGAAAGATGAGCATAGAGCGTGAAGAGAGGTTGGGAGAGGGCGGACAGATCGTGTTTCAAGATGACCAGGTTGCCATACATGTTCAGGCGGGGTCCATAAGGCATCTGGCTGTCGTCGCCGGCTACAACCACTTCACCATCAGCGGACGCCAGCACAGGCGTACCGCTCGAATTGAGAAAATACACACCACGCAGTGCATTGCGAGTGGCCGATCGATAGCTGCCAAAGCGGTCAGTATACACGATGGTGTTGCGCCCGTCCGGGCTGATCGGTCGTTTGAGGAGGAAATATCCGTCGAGGATGCAGACTTCTTCAGCGCATGGCCCGGGTTCAGCCGGGGGAACCGTTTCGGCTGGAGGTGGAGTCGCTTCTGGGGAGGTATCTACTTCTTCAGGGGTAGGTGAGGGAATTTCAGGGAGAGGTGTATCAGCGCCCGGCATCTCGCCACTCGGTTCGACGAAAGGACTCGCTGGGAGAGATTCTTCCGGCTCACTCGATAAGCGAGTGAGGGTAGTGCAACTAAGGGAGACGATGATTAATAGAGAACTAATGAGATAAATGAAGCGAAGAGATGGGGGTTTCATAATTCAAACCTTTCGCGTCTTCAGACTTAGGGTATTTTAACATAACCCCCAGCCAGCTGAAAACCACCCATATTTCCTATTTAGATTGATCGAGGACGATCACGCCCGCCAAAAGCCCTGCCTGAGAGGACGGATGTCCTCTGCGGTGATAAAGGCTTCGGAATCGACGTCGTTGACCATATTACGTATCTGGTCAATGTTCTTCCTTCGGACACTGACAGCCAACATGGTGACCATGCCATCCTTGCCGCGGGCTGGGATTTCGGTGACGGCGTGACCCTCGGCGCGCAGTCGTTCGGCGATGGCAGCCCCTCGCCGAGAGCTGATGATGCGCAGGTGGGTATGACCGATTGCTAATCGTTCCTCGATGGTTATACCGATGACGGTACCGGTGGCGAAACCAGCCGCGTAGCCGATAATGTTCAGCAGGTTATGCAGGTTGTTGAGGACTGTAGTGATCGCTACGACGAAGATAGCAGACTGGCAAAAGCCTAACAACCAGGCGACCCCTTTTCGTCCCCGCATGACGAACAACATTCTCAGGGTATCCAGACTCATGTCGGTCACGCGTAATGCAAAGATCAGAGCTGCGCTCATTATGGCGCCCGTAGTGAAGTAAATTTCCATGCTTACTGATCCAAAATTTCGCTGAGGACACGGCGGGATTGCAAGGCGGGCAGGTAAAGTCGTTCTATATATTCTTTAACCATGCGCCGGGCACTAAATTGCGGAGCCAGGGTGCGAATCGATTGTTGCATGCAGCCGATCCACTCCCCTGGCAAACCATCTGATGAACGTTCCTGGTAATAGAGAGGGATGATCTGGTTTTCCAGGATATCGTACAGGCTTTCCGCGTCCGCCTGATCTTGTTGGTTAGGGTCTTCGTAATCCTTATCCGCGCCGATAGCCCAGCCGTTTTGCCCATTGTATCCTTCGCGCCACCAGCCATCCAGCACTGAGAAGTTGAGTAAGCCGTTCATGGCAGCTTTCATTCCGGATGTGCCAGATGCTTCGTACGGGCGGCGGGGAGTATTCAACCACACGTCCACACCCTGGAGCAGATAACGCGCCAGGTTCATATCATAGTCCTCCAGAAAGACCAGGCGACCACCGTTATCGGCTTTTTTCACTACGCGGTAGACCTCCTGGATGAGCAATTTCCCGGGTTCGTCTGCGGGGTGAGCCTTTCCGGCAAAAATGATCTGAACTGGCATATTCGGGCGGTTGATAATGTCGAGCAGGCGTCCGATATCGCGCAAGATCAGGTTAGCGCGTTTGTAAGTCGCAAATCGGCGGGCGCACCCGATTGTCAGGGCGTATGGATCCAGGAGCACCCCGGATGCAATTACCTGGACCGGGTGAACATTGTCTTTGAGCCACTGGTCGCGGGCGCGCTCGCGCATATATGCGACCAGCTTTCGCTTGAGGTGCTTACGAACTATCCACAGCTCAGCATCTGGAATATCTTCGATCTTCTCCCAGGTCTGGGGATCGTCCAGATTTTCAAGCCAAGCTGGACCCAGATAGCGGTCGTATAGATGACGTAAACGGCGGGCGAGCCAGCTGCCAGTATGCACACCGTTAGTGATGTGGGTGATTGGGACCTCATCCTCCTGGAGTTCAGGCCACAGATGACGCCACATCCTGCGGGCTACCGTGCCATGCATCTCTGAAACCCCGTTGCGGTGGTCCGAAAGACGTAAGGCTAAAACTGGCATGCTGAACACGTCTCCCCAGGGATTCTGATGGCGCGCCAGGTCGATAAATCCCTCCCGGTCAAGGCCAAGCTCGGGCCATAATTGAGAGAAATACTTATCCATGAGCCACAGGGGGAACTCATCGTTGCCCGCTGGAACGGGGGTATGGGTTGTAAAAATCGTTGTTTCACGGATACGTTCGATTGCTTCCTTGAATGAGTGACCGGAAGCTACCATTTCACGCGCCCGTTCCAGGTTTAAGAAAGCTGAGTGACCCTCATTCAGGTGCCAGCCACTAGGGTTGAAGCCAAGTACACGCAGGGCGCGCACCCCACCCACACCCAGGATGATTTCCTGGGAAATACGTAGCTCCAGGTCGCTGTTATAGAGCCGAGATGTTAAGTCCCGGTCGTTTGGCTGGTTGGCCTCGACATCGCTATCTAACAGATAAAGCGGGATGCGCCCCACCTGGATCTTCCACAGACGAGTTTTCAATTCGCGTCCTGGCAAATCCACTGAAACCGTCACCGCTTCACTCTCGGACGTTAAAACGGGAAGGATGGGCAGCTCCTCAAATTTCAGGCGGAAAGAGTGCGCCTCTTGCCAACCGTCCTCTGTGATATGTTGAGAGAAATATCCTTTCGTGTAAAGAAAACCGATGGCGACGAGTGGCAGTCCGATGTCACTGGCAGCTTTGAGGTGGTCACCCGAGAGTACGCCTAAGCCCCCTGCGTAGATCGGCAGCGTTTCGTGCAAGCCGAATTCGGTGGAGAAATATGCAATTGGCTGATTATGGAATTCCGGTTGGTTGCGGGAACACCAGGTGTCATCGGCACGCATATATTGATCATACGATCGGAATGTGCGGTCGAAGAAATCCAGGTAATAACGGTCTTGAGTGACGGCGTTTAGCGAGGCGCGATCGACCAACCTCAAGAATCGCACGGGATTGTGCTTGGTACGTTCCCATAAGTCTCGGTCGATACGCAGAAAAAGTCGCTGGGCGTCGGGATTCCAGGTCCACCACAGGTTATAGGCCAACTGGCTCAGGCGGCGGATGCGCCGTGGCAGGCTAAAGTGGTTTGGAATTTCTGTGCGAAAAGGTTCCATATTCTCTCAAAGTCCTGGGTAACAATGAGGACCGTGACCTGGCGAAATACGCGCCAGCGGATGCTGGCGAGTATCGCACAAAAGGCTAGCTAGTTAGAGGTCGCGATCCTCAGATAAATTCATTTTCGACAAGCGTTAATCTTACCATGATCTCGGAAAAACCGGAAATTGTTATGAAGAAAAGGCTCGTAAACGCTCCTCGTAAGGCTATGCTAAAATGGACGTAATCAATGAATGGTCGAAAATATGGCGATGATTGAGACAATCCAATTCTTTGTCACTTGTCTCGTAGATACACTCTATCCGCAAGTCGGTGAAGCGGCTGTGCGTGTTCTCAGGCGTGTAGGGGCACGCGTGGAATTCCCCGCAGGACAGACATGCTGCGGGCAGCCAGCTTTTAATGCCGGCATGCGCCCCCAGGCCCGTCAGATGGCTGAACACACGATTCGGGTCCTTGAAAGCGCGCCGGGAGTGGTGGTTCTCCCCTCCGGCTCATGCGCAGCGATGATCCGGCATGGATACCCTGAAATTCTTGCTGGAGACTCTCGGTGGTCCCTGCGTGCAGAGACTCTTGCCAAGCGGACGTATGAACTTACCGAATTCCTGGTAGATATATTAGGGGTGACAGACGTTCAAGCGCGTTTTGCCGGACAACTGGCTTATCATGCCTCCTGTCACTTATCCCGAGATTTGGGAGTTAAACTCCAACCTGGCTTATTACTAAGAAATGTAAAAGAGGCAGATATTGTTGAACTTCCCCACAGCGATGAGTGCTGTGGCTTTGGCGGTTTATTCTCCATCGAATATCCTGAGATCTCTCATGCTATGCTAGATCGCAAAATCCACAACATCCGATCCAGCTCTGCAAGTGTGGTCGTCGCCTGCGATGCGGGGTGTATCACTCATATCAATGGTGGGTTACACCGGCGAGGCCTGTCACCATGCGTCAGGCATATTGCAGAAGTGCTGGAGAAGACATAAGATGTGATGCGGGAAACCTCAAGAGTGGTGGGTACTGGATAAGAATCCAAATCCCTGCTCCCTTTAACCTAATGCCTGATTATTTCGATACCCAAATTCGCGCAGCGTTGGCTAACACGAGGTTACAGGAGGCGTTGGACGCGAACGCGGAGCGGCGAATTGAGGCGCGCTTGCAGGCCAATGCTGCTCTGCCGAATCATCAGGTATTACGACGCCGCGCCCATTCCGTGCGTGCCAGTACCTTGGCCAAGTTGGATGAATATCTGGAGCAGTTCATTACCAAAGCCCAGTTGAATGGCCTGATCGTCCACCGGGCGGCCGACGCAGCTCAGGCGACACAGATTGTGATAGAGATCGCCAGGGAGAATAACGCTCATCTGGTCGCCAAATCCAAGAGCATGATAAGCGAGGAGATCGGCCTTAACCACGCCCTTGAAGCGGTTGGCCTGCGGGTGGTGGAGACCGACCTGGGGGAGTATATCATCCAGCTGCGCGGTGAACGCCCAGCTCATATCCTCACCCCGGCCGTACACCTGAGCCGCGTTGATGTTGGACAGACCTTTCACGAGAGCCTCGGATTACCTTTCAGCGACGATGTTACAACCCTGGTCGCCGCAGCGCGGCAGGCTTTACGGATGGTTTTCCTCGAGGCTGAGATCGGCATTACTGGGGTGAATTTCGGTGTGGCTGAGAGTGGGACGTTATGCCTGGTGACGAATGAAGGCAACGGCCGCATGGTGACTACATTACCGCCCGTACATATTGCTCTGATGGGGATTGAGCGCCTGGTGCCAACCTTGGACAACCTGGCACTTCTGCTGACTTTATTGCCGCGGGCTGCCACAGGCCAAAAGATAACCGTCTACACCAGCCTGATAAATAGTCCACGCCGGCCAGGCGACCCGGATGGGCCGCGCCAGCGCCACCTGATCCTGGTGGATAATGGACGGGAAGCCCTGCGCCAATCACCTCTTGCCCAGGCATTACTGTGTATTCGCTGCGGAGCATGCCTGAACGCCTGCCCGGTCTTCCGTGAGATTGGCGGACACGCCTACGTAGGTTTGCGCGGCGAGATCAGCACCTACCCCGGACCAATTGGGGCGATCATCTCACCAGGTTTGTTCGGGCAGTCAGAGTTTGGGCACCTGGCGCGCGCCTCCAGCCTGTGTGGGGCGTGCAAAGAAGCCTGTCCAGTAGACATCGATTTGCCGAAATTGCTATTGCGCGTGCGCGCCGGAGGAATCAAGATAGACCCGGGGCGCGCAAAGCAAACGCTCCCTGGTCTGGTTGCTATCGGGATCCGTGCCTTCACCTGGTTTTCGATCGATGTGAGGCGTTTCCGCCTGGCTCAACGCATGCTTGGCTTTTTCAGTCGCATCCTCGCTCCGCGCTCACTATGGATGCACTTGCCGGTCTTTACTGGCTGGGGGTACAGCAAGGATTTCCCACGCCCGGATTTACGATCTTTTCGGAGGCGTTGGATGAGCAGGCAATCAGCCATTTCGGTAATTAATGAATCAGGTGATTCGGTAATTAGGGAATCACGAGAGAGCCTAGATCAACTCTCTGAGACTTCTGGTGACGAGTCTTCAGATTACCAATCGCTGGCAACCCGGTTTGCGATTGAACTCATGGCTTTGGGAGGTGAATTTACCCTTTGCAGCCGATCCGATCTTGCGCAATACATATTAAAGATATTGCATAACCATAACATCGGCTCTCTTTTATCCTGGGAGACAGGTCAACT
>Ga0209642_10001014_pt1 | contig 18495 bp, 18 predicted proteins | sample RifCSP19_2_FD_184025 | JGI IMG/M metagenome (GOLD analysis project Ga0209642, IMG submission 184025) | Soil microbial communities from Rifle, Colorado - Rifle CSP2_sed 19_2 (SPAdes) (version 2) | ecosystem: Environmental > Terrestrial > Deep subsurface > Rock core/Sediment | place: Rifle... | reverse complement strand
ACGGCTGGCGCGTCCTCGTCCCGCGCACCCAGGTCTGCTGCGGGGCGCTCGGGGCGCACAACGGCAGGCTCGACACCGCCCGGCGTCTCGCCGAACGGAACCTGCACGCCTTCGCCGACGCCGAGGCGGTGATCGTGAACGCGGCCGGCTGCGGCGCCCACCTGAAGGAGGTCGGTGAGCTCCTCGGGTCCGACGAGGCGCGCGCGTTCGGGTCGAAGGTGTACGACGTCATGGAGTTCCTCCACGAACGGGGGGTCGAGCCGCCGGCGACCGGTTCGGCCGTGGCACGCGTCGCGTATCACGACGCGTGCCACGCCCTGCGCGGCATGAAGCTCGGGGGGCAACCGCGCGACGTGCTCCGGCGGATCCCCGGGCTCGAGCTCGCCGAGATCCCCGACGGAGACCGGTGCTGCGGGGCCGCCGGCCTCTACAACGTCACGCAGCCAGAGACCGCCGACGAGCTGATGCGCGCGAAGGCCGAGGCCGTGACCTCGACCGGTGCGGGCCTGGTCGCGTCGGCGAACCCTGGGTGCACGATGCAGCTCGCAGCCGGGCTCCGCGCGATCGGCTCACCGGCCGAGATCCTCCACCCGGTGGAACTCCTCGACCGCGCCTACGTGCGCGAGCGATCCGCCGACCCCTCGAGCACCTCCTCCTAGGTGCCGCTAGGCGCCGAGCGCCCCTCGCAGGGCCTCCGCGTCGTCGGCCACGAACACCACGCGCGAGCCCGTGGCTACGTAGCACGCCGCGAGGTTCACGCCGGCGTCACCCGCCTTCCCCGCGAGCTCCCCGAGCTTGCCGGGCCGATCGTCGCGGGAGACGTCCATCACGACGGCCTCCCGCGTCGCCTCGACCGTGAAGCCGGCAGCCTCCAGGGCGGATCGCGCGGCGTCCCCATCCTCGACGAGCACGTGGACGTGACCTCCGCCGTGGCCGCCGAGCGCGGCCAGGCCCGAGATGTTCACACGAGCGTTCCCGAGCGCCTCCCCGAGCCCGGCGAGGGCTCCGGGGTGGTCCTCGACGGACACGGACAGATCGGTTGCCATGTATCCCCCCTTCGTCATCTGTCTTCGGTTCCGGTCTCGGTGAGCAGGGTGTAGCGCCAAGCGGCGATCGCCGTCAAGAGGCGCGCGCCGCTACATCCCCCTCCTCGTCGCCCATGTCGATGTCCATGTCGTCGCCCATCTCGTCCTCGACGAACGGGCGGACCTCGGCGTCGACCTGTACCTCGCCCACCTCCTCGAAGCTCAGCGTGAGCGAGATGGTGCCGCCCCCGCGAGCGGCTCCACGAGGTCGAACAGCATCCACGTGGAACCCGCCCGGCTCGAACGCCATCTCGCCGGTGGTGCCCGGTCCTCGAGGGTGACGGTGAGGTCCTTCGTCGGCCCCTCCTTCCCGTCGCGTCTCCATCGGCTACGCTTCCGGCCGCCCCAAGTCAGCCGGAGGTTCGCGTGCGGGTCGCGGCGCCATGGTTCGCCTGGGAGGAGATCGACGAGGGAATCCTCCGGATCGTCGAGCCACACGTCGACCCCTTCCTGCGGGCGAACCTCTACCTCGTCCGCGGACGCGAGCGCGACCTCCTCGTCGACACGGGGCTCGGGCTCGCGTCGCTCAGCGCGGAACTGGGCGGGCTGTTCGAACGGCCGGTCGTCGCCGTGGCAACGCACTGGCACTTCGACCACACCGGAGGGCTCCACGAGTTCGACGAGGTCGTGGTGCACCGCGACGATGCCGAGGCCGTACGGACGGCGGAGGGGTTCGCGAGCGTCAGGGTCGAGGACTACGCACCCGAGGAGATGGCCGGGTACACGAGGCCCGCCTCGCTCTTGACCGCGTGGCCGCGGGAGGACTTCGACCCGGCGACCTACTCGGTGAAGCCCGCTGAACCCACGCGGATCGTGGACGAGGGGGACGTCCTGGACCTCGGCGACCGGCGGTTCGACGTGCTCCACCTCCCGGGTCACACGCCCGGCGAACTCGGCCTCTGGGAGGAGCGGACCCGGACGCTCTTCCCCGGGGATTGCGTGTACGAGTCCGGGATCCTGCTGGACGAGCTGCCGGGGTCTAACATCGCCGACTACATCGGCACCATGAGGCGCCTGCGGGAGCTGCCGGTGCGGATCGTGCACGGCGGGCACGACGAGAGCTTCGGACGCGAGCGCCTGCTCGAACTGATCGACGACTACCTGGCGAAGCGCACCTGACGGGCCGCGGCACGGAGCCCCGTCGCTCCGCTACATCCCGCCGTCGTCCCCCAAGCCGCCCATCTCGTCCTCAACGAAGGCCTTCACAGGCGGTCTCACCCGGGTCCGAGGTCCCGCTCGCCCAGGGACCCGGCCCTCAGTCCGCGAGCGCCCGGGACAGCTCCTCCAGGCTCTCGAGGTTGTGTCCGGGCAGGAACACGTCGATCGAGGGGAGGGCGGCGGCCATGCCGCGAGCGAGCGGCTCGTACCGCGGGCTCCCCTTCAGCGGGTTCACCCAGACGACACGATGCACGAGCCGCCGGAGCCTCGCCATCTGCTCCCGGAGGAGTCCGGGCTCCCCGCGCTCGAGCCCGTCCGAGCAGACGAGCGCGACGGCCCCGCGCAGGGCCGCCCGCTGGCTCCACCCGTCGAGGAGGGCCTTCAGCGACTCGCCGATCCGCGTGCCTCCCTCCCAGTCGGCGACCTGGCGTCCGATCTCGTGCATCGCCCGGTCGGGGTCCCTCGTCCGCAGGGTCCTCGTCACCCGGGTGAGCCTCGTCCCGAAGCAGAACACCTCGACCTTCCGACCAGCCGCCATCGCCGCGAAGGCGAACTGGAGCAGCGCTCGTGAGTAGGGGGCCATCGAGCCCGAGATGTCGAGGATCAGCACGAGCGGCCGGGTCCGGCTCGCCCGGTCGCGCCAGGAGCGATGGAACGGCTCACCGTGGGTCCGGAGTGACCTCCGGAGCGTGCGCTTCACGTCGAACCGGGGCCCGCTCGGCGCGGGGCGGAACCGCCGCGTCCGCCGGACCGGTACCTGCACGGCCAGCCGTCGTATCAGGTGCGCGACGCGTCGGCGCTCCTCGTCGCTGAGGTCCGCGAAGGACTTCTCGCGGAGCACCTCGGCGGCGCTCGCGACGATCCGGATCGCGGCCTCCCCCTCTGCCTCCTCCTCGTCGGCGAGCGCGCGCCACTCCCGTGCGACGATCCGGTCCTCCACGACCTCGGGCCCCTCCACCGACCCGTCGGGCGCGGCCCGCTCCGCCGCCTCCGGTTCCGTGGGCGGCAGGTCGAGCTCGAGCCGGACGCCCTGGCGGAACCACTGGTCGAACGCGGCGTCGAACGCCTCGAGGTCCTCCCGGCGCGAGACCAGCGAGGAACGAGCAGCCCAGTACAGGTCGGTACGGTCGAGGGTGCCGAGGGTCGCCGCGGCCCGGCAGAAGGTGACGATCCGGCCCGTCCCCACGGCGAGCCCCCGACGGCGCAGCTCGCGGCCGAACCCGATCAGCCGATCCAGCGCCTCGGCCTCAGGACTCGCCGGCATCTCCGACGACCTCCGCGAGGCGTGGGGCCGCGAGCTCCTGGTCCTCGTGATCCTTCAGGACCGAGCCGATCGTCGCGGCCGCGGTCTCCTCGTCAAGGCGCTCGACCCCCAGGAACGCGACCGCGTGCGCCCAGTCGATCGTCTCGGCCACACCCGGTCGCTTCGCGATGTCGAAGGCGCGCAGCCGGTTCACCGCCGCGGCCACGTCGCGGGCGAGCGCCTCCGGCACGTCGGGAGCGCGGGCACGGACGATCTGCACCTCCTGGTCGAGCGCCGGGTGGTCGATCCAGTGGTACAGGCACCGTCGCTTCAACGCGTCGTGGAGCTCGCGCGTTCGGTTGGACGTCACGATCACCGCCGGCGGCTCCTCGGCGGCGACCCGTCCGATCTCGGGGATCGTCACCGCGAACTCCGACAGGATCTCGAGCAGGAACGCCTCGAACTCGTCGTCGGCGCGGTCGAGCTCGTCGACCAGGAGCACAGCCTTCGAGCCGGCCCGGATGGCCGCAAGCAGCGGGCGCTCGACGAGGAACTCGGGGCCGAACAGGTCCTGGACGTGCGCCTCCGCCGTGACGTCTTGCATCGCGCGGACGGCGATCAGCTGCTTGGAGTAGTTCCACTCGTAGAGCGCCTGTGACGCGTCGATGCCCTCGTAGCACTGGAGGCGGATGAGGTCGCGGCCGAGGAGCGACGCGAGCACCTTCGCCACCTCCGTCTTACCGACACCGGCCTCTCCCTCGAGCAGGAGCGGCTTATCGAGCGAGACGGCGAGGTAGATCGCGGTGGCCAGGCCCCGGTCGGCGAGGTAGTGCTCTCCGGCGAGCGCGTCCTGCAGCTCCTCGACCGAGGCGAACGGCAGCCGGCCCATGGCGTGCAGGGTACCCGGGACCGTCGAGGTCCGCCCCGCGGCCGGCCCGCCGGGCGAGGGCTCGCCTAGCGGGTCGGCTCGCCGGGCCTGGGCATGATGGTCGGTGGCAGCGGAACGCGGATGCCTTCGGCGTCCAGGCGGCGCGCCATCCGTTCGCGGAGCTGCCGCTCGGTGGCCCATCGCTTCGAGGGGCGCGTGTCGGCGGTCACGCGGATGACGAGCGCGTAGTCGGCCAGGGTCTCGATCCCGAGCACGCTAGGGCCTTCCTTGATCCAGTCCCGCAGCTCGGGGTCGGTGCGCAGCTCCTCGAACAGTTCGTCAAGGACGGCCCGGACCCGCTCGACGTCCTCGCTGTAGGCCAGGCGGACGTCGACGATCGCCCGGGCCCAGCCTCGCGACTTGTTGCTGACGAGCTGGATGTTCCCGTTCGGCACCAGATGGAGGGTGCCGTCGAACGCCCGCAGGGAGGTCACGCGCAGCGTGAGCGACTCGACCTTCCCGGTCACCGGGCTCGCGGTCGTCTGGAGCTCGAGCACGTCGCCGACCCCGAACTGGTTCTCGAGCAGGATGAAGAACCCGGACAGCGTGTCGCGGACGATCGACTGCGCGCCGAACCCCAGGGCGACCCCGACCACCCCCGCGGAAGCCAGGAGCGGTGCGAGGTTCACGTTCAGGTTCCCCAGCACGATGAGCGCCGCGACCGTCCAGATCAGGACGACCCCCGCTGTGGACAGGGCCCCGGAGAGGGTGGCGATCCGCTGCAGGTTGAGCTCCTGGGTCGTGAGCGTGCTCCCCTCGAGCTTGCGGCGGAAACGGCGCACGACGATCTTGAGCACGATGGAGAGCACGACGGCCACGACCACGGCGGTGACCACCGGGACCCCGTGATCGTCGAACCACCGCCCGAAGTTGAACTCGGCGGCTGCTCGGGCCGATGCCTGCTTGACGTCCAGGGCGAGCATGGCTCCATCTAGGCAGACGGGACGTCCACCGTCAAAGATCGCCCCTCAGCCGAACACCATCTCCACAGATGGCTCGAGCGCCCGGCGGAACACGCTGCCCACCGGCGAGTGCTGCTCGGCCCAGGCCACGACCTCGCGGAGTCGGTCACGATCTGCCCGGCGGGACCGTCGACGCGGATCCGCAGACCGCGTTCGACCTCGGCGGACGCCGGCGAGTCGGTCCCCGCGCCGGCTTCCGGATGCTCGCGCAGGTACGACGCCGCGGCCTCGATCGCCGCCGCCATCTCCGATATGGACATCGCACGCAACCTCCTCGAACGAGGAGCGGGCCCCGAAGGCCCGCTCCTTCGCCGCGCGGGGCGTCTCCCCGACTCCCCTACCTGGACATCGCCTCCTCGACCGCCCGGCGGACCAGCACCTTCACCAGCTCCTGCCGGTACTCGGCGCTCGCGAAGGCGTCGGACGGCGGGCTCGTGCCCTCGGCGGCGCGCTGCGAGGCGGTGGCGGGATCGGCCCCGCCGGCGAGCGCCTCCTCGACGCCCGACGCCCGCACGGGGCGATCCGCCATGTTCGTGAGCGCGACCGCCGGACCGCCGTCGCCGGTCAGCGCAGCGACGCCCACGAGGGCCCAGTCCTGCGCCCGGCGATGGAACTTGAGGTAGCTCCATCCGCGACCCGCGGCCTTCGGGACCCGGATCTCGGTGAGGACCTCGTTCGACGCGAGATCGGGCTCGAACAGACCACGGAAGAACCCCGCCGCCGCGACGTTCCGCGACGCCCCGCCGGGTCCCCGGACCACCAGCTCGGCCCCGAGCGTCAGGAGCACGGTGGGCATGTCCGACGCGGGGTCCCCGTGGGCGCACGAGCCCCCGATCGTGCCCACGTGACGGACCTGCGGATCCCCGATCTCGCTCGCGGTGTAGGCCACGATCGGGCACAGCTCCTGGAGCGCCTCGCTGTTCGCGACGTCGTGGTGCCGCGTAAGCGCCCCGATCGCCACGTGGTCCCCGTCCTCCCGGACGTACCTCAGGTCCCCGATCCGGCTCACGTCCACGAGCATCGCCGGCCGCGCCAGGCGAAGCCGCATCAGCGGCAGGAGCGAGTGCCCCCCGGCGATGATCTTCGCGTCGGCGTTGTCGGAGAGCAGCCCGATCGCCTCGTCGACGGACCCTACACGCTGGTACTCGAAGGGCGCCGGGATCATGTCGCACCTCCCTTCGCCGCCTGGATGGCCCTCCAGACGCGCTCCGGAGAGGCCGGGCGCTCGATCTCGGTGACGCCGAAGTGCGACAGCGCGTCGACGACGGCGTTGAGGACCGCCGGGGGCGCGGCGATCGTGCCGGTCTCCCCCACCCCCTTGATGCCCAGCTCGTTCGTCGTCGAGGGCGTGACGTGGTTCCCGGTGACGATCGCCGGCATCTCGGAGGCGGCGGGCACCGCGTAGTTGGCCATCGACGAGGTGAGGAGCTGACCGTTCTCGTCGTAGATGGCCTCCTCGAACAGCGCCTCGGCGATCCCTTGGATCACCCCGCCGACCACCTGGCCCTCGACGATCTGCGGGTTGATGACCGGACCGATGTCGTCGACGGCGACGTACTTCAGCACATCCGTCGCCCCGGTCTCGGTGTCCACCTCGACGGCGCAGATGTGCGCGCCGAAGGGGAAGACCAGGTTCTCGGGGTTGAAGAACGCCGACTCCTCCAGTCCCGGCTCCACGCCGTCGGGGAGGTTGTGCGCCGTCCATGCCGAGAACGCGAGGGCCGGGATCGTCCGCGACACATCTGGGGCTCCCCGGATGAAGAACTTCCCATCCTCGAACACGATGTCGGCCTCGGTGACCTCGAGCTCGTGGGCCGCGATCTTCCGCCCCTTGGCGATCACCTTCTGGGTGGCGCGATGCACCGCGGGGATCCCAACGGCCGCACTCCGGCTCCCGTAGGTGTCCCATCCGCTGGGGGCGACGTCGGTGTCCCCGAACAGGACGTCGACGTCGTCCATCGGGACGCCGAGGTCGTCGGCGACGACCTGCGCGAACGTGGTCTCGTTGCCCTGGCCGTGCGGGGTGTTGCCGATCACCGCCACGACCTTGCCCGTCGGATGGCACCGGATCGTCGCGGCCTCCCATCCCCCGCCCGCGTACTTCAGGACGCCTCCGATGACGCGCGAGGGGCCCCAGCCGCAGTTCTCGAGGTACGTGGAGAACCCGATCCCGATCTGCTTGACGTCCCCACCGTCCCGTCGGGCCTGCTGCTCCTTGCGGAGCTGCTCGAGGTCGAACAGTTCGAGCGCCTTGTCGAGCGTGGCCTCGTAGTTCCCTGAGTCGATCATGAGTCCGCCGATCGAAGGGGTGGGCTCCGTGAAGGCCGGAAGGAAGTTCATCCGCCGGATCTCCAGCGGGTCCTTGCCTACCCGCCGAGCGAGGGCGTCGATCGCGCGCTCGATCGCGTTCGTGGCCTCGGGGCGCCCGGCCCCGCGGTAGGCGTCGACCGGCGTGGTGTTGCTGAAGACCCCGATCATGTCGATCTTGTAGGCCTCGCCGCCGTAGCACCCGCAGTACAGGAACGCGCCGAGGATCGGGGTCCCGGGCGCGATGATCCGCAGGTAGGCGCCCATGTTGGCCAGGACCTTGGCGCGGTAGCCGAGGATCTTGCCGTCTTCGTCCGCGGCGAGCTCGATCTCCTGGACCTGATCGCGCCCGTGGTGGGTCGCGAGGTAGCCCTCGGTCCGCGTCTCGGTCCACTTGATCGGCCGCCCGAGCTTGCCGGCGATCGCGAGGGCGAGGGCCTCCTCCGGGTACACCTGGAGCTTCGAGCCGAACCCGCCCCCGACCCTGGGCGCGATGATCCGCAGCTTGGACTCGGGGATCCCGGTTGCAAGGGTCATAGCCGTGCGCAGGACGTGCGGGATCTGCGTGGAGGTCCACATCGTGTACTGGCCCTGGGACGCGTTCGGCTGGACGAGGATCGCGCGCGGCTCCATCGCGTTGGGGACCTGCCGCTGCACCCGGTACCGCTCCTTGACCGTGACCGCGGCGCGCGCGAAGACCTCGTCGACGTCCCCGTTCGCGTTCGTCCAGGTGTAGCACCGGTTCGTGCCGAACTCCTCGTGGACGATCGGCGCCCCGTCGGCGAGCGCGGCCTCGACGTCGACCACCGCGTCCAGCGGCTCGTAGTCGACGGCGACGGCTTCGGCTGCGTCCTCGGCCTGGCCTCGGGACCCGGCGACGACGACCGCGACCCCATCGCCTTGGTAGCGGGCCTTCTCCGCCGCGAGTGGGTAGTGCGGAGGGTTGTTGATGTCATCGGTGACCGGCCAGGCCATCAGGAGGGGGCCGGCCCACTCGAAGTCGCTCGCCGAGTACGCGGCGACGACCCCTTCCATCTCCAGCGCCGCGGACACGTCGACGCCCTTGACCCGGGCGTGCGCGTACGGGCTCCGGACCACCGCCATCCACACCATCCCGGGAGCGGTCAGATCGTCCGTGTACCTGGCCGTCCCGGTCAGGAACTCCGGGTCCTCCTTGCGGAGGACCGGCTGACCGACGAACTTCTTCGTTGTCGCCATCTGGGCCTCCCCCTACGCCTTCGCGCCGCTCATGTGCTGCGCGGCGTCGAGGATGGACTTCACGATGTTCTGGTAGCCGGTGCAGCGGCACAGGTTCCCCTCGAGGGCCTCACGGACCTGCGCCTCGGTCGGGCCCGGGTTCTCCTTCAGGAAGCTCGCCGCGGCCATGATCATGCCGGGCGTGCAGTAGCCGCACTGGAGCCCGTGGTTGCGATGGAACGCCTCCTGGAGCGGGTGCATCTGGCCGTTCGAGGCCATCCCCTCGATCGTCTCGACATCGCGCCCGTCCGCCTGCGCCGCGAGCATCGTGCACGACTTCACCGATTCGCCGTCCACCAGGACGGTGCACGAACCGCACGACGACGTGTCGCACCCGACGTTGGTCCCGGTGAGCCCGAGGGTCTCCCGGAGGAAGTACACGAGGAGCGTGCGCGGCTCGACGTCGGCCGCGCGCACCTCCCCGTTGACGGTGACCGAAACGTGCGTCACGGGTCCCCCCCTTCCGCCATACGGATGAGAACCCGGATGGTAGTCGCGTTGGGTCCGGAGCGCGAGTCGGGAGCGGCGGGCTAGGGCTCCGGCCAGGCGCTCGGCTCGGCCACCGCGGCCTCGTCGGCCGAGCAGTCCGTCCCGGTGCCGTAGAGCGTCCGGCCCGACGCCTCGATCCGGACCCAGAAGCACTCGCCCGTGTCCGCCCTGGCGGCGCCCGTCCACGCTTCGGCGCGCGCCAGGACGCTCACCACCTCCGAGTCGTTCGAGCTCTGATCCGGGTCGATGAACAGCAGGCGATCGACCGAGGGGTCGAGGCGCATCCGCTGCGCCGTGGCGACCGAGAGCGAGCCCTCGGCTTCGACGACGCGCTCGGCGGCCGCGGCGGCCGAGCGCAGGTTCGACTGGGCGAACGCGACCGCGCCGGTCCGGGCCACCGGCCGGAACGCGATGACCAGCGCCACGAGGGCGATCCCCCCGGCGCCCAGGGAGAGGAAGATCTTCCAGAAGCCTCGATTGGATCGCCGAGCGGGAGCGAGATCTCCGGCCATCGCCCCGAAGATACCGCTCGGCGGCGTCGCGCCCGGGGGTAGTGTGTCGGCTCCTGACCACTTCCGCCCGGGTGCGACTTGACCTCTGCCCGGCCGCCGGTGGATAGTCAGTCGCCAACTGTGCCTCGAACGTAGTACGGGGGACCGTGGTCGTTCACACGCTCGTTCGACGGTCGGCCGCATCCCGTCACGCCCGGCGGGGTATGTCCGTCCCGCTGTCAGAACGCCTCGAGGACTGAGGAGGGGCTCGCAATGCTGCCATCGCGGTTCGAGTACCACCGGCCCGCAACACTCGACGAGGCGCTCCAGGCGCTCGCGAGCCTGGAGGACGCGAAGGTCCTAGCCGGGGGCCAGAGCCTTATCCCGGTGATGAAGCTCAGGTTCGCCGCGCCGGCGAACCTGGTGGACATCAACCTGATCCCCGGGCTCGACGGGATCGAGGACGACGGCGGGGGCCTGAGGCTCGGAGCGCTCGTGCGGCACAACCAGATAGCGGTCTCCTCGACGGTCGCCGCGCGATCCTCGCTCCTCGCGTCGGCCGCTCCGCAGATCGCCGACCCTCTCGTTCGCAACCTCGGGAGCGTCGGGGGCTCGCTCGCGCACGCCGACCCGGCCGGCGACTGGGGATCGGTCATGCTCGCCGCCGGGGCGAGCGTCGTGCTCCGTCGCTCGAGCGGCGAGCGTGAAGTGGCGATGCGCGAGTTCCTGGTGGACATCTTCACGACCGCGCTCGAACCCGACGAGCTGCTGACGGCGGTGAAGGTCCCGGTCCCCGGCGGGAAGAGCGGCGGCGCGTACCTGAAGCTCGAGCGTAAGGTCGGCGACTTCGCGACGGTCGGGGTCGCGGTGCAGGTGGAGATGTCCGACGGCACGATCGGCCGAGCCGGGATCGGCCTCACCGGCGTCGGGACGAAGAACATCGAGGCCGTCGACGCCCAGGGGTCCCTTGCAGGCGCCGAGCCGACGGAGGAGGCCTTCGCCGAGGCGGGACGTCTCGCGGCCGCCGCCTCCTCGCCGGTCTCGGACGTCCGAGGCTCGGCCGAGTACAAGCGCCACATGGTCGAGGTGTTCGTCCGGCGCGGCCTGGCCCGCGCGATCGAGTCCGCTCGAGCCTGAGGAGGAGCCAGATGCAGATCACCGTCACGGTCAACGGCTCGGAGCGCACCGCGGACGTCGAGCCCCGACTCCTGCTCGTCCATCTCCTCCGGGAGGTGCTCGGGCTCACCGGGACCCACGTCGGCTGCGACACGACGAGCTGCGGCGCGTGCACCGCCCTGCTCGACGGCACCCCGATCAAGTCCTGCACGATGTTCGCCGTGCAGGCCGACGGCCGCGAGGTCACCACGGTCGAGGGCCTCTTGCAGGACGGCCAGCTCCACCCGGTGCAGGCGGCGTTCAAGGAAGCGCACGGACTCCAGTGCGGGTTCTGTACCCCCGGGATGATGCTCGTCGGCAAGGCCCTGATCGAGCAGAACCCGTCGCCGAGCGACGAGGACGTGCGCTGGGCGATCTCGGGCAACATCTGTCGCTGCACCGGCTACATGAACATCGTGAAGGCGATCCAGCTCGCCGCCGAGACGCAGGCGGGCGCGTCGACGACGGCCTGAGAGGAGCGCAGCACATGGGAACCGAGGCGACCGAGATCCGCGGCATCGGCCACAGCGTCCGCCGCAAGGAGGACGACCGCCTGATCCGCGGCAAGGGCAACTTCATCGAGGACGTGAAGCTCCCCGGCATGCTGCACATGGCGATCCTGCGGAGCCCGTTCGCCCACGCGACGATCAAGGGGATCGACACGTCGAGAGCGGGGGCGCTCCCCGGCGTGGTGGCCGTGGTCACCGGCGAGCTGATGGCCCAGCACAACCTGGCGTGGATGCCCACGCTGTCCTACGACACGCAGGCGGTCCTGGTCACCGACAAGGTGCGGTTCCAGGGCCAGGAGGTGGCCGCGGTCATCGCCGAGGACCCCTACGTGGCGAGGGACGCGCTCGAGCTGATCGACGTCGACTACGAGCCGATCGAGCCGCTCGTGACGCCCCAGCGCGCGCTCGAGGCGGACGCGCCCGTGATCCGCACCGACAAGGAGGACCAGAAGGACAACCACATCTACCACTGGGAGAACGGCGACAAGGAGGCCACGGACCAGGCGTTCGCCAAGGCCGATGTCGTGGTGTCGCTCGACACGCACTACCCGCGCTCGCACCCGGCCCCCGTGGAGACCTGCGGGTGCGTCGCCGACGTCGACCCTGCCACCGGTCAGGCGACGATCTACATGACCTCGCAGGCTCCACACGCGATCCGCACGGTCTTCGCGATGGTCGCGGGGCTCCCGGAGGAGAACATCCGGATCGTCTCGCCGGACATCGGTGGCGGGTTCGGGAACAAGGTTCCCGTCTACCCCGGCTACGTCGTGGCCACGGCCGCGTCGCTGCTGCTCGGGCGCCCGGTGAAGTGGATCGAGGACCGCACGGAGAACCTGATCTCGACCGGGTTCGCGCGCGACTTCCACATGCACGGCGAGATGGCGCTGGCGAAGGACGGGACGATGAAGGGTCTGCGCGTCTCGCTCCTCGCGGACGAGGGCGCGTTCCACGCCGACGCCCAGCCCTCGAAGTTCAAGGTCGGCCTGTTCCACATCGTGACCGGCTCCTACGACCTCCCGGCGGCCCACGTCTCGGCGGATGGCGCCTACACGAACAAGGCTCCCGGCGGTGTGGCCTACCGGTGCTCGTTCCGCGTGACCGAGGCTTCCTACATGATCGAGCGCCTCGTGCAGAACGCCGCGTACGAGCTCGGCATTGACCCCGCGGACCTCCGGCGGAAGAACTTCATCGACAAGGACCAGTTCCCGTACAAGAGCGTGACGGGGTTCGAGTACGACTCGGGTGACTACCACGCCGCGATGGATCTCGCGCTCGAGAAGGTCGGGTACGAGGCCCTCCGCAAGGAGCAGGTCGAGGCCCGCAAGGAGGGGCGCCTGCTCGGGATCGGGCTCGCGAGCTTCACCGAGGTCGTCGGTGCCGGACCGCACAAGGACTACGACATCCTCGGCCTGAAGATGAACGACGGCGCAGAGCTCCGGATCCACCCCACCGGCAAGGCGATCCTGAAGATCAGCTCCAAGACCCAGGGTCAGGGGCACGAGACGACGTTCGCGCAGATCGTGGCATCCGAGCTCGGCATCCAGCCCGAGGACGTCAAGGTCCAGCACGGGGACACGGACAACACCCCGTACGGCCTGGGGACCTACGCCTCGCGCTCGACCCCGACGGTCGGAGCCGCCACGGCGCTGGTGTCTCGCAAGATCCGGGACAAAGCGGTGAAGCTCGCCGCACACCTGCTCGAGGTCTCCGAGGACGACGTCGAGTTCGAGGCCGGGCGGTTCTCGGTCAAGGGCGCGCCCGACAAGGTCACGACGATCCAGGACGTCGCCCTCGCCGCGTACACCAACTTCCCAGACGGCATGGAGGCCGGCCTCGAGGGCGTGACCTACTACGACCCGCCGAACCTCACGTTCCCGTTCGGCACGTACGCGGTGGTCGTCGAGGTCGACGAGGAGACCGGCGTGTGGAAGGTCGACCGCGTCGTCGCCGTCGACGACTGCGGCGTCCGGATCAACCCGATGATCGTCGAAGGCCAGATCCACGGCGGTCTCTGCGAGGGCTACGGGATCGCCGCGATGGAGCAGATCACGTTCGACGAGGACGGGAACTGCATCGGGGCGAACTTCACCGACTACCTGCTGCCCACGTCCTGGGAGACGCCGCGGTTCGAGCTCGGCGAGACGGTGACGCCCTCGCCGCACCACCCGATCGGGGCCAAGGGCGTCGGCGAGTCCGCCACCGTCGGCTCCCCCGCCGCGTACGTGAACGCGGTGATCGACGCCCTCTGGCACCTCGGGGTGCGGAACATCGACATGCCCCTCACCTCCGCCAAGGTGTGGGAGGCGATGCAGCAAGCCAAGGCGGGCGCGACGGCGTGAGACCCGAGGTCCTCGAGCTCGCGGCCGAGCTGTCCCGTCGGGGCGAGCCGTTCGTGCTCGCGACGGTGGTATGGCGACGCGCCCCCTCGTCGGGCAAGGAGGGCTCGACGGCCCTGATCACGCCCGACCGGCGTGTCCGAGGGTGGCTCGGCGGGGCCTGCGCCGAGCCGACGGTGATCCGAGAGGCGTTGAAGGCGCTCGAGGAAGGCGCCCCCCGGCTGCTGTTCCTCGGCCCCCCGGAAGAGCTGGCCGCGCGAGGGCGGGACGGTGTCGTGACCGTGCCGATCGCGTGCCAGAGCGAAGGAGCCCTGGAGGTGCACGTGGAACCCGTCCTGCCGCAGCCACAACTCGTCGTGATCGGACGCTCCCCCGCCGTCGGCACGCTGGCGTCGATGGCGAGCGCGCTCGGCTGGCGGACCGTCGTCGTGGACGACGGCGGCACCGCCGAGGACTACCCGGGCGCCGGAAGGGTGCTGACGAGCTTGGACCTCGAGCCCGCGGGGATCACGGAGCGCTCCTTCGTCGTCGTGGCGACCCAGGGCCACTATGACGAGGACGCCCTCGAGCGCGCGCTCGCCACGCCCGCCGCCTACGTCGGCCTCGTCGCCTCGCGCAAGCGAGCGGACGGGGTCCTCGGCTACCTGCGCGACCGCGGCGTGCGGGAGGACGCGCTCGCGCGGGTGCACGCCCCGGCGGGGCTCGATCTCGGGAAGGTCGCGCACGAGGAGATCGCGGTCGCGATCCTCGCCGAGCTCGTCCGCGAGCGCGCCGCCGGGGCCCTCGCCGGTGCGGCGCCGCCCGCCGAGATCGCTCGCCACGAGGAGCTCGACCCCGTGTGCGGGATGACGGTGGAGGTCGCCTCAGCGCGGTATCGAACCGTCCACGATGGCCACACGTTCTACTTCTGCTCGGCCGGGTGCCTGAGCCGGTTCGAGGAAGACCCGGCCCGGTACGCCGGGGCTGAGGCGGCGGGGCGGTAACCCTCAGGGCACCGAACGCGTGAGCGCATCGCGCGTACCATCGGAGTCATGAGCGAGCTGACCGACGTCCTCGAGGCGATCGAGTCGCTCTCCGCCCGCGGAGACAAGCTCGCGCTCGCGACGATCGTGGCCGTCCGGGGCTCGACCTATCGGAGACCCGGAGCGCGTCTGCTCGTCCCGGAAGAGGGGGAGCTGATCGGCAACATCTCCGGAGGATGCCTCGAGAACGACGTGGCCGACGTGGCGAGGATCGTGATGCGCGAGGGCACGGCGCGCATCGTCTCGTTCGACCTCACGGCCGACGACGAGGCCGTATGGGGCTGGGGGCTCGGCTGCAACGGCGCGTTCGAGCTGTTCGTCGAGCCCGCGGACAAGGCGGCCGAGGTCGCGGGGGCGCTCCGCATGGCGCTCGAGGAGGAGCGGCCGATATGCATGGTCACGGTCCTCGACGCCGACGCGCCCGGCGTGGAACAGGGGAACCGCCTGCTGGTGCATCGGGGAGGGCAGGTCGAGGGCACGCTGGGCGACGACGCCGTCGACGCCGCCGCGACCGAGGCCGCTCTCGAGCTCCTGGAACGCGAGAAGAGCGAGGTCCGGACGCTGCCCGGCTCGAGCGGCGAGGCGCGCGCGTTCGTCGAGGTGCTCGAGCCGCCGCTCCGGCTCCTGGTCTGCGGCGCCGGGCACGACGCCGCGCCTGTCGTGAGGCAGGCGGCCGCGCTCGGATGGAGCCCGGTCGTCGTGGACGACCGGCGCGAGTTCCTGAACCGGGAGCGCTTCCCCGAGGCCGCCGACTTCGTCCTGGTCGAGCGGCCGGACCAGATGGCCGAGGTCGTGCCGGTCGACGAGCGGACCCATGTCGTCGTGATGACGCACAACTTCTTCCGGGACAAGGAATACGTGCTGTCGCTGCTCGGCTCGCCCGCACGGTTCATCGCGATGCTCGGCCCGCGCGTCCGGACGGAGCGGCTGCTCGACGAGCTTCGCAAGCAGGAGGGCGTCGAGATCACGGATGCCGACCTCGCGCGGATACACGGTCCGGCCGGTCTCGACCTCGGCGCCGAGGGGCCGGAGGAGATCGCCGCGGCGATCTGCGCCGAGATCGTGGCGGTGAAGCGCGGCCGCGGCGCCGGCTTCCTGAAGGACCGGCCCGGCCCGATCCACGAGCGCCACGCCCCGGCCCGAGGCATCTCACGGTGCTCAGGCTGAGGAGGCACCCGCTCGCCAGCCGTGGTGAACCCACGCTGTTGATGGACGGGTGATACTGGACTTAACTTCAGCGTTACGCCGTGAAGTGATACTGTTAGGTCTTCCTCGATGCCGGGGGCGTGGGTTGCGGACGTTGCATGGACCTCACACGCGGGGTCCCGTAGGCCCGGTCGCTCCCGGTCCCACGACCGTCTCAGATCGTCGGTCGTGGAGGGAGGTCAAGCTGGTTGCGCTCGACTTCGCACGGAGCGGGACGGAGGCGGCACCGCGCGTCACCGCGGTGGCTCTCGTGCCGGTTCACCACGGTCGCGTCTTCGTGGGCGGACTGCGTCGCTGGATCGTGCCCGCGGGCGACGGGATCCCCCGCGACATGATGGACCGGCTGGACCGCGCGTACGTGGTCACATGGTCGCCCACCGTCGACCGTGAGCTCCTCGAGCGCGCGTGCGGGGAGGGGCCGGCCGGCTGGCGTCGACGAACGCTCGACCTCCGCCGGCTCGCCCCCACGGTCGACCGGACGCGAGGAGACGTGGGCGAGGGCCTGAGCTACGAGCTTCCCGATGTCGCGCGCCGCTGTCGCGTCCCGGTACCGCAGCCGCTCGAGGTCGACGACGGAGCACTCACGATCGCCCAGCTCTTCCTCGTGCTCGCGACCAGGCTCGAGAGCGCCGGATGCCGAAGCGTCGGGGCTCTCCTGGGCGTCGGCGGGTACGACCGCTAGAACCGACCGATAGGCTGTGGCCATGGGCAAGGCGACCACCGGCCTGCGTCCGCTCGACGATTTCCTCGGCGGGCTCCGCGTCGGCGACAACGTCGTGTGGGAAACGGATGGCGACGTCGGCTTGGATCCGTTCGTCTCCGCGTTCGTTCGCGCATCGAGGCGAGCCGCCGGACTGGCGTACGTGAGCTTCCACGTGTCACCGGCGGCCGTCCTGGACCGGCTTGACGAGGTCTGGGAGGCGGACCGATCCCTACTGGTGGACTGCTTCACCGACGGGCTCGGCAGGAGCGAGGAGACGTTCGGGAGCTTCTACCGCTCGCGTCGGGCTCGGAGGTTCCGGGTGATCCGGGTCGAGCGTCCGGAGGACCCCGGGGCCGTCCAGGCGGCGCTCGCCGAGCTCGAGTTGGGCCTCGGCAAGGGCACGAGCTACGTCTTCGACAGCCTGACGGGGATGCAGGAGCTGTGGGGGGCCGGATCCGCCCTCTCCTTCTTCCTCAGGTCCTGCCCTCGCCTCTACGACCTGAGGACGGTCGCCTACTGGTTGTTGGAGCGCAGCGCGCACGAGGCCTCGTTCCTCTCCAGGCTGGCCCACGTCACCCAGGTCGTCCTGATGGTTCGGGGGACCGAGCACGGGCAGGCCCTGAAGATCCTCAAGGCCGAGGGGCGTCCCGCGGACGTGCTGGGCCGGGAGACAGACTTCACGTTCCAGGACGGGCGGATCCGCCTCCTCAGCCGGCGGGACGGCAAGCGGGAGCAGTTCGGGGAGACGCTGCGGACGCATCGGATCGCCCAGGGCCTCTCCCAGGCAGAGCTCGCGCGTCGGATCGGGATCAGCCCTAGCGCGCTCTCGCAGGCCGAGCGAGGCGTGGCAGGGCTCTCGGGCGAGACCCTCAGTCGCGCATGGGAAGCGCTCGGCCTGCCGTTCGGCCCGGCGACTCCGTCCGCACCCCTGCCGTGCAGGATCGTGCGTCGGGGGTCCCGACGCCGCTTCACGATCGCACCCGGCCTCGTTGCGGAGGAGGTGGCAACCGCGGAGGCCGGCGTCCACGTGCTCACGTTCGCGCCCGGCGCCCGAGGCCGACGGCCGCCGTTCAACACGAAGCGCCGGGAGGTCGCGGTGATGCTGAGCGGTCTGCTTGAGATCCGCGTTGGGGAGGCCAATGAAAGCTTGCACGCGGGAGACGCCGCGGTGTTCTCCGATGAGCAGCTGAGAGCGTGGCACAATCCCGGGGCCGACGAGGCCACCGTGCTGTGGCTGGTCCTCCCCTGAGCAGGCGACGTCCGGTACCACCGGCTGTCGCGCCTCCCGGGACTGCCTAACGTATTACTTCATTGACAGGCGAGCCGTGAAGTAATACTGTCTGCAAGCGATGAGGCGGGCGAGAGCGCAGTCGGGGCCGCCGCGGCGGACCACCGACGGTGTTTGGACCGACGGGGCAGCCTTGGGAGCCGGAGCACACGTGCCGCTCGTGTGGGTAACGACGTCGTGGCTCACTCCCTCGGGCGGTCGGAAGACCCCTCCCGGCAAGGGCGCCCTGGACGATGGATCGGGCGCCGACGGCCCTCGCCTGCGGCGCCGCAGCGGGAGGGACGGAGGTGGAGACGGTGGCGAAGTTTGAGGGTCGACCGGCCTGGTCCTTCGTGACGAGGCACCGCGGATATTTG
>Ga0209642_10001013_pt1 | contig 18503 bp, 15 predicted proteins | sample RifCSP19_2_FD_184025 | JGI IMG/M metagenome (GOLD analysis project Ga0209642, IMG submission 184025) | Soil microbial communities from Rifle, Colorado - Rifle CSP2_sed 19_2 (SPAdes) (version 2) | ecosystem: Environmental > Terrestrial > Deep subsurface > Rock core/Sediment | place: Rifle... | reverse complement strand
CGAGCTGCCTGCGTTGATCCTGATCGACGCCGTCGCCCGCTTGATCCCCGGGGTGCTGGGTGATGCGGGCGCCGCCGCGGACGATTCCCACGCCAGCGGCCTACTGGAATACCCGCACTACACACGCCCGCCGGAGTTTCGCGGCTGGTCGGTCCCGGAGGTGTTGCTCTCGGGAGACCATGCCCGCGTGGCGGCCTGGCGGAGGGAGCAATCGCTATGGCGGACCCTCGAGCGCAGGCCGGATCTTCTGGAGACCGCCGAGCTCTCTCCAACGGATCGGGCGATCCTCGATCGCCTGCGCGGCCAGACGGGGAGCGGTCGGAGCGACGGGTGAATCCACCCGGAGGCAGAATGCAGACGCTCAAGGCGCTGTGGTATCGCCGGCTCTCCTTGGCCGCGCTGGCCCTGGTGCTGGCGGCCTGCAGCTTGTCATCCCAGACGGCCGCCCCATTCACGCCCGGGCCTTTGAGCCAGTCTCCCCTGGCGGCCACTCCGACTCTGCACCCACCGCCTCCCGAGACGCTGGTCGTATGCCTGGGCCGTGAGCCGGATTCCCTCTACCTCTACTCGCCGCTTCGACTCTACGGCCAGGCGAACCGGGAGGCCGATGCCATCCTGCAGGCCCTCTACGACGGGCCGTACGATCTGCGCGGATTCCGGGTGGAGCCCGTGATCCTCGAGCAAACGCCGAGCCTGGAGAACGGCGCGGCGCGAATGGAGACACGCGAGATCGGCAGCGGCGACATCTACCTCAATCCCGAGACCTTGCTGCCCGAGACTCTTCAGAGCGGAGATATCTACCTTCCTTCGGGGTGCAGTGGCCTTGCCTGCGCGACGACTTATCGAGGGGGCCCGGTGAGTGTGGATACGATGGTCGTCGACTTCACGCTGCGGGAAGGACTGACATGGTCCGACGGGGAGCCTCTCACCGCCGACGATTCGGTCTTCTCCTATGAGCTAAGCGCCCACCCGGACACGGAGATCGGCCGCTACCTCCTCGATCGTACCTATGACTACGCTGCGGTGGATGGGAGAACCGTGCGCTGGACCGGAATTCCCGGATTCCTCGACGCGGAGTATGCGTCCAACTTCTGGTCGCCACTCCCGGGGCATCTGCTGGGGACGGTGCCTGCCGCCGAACTCGCCGATAGCGAGGCCGCTAATCGCCGGCCTGTCGGATGGGGCGCGTATGAGATGGAAGAATGGCGCCAGGGAGATGCGATCGTGTTCCGTCGCAACCCGAACTACTTCCGGGCCGCGGAAGGACTGCCAGGATTCGAGATCCTGGTCTTCCGCTTCGTCGGCGCTGAGCCCGGAGTCGGCGTACAACAGCTTCTCACGGGAGAATGCGACGTCCTGGATGAGACGGCGATCTCCGAAGGGGACCTGCAGACGCTGATGGATCTGCAGGCCGACGGCTCGCTTCGGCTTGCCTCGGTCGCCGGCCCGCTGGTGGACCGCCTCGACCTGAATCTGAGGCCGACGGGTGAGGCTGCCTCTGCCTCGCTCTTCGGCGACGAACGGATGCGGGAAGCGATCGCGGCTTGCATCGACCGCGAAAGCCTCGTGCAGCAGGTGCTCGACGGCCTCGGGGCGGGATCTCTCAGCTATCTCCCACCGTTGCATCCGCTCTATGCCTCGGATCTCTCCCTCCCGGCCTACGATCCGGCAGCCGCTGGCGCGCTCCTCGATCAGGCGGGATGGGTGGACGATGACGGGATGGCCGAGAGTCCCCGGGTGGCTCGAGGCGCGCCGGGCGTCCCCGCCGGGACCCCATTGGTGATCCGTTTCCTCACCGGCGTCGACGGCCTTCACGCGCGCCTGGCCGCCGCGCTGTCTGAAAGCCTCGCGGCGTGCGGCGTCGGGCTGGAGGCGGAATTCCTGGAGCCCGGTTCCCTCCTGGCGCCGTGGCCGGAGGGCGCGGTTTTCGGGCGATCGTTCCAGGCCGTGGGCTGGGCATGGCTTTCGCTGTTGAGCCCGCCCTGTGAGATGTTCTCCAGCAGTGAGATTCCGGGAGACGACAGCCCCTACGGCATCAACGCTTCGGGCTACCGCAACCCCGACTACGACGAGGCGTGCCAGGCCGCCCAGCTCGCTCTCCCGGGCGGCGACGCTCAACGCGCCGCCATTCGTCAGACGCAGGAGATCCTGGCTGCGGATCTCCCCACAATCCCGCTCTTCGCCCGGCCCCGCCTGCTGGCCTACTCGGCCGGAGTGTGCGGGCCGGAGGCGGATCCCTCGATATTCTCCCTGCTCTGGAACCTGGAAGCCTGGGAGGCCGGGGATGGCTGTGTCGGTGCCGGTGAGGCTGAGTAGGCAGGCAAGGCTGGCAGAGCCAAGTTTGAACCCTGACCCCGCTTGCCTGGTATAGTTAGAGTAGGAAGGAAGAGGCCGCCGCCGTGGCCCAGCTAGTTGGGGACCGCACCCTGGTCATCCGGCTCCAACAGGGGGATCTGGAGGCGCTGGGTGCCCTTTTTGACCGCCACCGCCAACTGGTCTACCGGACCGCGCTTGGGATCACGGCGGACGAAGAGGCTGCGGCCGATTTGCTCCAGGACGTCTTTCTTCGCGTCCATCGCTATGCCCGGCGGATCGACCCCGACCGCCCGTTTGAGCCCCTGCTCTACCGCGTCACGGCGAATCTGGCCTACACCTGGGTGAGGCGGCGATCGCTGGGCCTGCGCTTGCTGCACGAGATGGGGGAATGGCTGGCGCGAGAGCGCAAACCGACGTTGCACCAGATCGCCGAAGCTGACGAAGCATGGCGGCAGGTGCGTGAAGCGATCTCGGCCTTGCCATTGCCCCAGCGCGTGGTGCTAGTGCTCCACTACCTGAACGACCTCTCGGTCGCCGAAATCGCCGAGATCCTGGAGGTGCCCGAGGGGACGATCAAATCCCGCCTGCACTACGGTCGACGGGCCTTGAAGGCCAGTCTCGGCCTAGGCAAAGATCTGGTCCCCGAGGCTTATTATGAATTTTCATAGCTCATCAAGGATCGACCCGACGGATCACTACATCCGTCGCTGGCTGAAGAGCGGGCTTGCAGGCAAGTCCCCTCCGGGGGCGGGCCGCAGCCGCCTGCTCGCTGCGGCCTCCGCTTCCATCGGGGCGGTCCGTCGCCAGCGGTCTCCAGCGGCGCGGGGCGGCGCGGCCATGGGGATCGCCGTGCCGCCGGACGACTGGTCGCTGGGGCTGGCGCGCCAGGCGGTCCTGCGCTGGTTTCCTGCCATGGTCATCAGCTACCGGATCGGGCATTGAGCGCCGACGGGCGATGATCCCTTCGCCCGCCGATCGCACGGGGGGGCTCGCGCCGTCGTTTGACGGGCCCCCCGATTCAGGTATAATTCCGTCTGCTAGGCGGTCGGCCACGCTTTGGCCTGCGGGGGCAGGGCGAGGCGAAACGCGTTTGGCTGTACGTGTCCCTTCCCTGATGGGTGAGGAGGCCACACCTCCCCAGGCCCGATCACCGCTGATCCCCCGATCCGGAGAACTCATCCAGTTCAGCGGATGACGGCTGAGTCGCACTCCCCAAGGAGAGCTCGATTTGTCACCGAAAGTTCTAGATGTCAGAGATCTCGTTACTCGGTTCTATACCCCGGAAGGGGTTGTTCATGCCGTCAACGGCGTCACATTTGACCTGAATGAGGGGGAGACCCTGGGGATTGTCGGCGAGAGCGGATGTGGCAAGAGCGTCACCATGCTCTCGATGTTGCGCCTGATCCCCGAGCCGCCTGGAAAGATCGAGCGGGGTAAGGCCGATTTCCTGGGACGCGATCTACTCCAACTCACAAGAGATGAGATTCGCTATGTGAGGGGGGCGCAGATCGCGATGATTTTCCAGGATCCCATGACCTCCCTGAACCCGGTGATGACGATCGGCAAGCAAGTGGCCGAGCCCATGGTCGAACACCTGGGGATGACCGAGGCACAGGCGCGCGATCGCAGCATTGAGCTTCTGGGCATGGTGGGGATCCCCAACGCCAAGGAGCGGCTGGGCGACTATCCCCATCAATTCTCCGGCGGGATGCGCCAGCGCGTCATGATCGCCACAGCGCTTTCGTGCAACCCGCAGATCCTGATCGCTGATGAACCAACGACCGCTCTCGACGTGACGATTCAGGCCCAGATCATCGACCTGGTCAAGGAGTTACGTGACCGGCTGGGGATGGCGGTGATCTGGATCACGCATGACCTCGGGATCATCGCCGGATTGGCCGAGCGGGTTGTCGTCATGTATGCCGGCTACATCGTCGAGCATGCCGCGGTCAAAGAGCTCTACGCCAACCCCCGCCACCCGTACACGATCGGGCTCTTGGGGGCGCTGCCCCGGGTCGATGGCCGGCACTCTCGCCGGCTAACCAACATCGTGGGCCGCCCGCCAGACTTGCTGCAGGAACCCGCCTACTGTCCCTTCGCTCCACGCTGCCCCTACGCTGATCGAGGCTGGCTGGAAAACCCTCTGCTGCGCGAGGTCGGGCCGGATCACCAGATCGCCTGCTGGGAGAACGTCTCGAAGGGTGTTCTTAAGGAAGAGGTAGCCGTCCGTGGCTGAGAACAACACCTTGGTCCGTGTACAAGGCCTGAAGATGTACTTCCCCATCATGCGGGGCGTGCTCCTTCGGCGGGCGGTGGGCTACGTCAAGGCTGTCGACGGGATCTCCTTCGATGTCAAGCGTGGAGAGACGTTCGGCCTGGTTGGTGAATCCGGATGCGGCAAGACGACGACAGGCCGGGTGATCCTCCAGCTCTATCGGGCGACGGAAGGGGTGGTCGAGTTTGACGGCAACGACCTCACCCAGTTGCGCGGGGAGGAGCTCCGCCAGCTGCGCCCGCGCATGCAGATGATCTTTCAAGACCCCTATGCCTCCCTCAACCCCCGGATGACCGTCAGCGAGCTGATCAGCGAGCCCATGCTCATCCACACCCGGATGACCCGCCAGGAGCGAGACAAGGCGGTGCGCGAGATGCTGGAGCTGGTGGGCTTGAACCCCAAGTTTGAGCGCCGCTATCCACACGAGTTTTCCGGCGGCCAGCGGCAACGCGTCGGCTTCGCCCGTGCCCTGGCGCTCAATCCGCAATTCATCGTCTGCGACGAGCCGATTTCGGCCCTCGACGTCTCGGTGCAGGCGCAGATCGTCAACCTGCTCGAAGACTTGCAGGAAAAGTTTGGGCTCACTTATCTCTTCATCGCACACGACCTGAGCATGGTCCGTCACATCGCCACCCGTGTGGCCGTGATGTACCTGGGGAAGATCATGGAGCTGGCGCCGCGCAATGAGCTCTATGAAGACCCGCTTCATCCCTACACCCAGGCCTTGCTTTCGGCCGTCCCCGTGCCCGACCCGGCCGTCGAAGAAAACCGTAGACGAATCATCCTGGAGGGGGATGTGCCCAGCCCCTCGGCCCCGCCCCCCGGCTGCGTCTTCCACACCCGCTGTCCCATCGCTATCGACATCTGCCGCGAGGTGATCCCCGAGTGGCGTCAAGTTCTGCCCAACCACCACGTGGCCTGTCACCGTGTGGATGTGACCTCAGGCGGGAAAGTCGCCTAATCTCGCAGAGATAAGGAGGTGAACCTATCGGCAAGACCCGGATCGCATCGTACTGCAGAAGATACGCCGATCGAACAAGCTAATTCGGAGGAGAGATGTTTGCACACAAGCGAGTGATCGTCGTTCTGGGCCTGGCCCTCGTCTTAATCACGATCGCGGCGGCCTGCGGCCCGGCGCCCGTCCAGACCATCATCGTCGAAGGAACGCCAATGGTGATCACCGCCACACCCGGGGCGGAGGAAGAAGAGATCACCAACCCGCTGATCGGCAGCGGCCAGCTCGACGGTAACGGCATCCCCACGGACTTCTTCAGCGATATCCACGTCCGCCGGGGCTTCAACTACTGCTTCGACTGGGACACCTATATCGCCGACGTCTTCCAGGGTGAGGCTGTGCAGTCGTACAGCGTCATCATCCCTGGCATGCTGGGCTACGATCCCAACGGCCAGCACTACTCCTATGATACGGAGCAGTGCGCCGCGGAGCTCGCCCAGGCATGGGGCGGTGTGCTGCCCGAGGTCGGCTTCCGCGTGCAGGTGGCCTACAACATCGGCAACACGACCCGGCAGGTGGTCGCCGAGATCCTGGCCTCAGAGCTGAGCGCGGTGAACGAGCTCTATCGCGTGGAGGTCGTCGGCCTGCCGTGGCCGGCCTTCCTGCAGGCTCAGCGCAATCGCACGCTCCCCGTGTTCATCAGCGGCTGGCTGGAAGACATCCACGACCCGCACAACTGGGTGGTGCCTTATCTGACCGGCACCTACGGGCGGCGCCAGAGCATGCCCGAAGACATGCAGGCCCAGCTTGGGGCGCTCATCGATCAGGCCATCACCGCAACCGACCCCGCGGATCGCGAGGCCCTCTACTTCCAGATGAACGACCTGGTGTACGAGAACGCGCCGCAGATCCTGCTGGCCGTGGCCACCGGGCGACGGTATGAGCAGCCCTATGTCTCGGGCTGGTACTACAACCCGATCTACCCAGGTGACTACTACTATCCCATCTCCAAGACCGGCGGGACCGATCCGACCACCTACACCTGGGTGACCTTCGGCTCGCCGGAGACCTTCGACCCGGCCCTGGCCTACGAGACCTTCGGCGGCCAGATCATCCAGAACACCTACGAGACCCTGATCTTCTACGATCGGGAGAACCCGAACGCCTTCGTGCCTCAGCTGGCCGACACCTGGGAGATCTCTGAGGACGGCCTGACCTATACCTTCCACATCCGGTCGGGCGTCACCTTCCATGACGGTGCGGAAATGACCGCCTCGGACTTCGCCTACTCGCTCCAGCGCGGCATGCTGCAGGGCGGCACGGCCTCCCCGCAGTGGATGTACTACGAAGCCTTCTTCGGCACCGGCATCGACGACATCTCCCTGCTGGTCGATCCGGAAGGCAACCTGTACGATGACCGCGAGGCCCTCTCGGCAGCCGACGCCGCCACCCTCGTGGCGGCTTGCGAGCAGGTCCAGGCCGCGGTCGTGGCCGACGATGCCGCCGGCACCCTAACTCTCCATCTGGCCCAGCCGTGGGCTCCTATGCTGGCGACCCTTGCCCAGAGCTGGGGTTCGGCCATGGATCAGGGCTGGGTGATCGCCAATGGCGGATGGGACGGAACCTGCGAGACGTGGCAGAACTTCTACGCTATGACCTCGGAGGAGGATCCGTTCAGCAAGATCGTCAACGGCACCGGCCCCTTCATGCTCGACCACTGGACCGAGGGCGAGGAGATCGTCCTGGCCCGCAATACGAGCTACTGGCGGACCGAGCCGGCCTGGGACGGTGGACCCACCGGCCCGTCTGCTCTGGCTCGTGTCGTGATCAACATGGTCGACGAGTGGGGCACCCGCTTCGCCATGCTCCAGGCGGGCGACGCGGACAACGTGACCGTGCCGCCGGAAAACCGGCCGCAGGTCGATCCGCTTGTCTCGGAGACTTGCGCTTACAACGCCGAGACCCTCGGCTTCGACTGCGCAGCGACCGGGGTGGCGAACGGTTTCCGCATGTACCGTGGCCATCCGACCGTCTCGCGAACCGACGTGTTCTTCAACTTCGACATCGTCCGGTAGCGACTGCGACGGATGAATAGGTTGGATGGGGCGGGCGAGAAACGCCCGCCCCATCCAGCAAGACCAGTGACCGGGGCCATCCCGGCCGCCCGCCGGCGTCCGACGGGCTGAGCGGGCGCTGCCTCCCGGGGGCGTCTGCAAGGAGCGGAGAATGCTGAGCTACGTCGTGCGCCGGCTGGCGCTTCTACCCGTCCTCCTCTTTGGGGTCACCCTCCTGATCTTCTTTATGCTTCAGTTCTTATCGCCCGTGGAACGGGCCTCCCTCTACGTGCGCGATATCATACGCAATGACCGCATCATCGAAGGAATCATTCGCCGCTACGAACTGGACGCGCCTCTGCCGATCCAATACTGGAACTGGCTCGTCGGCAAGCGGGATCCGGACACCGGAGAAGTCCGTGGCGGCATTTTGCGCGGTAACTTCGGCTACTCGCGCACGGCGAACCAATACGTGGTGGAGATGATTAGAGCGCGGTTCCCCGCCACCCTGGAGCTGACGCTCTGGGCCGCCGTGCCCATCATCGTCGGCGGGGTCTGGCTGGGAGTGCTGTCGGCGGTTCACCACAACAAGCTCATCGACCAGATTGCGCGTATCTTCAGCATTCTCGGCTACTCGCTGCCGATCTTCGTCTTCGGGCTCGTCGTCCTGATGATCTTCTATGCCCAACTGCGCTGGTTCCCGCCGGGGCGCCTGTCGGACATGGCGTCGCAGATCGTCCGCAGCCCGGAGTTCCATCGCTATACGACCATGAACACGGTCGACGCCATCCTCAATCTGCGCTTCGACGTGTTCTTCGATGCCCTGCGACATATCATCCTGCCGGTAGTCACGCTTTCCTACTTCTCCTGGGCCGTGTTGGTGCGGGTGACGCGCTCCTCCATGCTCGAATCCCTGCGCCAGGATTACATCACGACGGCCCGCGCCAAAGGCCTCAAGCCCAAGGACGTCATCAACCGCCACGCCCGGCCCAACGCGCTCATCCCGGTGGCCACCGTCGGCGGACTGCAGGTGCTCACCCTGCTCAGCGGTGTGATCATCACCGAGACGGTGTTCGACTATCCCGGTCTGGGCCAGGCCACGGCGGCGGCCTCGGTGCAGCTGGACGTCATCACCGTGCTCGGCCTGACGCTCTTCAACGCCTTGATCCTGGTCATGGTCAACCTGGCTGTCGACGTGATGTACGCGTTCATCGACCCGCGCATCCGTCTGGACTAGCCACGCGGGAGGTCTGGAGAATGGCTGAGGAAGCCAAGCGCGAGATCCGCCGGGCGCAGGCGCTCGACGAGCAGGGGATCACGGAACGGGAAGCCGGCCTCCTGGAGCGGGCTCTGGGGCCGGAAAACGCCCGGATCGTTCGGGGCCTGTTCACGAACACGCTCTCGGTGGTGGGCCTGGTCTTGATCGGGCTGTTCGTCGTCGTTTCCCTGTTTGCGCCCGTCTTGGCGCCCCCCGTCAACCCGCGCAACCCGTACGTCATCCCCCGAGATGGGTACAGCGCCGAACCCAGGCCACCGATGAGCGAGTGGAGACGCAACGTGCCCGACATGCCCTTCTGGTATCCGCTCCTCACGGGGAGGGACTCCTGGGTCCACCTGATGGGCACCGCCAGCGGCCAGTACGACGTATATTACGGCGTGGTTTGGGGAGCCCGCACTGCGTTCATCGTCGGCATCGTCATCGTGGGCGCCTCGGCCTTGATCGGCATTACCGTCGGCTCCATGTCGGCCTACTACGGCGGGCGGACCGACGACATCTTGATGAGGATCACCGAAGTCTTTATGTGCTTCCCGTATCTCATGGCGGCACTGACGCTCTCGGCGATCCTCGTCCCTCGCCTCGGCCGAGGCGTCTACTCCGCCATGGTGGCGCTGATCACCTTTGGATGGATGGGATACGCTCGCCTGGTGCGCGGCGACATCCTCTCGGTGAAGGAACGGGACTACGTGATGGCGGCCCGCGTGCTCGGCGCCTCCGACCGGCGGATCCTCTTGCGCCACATTCTCCCCAATTCCATCTTCCCCACCCTGGTCTACGCCTCCTTGGACCTGGGCTCGATCGTCCTGTCGTTCGCCGCGCTCAGCTTCATCGGGGTCGGGACGGAGCTGGGATATGCCGACTGGGGCCAGATCTTGAGCTTCGCCCGGTCCTGGATCCCGAATCTCACAACCTATTGGTACATCGTGGTCTTCCCGGGGATTGCGCTGGTCATGTTTGTTCTCGGGTGGAACCTGGTCGGTGACGCCTTGCGTGACGTCCTCGATCCTTCGATGCGTGGCCGGGCGGCGAAGTAACCCGGGCTTCGAGCTCAACGAACGGTTTTCGTGCCTCATGCCACGGGCCAGGACGGCGGTCGTCGCCATCCTGGCCCTGCTGTTGATGGCCGCGCTGTACGGCTGCCGGGGCACCGCTCCGCAGCCGACGCTCGGCAGCGATCCGACGCCGACGGCGTCAGCCGAAGACCGCCTGGCGGCGCCCGAGCTTCCCGCCAACCCAGATCAGGCGGATCTGGGGGCGTACACCTACTGGGCCCACTGCATGGCCTGCCATGGCGACCGCGGTCAGGGCCTCACGGCGGAGTTTCGCGCCCTCTACCCACCGGAGGACCGCAACTGCTGGGAGTCGGGATGCCATGGCCCGCGGCCCTACGAGAGCGGTTTCACCCTGCCGGCGGCTGTCCCGCCGCTCATCGGCGGTCGCCTGGAGAGATACGGCGACGCCGCTCGCCTGCAAGCTTTCATCGCTGCGGCCATGCCCTGGTCCGCCCCTGGGAGCCTCTCCCAGGAAGAGTACTGGCAGGTGACGGCGTTTCTCTTGCGGGAGAATGGCCAGGACCCAGGAGCCACGCCCCTTGGGCCCGAGAATGCGGGCGCGTATCGCTTCTCGACGGGACGGGGCCCATCTCCTCAAACACCTACGCCTAATCTCATTCCCTCGCCCACATCGTCCTCCGAACCCGGAGACCTCGCTCGCGCCCGAGGTCCCCTCGTGGTGGTGGGGCTCCTGCTGATGATTGCCTGGTGGCTGCGCGTGGAAAAGCAGCGCCGGGACAGGGCCAAGAAGGACTAAGGGCGATGGGGCCTCGACTCTGCCATAGGGGCAGGTCTCGATTCCCGTTTTCCCTACCAGGATCATTCGCCGCACCGGTCACGCGTAGGGGCGTTCAGTTGAACGCCCCTACGATTCGGTGGCGGTGGCGCCCCACGCCGCGTCGGTCCAGCCTCGTACGTTCCCGATGAACGGGCGGTTGGCGGCGGGTGTTAGGCGGCTCTCGAGCCGCCCCTACGCGTGCCTATCGATTGCGGCTGTCCCTGCCAGGATCATTCACCGCACCGGTCACCTGCACGATTCGGCGATGATGTGCATTCTGGCGACCTGTGCGCGAGGGGTCCGCGAGGCGGCCAGAGCCGGCGCGGAACAGCGGGTGCGAGGCGTAGGCGGCGACGAGGGCCACTAAGACTACGCCCGCGCCATCTCCGGGGACGGACGCGGTCGGTGTCCCTATGAAAAGGCTACGCGAAAGAAGGCGCGGACTACGGCGGCAAGGGATCGCCGTAGAGTGGGCCCTTCCACCTCCTGGGACCGCCACCTGGATGCGCCCTCCCAGACGCGCCCGCCATCCTTGGCCCTGGAGCCGTCTCCCGATCACGTGACTTGATCGATTCGAGAGGGCTGGGTGGGGATGGCAGACCTCACATCGTCGCCTATCTCCCCCACATGCGCCGCCCTCTTGGGCTCTAGAGGCTCCCGGTGTCACCACTGGCGGCGCGGTGCAACCCTGCACAGCCGCGAATCGCACCCTGTGCTACAATCGCATCCATGAGGGTGCCGCGGGTCCTCATCGTCGACGACGAGCGCCAGGTGAGCCGGATGCTCCGCTCAGCGCTGGAGCTCTCCGGGAGAGATTGCGTCGTCGTCGATGTCCCCTCCGGCGAAGAAGCACTTCTGGAGCTCAATCGGGGGCCGGTCGATCTTCTCGTCACCGACCTGCGCCTCCCCGGAATCTCGGGCCTCCAGTTGCTGTTCCGCCTGCGAGAGATCAACCCTGATGCCCGTTCGATCCTCATCACCGGCCACCCTTCGGCCGAGGCGAGGGCGCAGGCCGAAGCGATGGGGGTGGTGGCCTTTCTCCCCAAGCCGCTCAGCACGAATTTCTTCCTTGAGGCGGTCGACCGGGCGCTGAGCCTCACGCGGCCGCGAGAAGCTTTGGTGCGAGTGCCCGACGAGGGCAAAGCGCACATGGCCAACCGTCTGATCGGCGTCCTGACCGAGCTTGGGGCGATCGCGGCCTATGTCGTGGACGAAAATGGGATGCTGGTCGTGCAGGCGGGGGACCTGGCCGACGTGAACCTCAAGTCGGCCTTGGGCTCGCTCACCCTGGCCTACCGCTCCGGCCTAAAAGTCAGCCACGTGCTGGGCGCCCTTCTCCCCTTCAACCTCCAATACTTCGACGGCGATGTCCACGACGTCTATCTGACGAATGTGGGCTCGTATTATGGCCTTCTGGTCGTCTTCGATGGGAAGCAAGATCCCACGCGAATGGGCGAGGTCTATCAGGTACTGCGGAAGGCCGCCGACGAAATCCTGACGGCGCTCTCGAGGATTGGATCGACGAGCGCCGGCGATGCCGGCACGGGGAAGCCGAAGGAGAAGGCGTCTGCGCCTCCGCCGGAGTTGGCCCCAAAGGCCGGAAAGGCGGTTCCCAAGGAGGTGGACGACTTCTGGAATCGGGCGGTCGCAGACGCGGAGGGTGGGGCAGGCACGGAAGGCTCGATTCCCTTCGACGAGGCTCAACGACGAGGCCTGCTCAAGGAGGGCCCGGAGGATTGAGCCCGGGCGAAAGCGCCAGGGCTATTCGGGCCGGCGTCGGTTTCTACGGCCGGCCCCTTCTATTCCCGAGGGTGGACGTGTGCAGCCGAAGGGGGGCTCAAAGGGCCTATGTTACAATTCGCCAGGCACGCGTGCGCGAGGCCTCCCTGGGGCGTGGTGCAAGGGCAGCACACCGGACTTTGGATCCGTGGATCTAGGTTCGAATCCTGGCGCCCCAGCCTTTCCACATGCGGACGCCTCCCACAAATGCCTGAGTATGGTCTGCGCCTCGATCGGTCCCTCGGCCATGGATGGTCCCCCGCCCAAGGTGTTGCTCGCCCCTCGCCCCTCGCCTCTTGCCTAGGGCGATGCCCAGGAGAAACCCATGCGTTGTGAGTCGGTGATCCTTGCCGCAGGCCAGGGCACTCGCATGCGCTCGAGCCTCCCCAAGGTGCTCCACCCGCTGCTGGGGAGGCCCATGCTCGCTTGGGCCGTTGCCGCCTGCCGGGAGGCTACGGGGCGGGCGCCTCTGGTCGTGGTGGGGGCGCAGGCCGGGCAGATCCGGGATGCTTTTGCCGATCAGGCGGAGTTCGTCGTCCAGGCAGAGCCGCTCGGAACGGGGCATGCACTCCTGCAGGCCTGGCAAGCCTTGAAGGGCCGGGCCGAGCTCATTCTGGTGATGAGCGCCGACATGCCACTCTTGAGGGTCGAGACGCTGCGCAGCTTGATTGAATTGCAGGCCGCCACGGGCGGGCCTCTGGCCTTGCTTTCCCACGCGGGAGAGACCTCGAGGGGCTTTGGCCGGGTGGTTCGCAGTGCGAGCGGTCGGATCGAGCGCGTCGTGGAAGAGGCGCACGCCACTCCGGCGGAGCGTGCGATCCTCGAGTACAACGCCAGCGTCTACTGCTTCCGGGGCGACTGGCTGTGGGTCCACCTGGCGGAGTTGCCGATATCGCCGAAGGGCGAGTATTACCTCACCGACCTCGTCGAGGCTGCAGCCCGCCAGGGGGGTGAGGTGGCGGGGCTGCAGGTGGTTGACTCCGACGAGTTGATCGGAGTGAACACGCTCGCGCATCTCGCCGAGGCTGAGGCGGCGATGCGCCGCAGGGTGAATCAGAAGTGGATGCTGGCCGGAGTCTCGATGGCCGATCCGGCGACCACCTACATCGGGCCGGAGGTGGAGATCGGTCCTGACACAACCCTGCTTCCCAACACGCATCTGTGGGGAACGACGGTCGTCGGCCGCCACAGCACGATCGGCCCGAACGCCATCGTGCGAGATTCCAGGGTGGGAGACCATTGCCGGATCGTCGCCTCGGTGGTGGAGGGCTCGGTCGTAGAGCAGGGCTCCGACGTTGGGCCGTTCTCGCATCTTCGGCCGGGCGCGCATCTGATGCAGGGCGTTCATGTGGGGAACTTCGGCGAGGTCAAGAACAGCACCCTGGGCCCCGGTACCAAGATGGGTCACTTCTCCTACCTGGGTGACGCCACGATCGGAGAGGGCGTCAACATCGGCGCCGGCACGATCACCTGCAATTTCGGTCGCGATGGCACGAAGCACCGGACTGAGATCGGCGACGAGGCGTTCATCGGGAGCGACTCCCTGCTGGTGGCCCCCGTGAGGGTGGGCAAGGGAGCGACCACGGGTGCGGGATCGGTGGTAACCAAGGATGTCCCCGATGAAAGCCTGGCCGTGGGAATGCCGGCGCGGGTGATACGAAAGCTGAAAGGTCGTGCCTGAGGTCCCTTCCCTCCTCTTCTGGCTCGTGGTCGCCGCGGTCGCCGATCTGATCGTTGTCTTGGGGCAGGCGGCCCTCGTCAACAGCCGTCTCTCGCGCCTGCAGGAATGGGCGGCTTCGGAGATGCCTGGGGCCGCTCTAGCGGCGCGAGTGGCGGCGAATTCGAGCCGGTTGATTGCCTCGCTGAACGCCGGGCGAGGCGTGCTCCGCCTCGCGGTGGTGGCCCTGGTCGCCGGCATTTATATGACGGCCGCCGCTCTGCCCGGGCCGATTGCCCTGATCGTCGTTCTGGTCGCAGCTGGGATCGGGCTGGGGCTTATCGAGCTGGTCTGCGAGAACATCGTCCTGCGCAGCCCGGAGCGATGGGCGGTGCGGATGGCTCCGCTCGCGGCGGCCGCGGTCTGGTTGTTCACGCCCCTCGGTTGGTTGAGGGAGAGGCTGGCGGTGGCCCTGGCGGGGCAGGGGGCCGGCCGCGAGCATGCGATCGTCACCGAGGAAGCCATCATGACCCTCGTCGATGCCGGCGAGGAAGGCGGGGCGATTGAGGAAGAGGAGAAGGCGATGATCTACTCCATCTTCCGGTTGGGCGACACCCTGGCGCGCGAGCTGATGATCCCGCGAATGGATATCCTTGCCTTTGATGCCTCCACGCCGCTGGAGGAGGCGGCCGATGCGCTGCTGGAGGCCGGTCACTCGCGGGCTCCGGTCTATTCGGGGACGATCGACAACGTCGTCGGGCTCCTGTATGCCAAGGACCTCCTGGCGGCGCTGCGAGGGGTTTCGCCCGTGAAGACCGTAGGGGATCTGGCCCGGGATGCGTACTACGTCCCGGAAGCCAAGAAGGTGGACGACCTTCTCGAAGAGATTCAGGCCAAGCGGGTGCACATGGCCATTGTGGTCGATGAATACGGGGGAACGGCCGGGTTGGTGACGATCGAGGATATCGTTGAGGAAATCGTTGGGGAGATACGCGACGAATACGATGCCACGGAAGAACCGCTCTTCCAGCGCCACCCGGACGGCTCAACAACCTTCAGCGGGCGGATTGCTCTGGACGACGTGGAGAAGATCCTGGGAGTGGAGCTTCCCAAGGAAGCCAACGACTCGCTGGGAGGGCTGGTCTACAGCCGACTGGGGCGTGTGCCGGCGCCGGGGGAGGCGGTGGAGGCCGGCAGGCTGCGGCTGGTGGTCGAGCAGGTGAGCGGGCGCAGAATCCGGAAAGTGCGGGCGGCCGCCCTTGCGGCAGCCTCCCCGAAGGCGGAGGAAGATGGCAATTCCACCTCATCAACGCGATGAGCTGATCGCCCGGGCCCAGCAGGCGCGCCAGCACGCCTACGCGCCCTACTCCGGCTACCCGGTGGGCGCGGCTCTCCTGGCCAGGTCGGGAACCATCTACGAGGGGGTCAACGTCGAGAACGCCGCCTACCCCACAGGGATGTGCGCCGAAAGGTCGGCGGTGTTTTCTGCCGTATCGAAAGGCGAGCGGGATTTCTCCGCGATCGCGGTCGTCACCGCCGACGGAGGGACGCCCTGCGGCTCATGCCGGCAGGTGCTCACGGAGTTTGGCCCGGAGATCGTTGTTTTCATCGCCGATGGGCAGGGCAGGCTCATCGCGGAAACGACGGCAGAGGATCTGCTCCCCGACGCCTTTGGCCCCGCGAACCTCAGCCGCCGCTGACAACGAAGCAACTCGGCGTCTGCAAAGGAGCGGCCGCGCGCGACTATCCCTCGGCCTGCCTGGAATGGAGACCGACAGGGACAGCCAGGCGCCACGCCGCGCCGGCTGCCATACCGGGCGGATTCGGTGGCTGCTCACCCGTAGAGGTTGTGGATGAATCCGGTGAGGACATGCGCAAGCCTCCCTCGCATCCAATTGCGCTCATGCAGCGCCCTTCATGTCTCGTAGCTTTCCACCTCACCCCCCTTACCCCCCTTCGCGCCCGCGTGTCGCGATTCCCTCAGGCATTGTGCGAAAGCGGAGAGGGGGATGATGGTCTAAGGACGCCTCTTTAGGTAACCTCCCCTCCCCCGGCAAATCCTCATCACCCAGGTGATGGGAGCAACTGCCGGGGGTCCCTCCGCTCCGCTTCGGGATGCACGCGAAGGGGTCAGGGGCCGTCCCCCGACCCACCTGCGGTCTGGGCACTCAGTGCCCGTGCCCGTAGGGCAGATGTGTCCTTCGGGAGGGCTTCGCGGCCCGAACGGGGTGGGGGCCATCCCGAACGCGCCAGCCGAGGAGAAGGATCCTCGTCGGTTGGTACAGCATTGGTTCACGGGCTTGTAGAATGACACTCCTCGACCACGGACAAAGCTGACGCGAGAGGTTCTCTTGCACCTTCTAGGTCCCCTGTCCGCCCTGGCCTCCGCAGTCGTTTGGGGGAGCGGCGACTTCGCCGGGGGCTTCGCCGCGCGGCGGAGTTCCCAATACCAGGTTGTCGCTCTGGCCTCTCTCTCGGGCCTCCTGGCGCTCCTTCTCCTGGCCTTTGGGCGTCGTGAAGCGATCCCTTCTCCAACCAGCGTTGGCTGGGCTTCTCTGGCCGGCGTCTCGGGCGCGATTGGGATGGCGGCTCTATATCGAGGGTTGGCCGGTCGCAGGGCGGCCGTGGTCGCTCCAACCGCCGGAGTGGTTGGCGCGGCCGTTCCTGTCGTCGTGAGCTTTGTCATGGAGGGGATCCCCGGGCGGCTTCACATCGCGGGGATTGCGCTCGGCATGCTGGGGATCTGGCTTGTGAGCAAATCCCTGCCTTCCAAGGAAGGCGCGGCTGAGGGAGGCCTCGGGGTCGGGATCCTGGCCGGGCTTGGCTTCGGCGGTTTTTTCGTTCTCGTGGCCCAAGTTCAGCCGGGGCTGCTGTTCTCACCTCTGGTCGTGGCCAAGCTCGCGGCGCTCTGCGCGGCGCTCCTTGTTCTTGGGCTCCAGCGGCAGCGGCTCCCGGCCCCTGCCGGCAATCCGGTCGCGCTCCTCGCCGGGGTGCTCGATGCCGGGGGGAATGTCCTCTACCTGCTGGCAACACAGCTCACGCGGCTGGATATCGCGGCCGTGCTCGCCTCGATGTACCCCGGGTCCACCGTTATCCTCTCCGGAGTGATCCTGCATGAGCAAATCTCAGCAAGACAATGGCTGGGAGTGGGGCTGTGTCTGGCCGGGGTTGGCCTCATAGCACTGGGGTGAAAATGCATCGACTCTCCCCGCGGAGGCTGAGAGGCTGTGAATGAATCGGACGAGGACATGCGCAAACAACCCTCGTATCCGATTGCACTGATGCAATGCCCTTCATGGCTTGTAGCCTTCCACCTTACCCCCCTCTCCGCTTGTCACAGCTTCTCCACGCGTTGCGCGAAAGCGGAGAGGGGGATGAAGGTCTAAGGACGCGTCCTTAGGTAACCTCCCCTCCCCCGGCAGATCCTCACTAGATAGGTGATGGGAGCAACTGCCGGGGGTCCCTTCGCTCCGCTCAGGGATGCACGCGAAGGGGCCGGGGGTGGGGGCCATTGAAGTCGCGCCAGCTGTAGAGAAGGCGTAACCGGCTCGAACCGGGGCTCTGGGGGCCTCGAGGCGGAGGAGAGAACCCAATGCACCTCTATCCGGCAGTTGCGGGAGGGAAGCAATGCGCGCTCAGATTATGGACACCATCGCCGAGTATTACCGGGGGAGGCATGCCCTCGTGCTCAAGCTCGTCCGCCCTCTTGACGACCAGCAGCTGCTGTGGCGGCCAAATGAGACTACCCCCTCGATTGCGTTTCATGTGTGGCACCTGGCACGCTGGGCCGACTACCTTCAAGAGATGATCGCCGGCACCGGTGTCCAGATATGGGAGATGGACGGGCTGGCGGCGCAGTGGGGGTTCGATAGGGCGAATCTTGGATTCGCCGAGACAGGCCTGGGGATGGCGGACGAAGTCCTCTCCTTTCTGCCTTTTCCCCGAAAGCAGGCCCTTCTCGAGTATGCCGAGAGGGCATTCACAGAGGCCGACCGGGCTATTGGCGGAGTGAGCGACGGCCAGTTTCGTCGGAGAGTCCAGGACCGCCACGGGGCGGAGTGGAAAGAGATGCCCGCCGGCGAGGCGATTCTGAATTGGCTGGTCCACGACAGCCGGCACCTCGGGATGATGGAGTGTCTGCTGGGGGCCCAGGGGCAGCATGGGAGTGCGACTCGCTAAGACACCCGCCGCTGGAGCGAAGCCGATGATCCATCCACCGTCTCCCCCCGACCTTGCCGAGTTCCTTGTGCGAGCCAAGAGTCGCACCTACGCCGCGGGAGGGACTGCCAGCGGAGCAGTCGTCGCCCCTACGCCGTGTGGCCCATAGGCGCTCTTCTCCAGGCTGCGCTGCGGGATGT
>Ga0209642_10001012_pt1 | contig 18504 bp, 16 predicted proteins | sample RifCSP19_2_FD_184025 | JGI IMG/M metagenome (GOLD analysis project Ga0209642, IMG submission 184025) | Soil microbial communities from Rifle, Colorado - Rifle CSP2_sed 19_2 (SPAdes) (version 2) | ecosystem: Environmental > Terrestrial > Deep subsurface > Rock core/Sediment | place: Rifle... | reverse complement strand
GTGCCGCCGAGCTCGTCGGCCTCGCCAGCTTCGTCAACGAGCCGTTCGTCGACCCGGACACCGGGGTCCCCGTCAGCTCCAGCCACTGGCACCAAGGAGCGGTCGCGGTCGAGGTCGCGGTCGACGTCGAGACCGGCGTCGTCCGGGTGGAGCGGGCCCACGGTGCCGCCTGGGCCGGCGAGGTGGTGAGCGCCGCCGGCGCCCGGCTGCAGAACGAGGGCAACATCGTCTTCGGCCTGGGGCCGACGCTCTTCGAGGAGCTCGCCTTCGACGACGGCCGGGCCCACCCCTTGACGCTGATGGACTATCGCATCCCGTCGATCGCGGACCTCCCGGTCGCGCTCACGAGCCGGGCGCTCGAGGCCGAACCCGGCACCCACCGGGAGCGCCACGGGCTCGGGGAGAGCCTCATCCCGGCCGTCGCACCGGCCGTCGGCAACGCCGTCGCCGCCGCGACCGGCGTGCGGCTCACCGAGCTACCGCTCCACCCGGAGCGCGTCCTCAACGCGCTCCGCGCCAGGCCGGTGGCGCACGACGGGGTTGATTCCCCTCGGGGGGCCGGGGGCCGATCGTGACGGATCCGATCCGCCTCCAGGTCAACGGTCGGTCGGTCGACGTCGCGGTCGATCCGCTGACGCCGCTGCGCACGGTCCTCGGCGAGCTCCTCGGGCTGCGCAGCGTTCGCATGCCGTGCGGCGTCGGGGCCTGCGGGGCCTGCACGGTCCTCGTCGACGGCCGGCCCGTGAAGGGCTGCCTCCACCCGGTGGGCCTGGCGGCGGGTCGGACGATCCTCACCGCCGAAGGGCTGCCGCCGGACGATCCGGTCGCGGCGGCGTTCGCCGCTCGCAACGCCTTCCAGTGCGGGTTCTGCAGCCCCGGCTTCGTCATGGCCGTCCACGGGCTGCTCGCCGAGGACCGGGCGCCGGACGACGCGACCGTCCGCGCCGCGCTGACGGGGAACCTCTGCCGCTGCGGCAGCTACCCCCTCATCCTCGAGGCCGTCCGAGAACTCGCCGGCGAGGGCGGGGCGGGTCGCTGAGTCAGCCGGGAGAGCCCGACCGTCGCCAGCGGGAGGACCGCCAGAACGAGGAGCGCAGTGGAGAACCCGGGAACGGGCTGGCCGGCGAAGAGCGGGAGTTCCCACCCGGCCTGGACGACCGCCGTCGAGATCGCCGCGCCGGTCGCCGTGCCCAGGAAGAAGGCCAGGTTGTAGATGCCCAAGGCGACCGAGCGCCGCTCGCCCGGGTAGAGCCGGGTCACCTCGTTCACGAGGGGCGCGTTGAGGAAGCTGAAACCGATCCCGGCGACGAGGAGCCCACCGGCGAGGAGGAGGGGCGGCGCCGCCGCCCCGGCGATCGCGAGGACGATGGCTCCCGCCGCGATGAGGGTGTTGGCGATTCCCGTCGTCGCGGTCCGCCCGACGCGCGCCTCCAGCCGGCCGTTCTGGGGCGAGAGGACCGCGATCATGCCGGCCATCGGCAGGAGCAGCAACCCGAGTGTGAAGCCGGAGAGATCGTGGACTCGGGCCGCCGCGATGGGAACGATGACGAGCATCCCGAGGAATGCCGTCTGCCCCACGAACCCGAGGATCATGGCGCCCCGCAGCCGCGCATCGGCGAAGAGGTCGAGCGGCAGTGCCGCGTCGGGCCGTCCGCGGCTGTGGGCCACGAGGATCGCCCCCAGGACGACAAGGGCCACCGTAGCGATCCAGACCGGCGCGGAGAGGCCAAGGATCGGCAACCGGTTCACCAGGAAGACGAGGGACCCCACGGTGCCGCTGAGGAGGGCGATACCGACTCGGTCGAGCGGCGCGTCGGGTGAGCCGCGGTCGCGGTCGATTCGCCAGATCACCGCCGCCGCGGGTGCCACGAGCAGCCCAAGCGCCATCGCGCCGCGCCATCCGAACGCCTCCAGCAGCAGACCGCCGACGAGCGGACCGCTCGCGAACCCGACGCCCACCGCGGCGACGATCGTCCCGAGGGCCTGAGCGCGCGCAGGGCCGGAGAGTCGCCGGGCGAATAGGGCCATGCAGAGCGGGGGGGCTGCCCCCGCCCCGATCCCCTGGACGACGCGGGCAAGGATGAGCATCGGCAGGTTGATTGCGAGGACCGCCGCGGCGGCCCCGATCGAAACGAGCAGGACGCCCGAGACGAGGCAGGGGACGAGGCCGAAGCGCCGGGCGAGGCTCCCGTACACCGCGGTCATGACGGCGAACGCGCCGCTGTAGCCGAAGACGATCCAGCCCACGTCGCCCGGCCCCGCGGCGAAGGCGGTCGCGATCGCCGGCAGGGCGACCGCCCCGCTCGTCGTGTTCGCGACGGTGGTGGCGAACACGACGAAGATCGTCCCGACGAGAAGCCGCTCGCTGATGAGGGATCCCGTGACCGCGCTCCCGGCGCCGGCTGCCGGGGTGCCCTCCGGCGCCTCACCGGCGGGCACGGGAGTCCCGTTCACCGGCCTATGGCCGTCGCCGACCGCGGTGAACCACCGTGTCGCGCGCCCGCTCCTCGCGCCGCAGCGCCTCGACGAGGTCGTCACGCGCCATCCGCAGATGGCGGCGCATCGCCCGCGCCCCGCCCTCTGCGTCCCGCGCGAAGATACACTCGCGGAGCTGGGCGTGCGCCTCGAGCGACGCGCCCGTGTTCTGCAGCACGTGGTAGCGGTGAACGTCGTCGCGGAGCTGCAGGATGAGGTTGCGCATCCGTGGCCGGCCGCTCCACCGGTACAGCTCGGCGTAGAACGCCTTCCGGCTCAGGCGGCCCTGCTCGTCCTGGTGCGAGACGACGTCCATCTGCTGCGACATCTCGAGCAACTGCGCGACGGCTTCGTCGGTGAGTCCCCGGATCGCCAGGCGGATGCAGTGGGCCTCCAGCATGAGCCGCAGCTCGTAGATCTCGGCCACGTCCTCCGCCGAGAGCGTCGCGACACGGGCGCCGCGACGACCCTCGATCCGGACGAGGCCCTCCGCCTCGAGCCGGCGGAAGGCGTCGCGGAGCGGGATGCGGCTCACCCCGAGCTGCTCGGCGAGGTCCTCCTGGCGGAGGCGCTGGCCGGGCAGCAGGATGCCTCGCAGGATCGCCACGCGGAGGGCGGCCGTCGCCGCCTCCTCGACGCTCGATTCGTCGGACTTGCTCGCTCGGAGCAGTGCCCCGACGTCATCGGCGACAGCGGATCTCATCATCGAATCGCCTCTCGGGACGGCGAAGGGGCATCCGGCGCCCCGCTGGTGAGGACACACGGCCAGTGGGCTGCTCCGGGCGGTCCGGCCGGCGCGATGTGCGCCAGTCTACGCCACGCGCGGGGATGGAATCGACGGGTCTCGCCGGGCCGGCTCATGCGACCCGGATCACGATCTTGCCGATGTTCCGGCGGGCGAGCAGCTCCTCGAAGGCCCCCCGGAGGTCGGACAGCGGCACTGCCCGGTGGATGAGGGGGCGGACCCGTCCGGCGGCGACGAGGTCGAGCGCCTCCCGGAACTCCGCATCGCTCGCGCCCGCCGTCGAGAGGAGCCGCAGCTGCTGGCTGTAGAACAGGTTGAGGTCGACCGTGACGCGGCCCCCGGCGTGCGAACCGCAGGAGAGGATGCGGCCGCCCCGATCGAGGCTCGGCACCAGCGCGTCCCAGAGGGCCGGGTCGCCGACGTTGTCGACGAGGACGCTGATCCCCGGGCCGCCGCTCAGCTCACGGACCCGACCGGCCAGGGTGTCGATCGGATCGTAGGCCAGCCCGGCGTCGGCCCCCGCCTCGAGAACCGCGGCGACCTTCTCGTCGCTGGCGGCGGCGGCGAGCACACGGGCCCCCAGGGCATGCGCGACCTGGACGCAGGCCAGGCCGACGCCCCCGGCGGCGCCGACGATGAGCACCGTGTCGCCGGGCCCGACCGAGCCCACCGCCCGGAGCAGGTGGAGCGCGATGGGGACGGAATGCGCCATCGCCGCCGCCGACTCGAATGACACGCCCTCGGGGATCCGATAGAGCGCCCTGGCCGGCAGCGCGACAAGCTCGGCAAAACCCCCCGGCCGGTGCACGCCGACGTACTCCGGTCGCTCGCAGGCGCTCTCCTGCCCGCCGAGGCAGAAGCGGCAATCGAGGCACGGGATCATGGGCCGGGCGACGACCCGCTCGCCGAGCACGCGACCCGACGCTCGCGGCCCAAGCCCGACGACCTCGCCGGCGGGATCGACGCCGCCGATGTGCGGCAGCTCGGCTCGCCGACCGATGTTCGTGCGGGTCATCAGGTAGACGTCGGTCCGGTTGACGCAGACGGCACGAACCCGGACCAGGACCTCGTCGCCCGCGGGGACGGGGTCCGGCCACTCCTCCACGGAGAGGCCTTCGGGGCCGCCGAACGCGCGCAGGACGCCCGCCCGCATCAGACCGGCCCGCGTACGCTGGGCCGCGCGGGGCGCCCCCGCGCCGGTGTCGCGGTCATCCGACCATCGTCCTCGTCTCGCCCTCCGTACCTCAACGCCGATCCGACAGCAGCCATTATGTATACTAAATCGCGTCACAAGAGTCCGTGCGCCGTCCCGCCAACGCGAGGTCCGCCGATGGCCCTGGTCGATCGACAGAAGCTCCGGGCGAACTACGACGACCTCGTCGCGACGCTCCGCGACGATCCCTCCGCCGGGTTCGTCCGCCCCTCGGTGACGGCCCGGCTCGTCGCTGACGTCACCGTTGAATCCACGTTCGTCCAGTACGACCGACCGTTCCGCTTCGTCGGCGACGAGGCCGCCCACCGCGCGGGTGACGAGCAGGGCCCGAGCCCGATGCGCTACTTCCTCAGCGGCCTCGCTTTCTGCATGGAGGGCTGGTATGCGAAGGGGAGTGCGGTCGTCGAGTGCGACGTGGAGGACCTCGAGCTCGAGCTCCGGACCTTCATGGACTTGCGCGGCGAGCATGGCTTCCCCGGCGTGCCACCACACCCGCAGTGGATCGTCGCGGAGGCCCGCGTGACGAGCCCGGCGCCGAGCGAGACGGTTTTCGAGATGATCGACTGGGGCGATGCACGCTGTCCGCTGGTGAGCCTGGTCCGGGCCGCGATCCCCGTCTACGGACGGGTGATCCACAACGGTACGGTCGTCCGCGACACCGTCCCGGCCGGCCTGACGTGAGCGGCGACGACGATCTTGCCGTCCGTCCGACGGCAGCGAGGATGACGGGGAGGGTGCGATGAACGTCCCGACGGCCGCGATCGGCGACAGCCTCGGCGCGGAGCTCGAGCGCGAGATCGTCGAGATGACCTGCGATCTCGTCAACATCGCGAGCCCCACCGGCGAGGAGGCGGCGATCGCCGACTATGTCGCGCGGCGGTTCGGGGAGCTCGGCCTCGCCGTCGAGCGGCAGGAGGTCGAGGCCGGCCGCAGCAACGTCGTCGCCACGTGGCGCGGGACCGGGGGCGGTCCGAGCCTCCTGTTCAACGGCCACTTCGATACGGGTCTGTCAGGGAGCGAGCCGGGCCTCCCGTTCGGCCTTCGTCCTGAGGCGCGAATCGTCGACGGCTGGATCTACGGCCTCGGCGTCTCGAACATGAAGTCGGCGTTCGCGTGCTACTGGGGCGCCATCCGGCTGCTCCAGGCGGCGGGCTACCAACCGGCCGGCGACATCGTCGTCGCCGGGGTCGTCGGCGAGACGGAGAAGGCACCGGTCGGGGCCTTCGGCGGGCCGGCCTTCCGCGCGGGCGGCTGGGGCACGTTCTACGCCTCGCTCCACGGAGTCCTCGCGGACGCGGCGATCGTCGGCGAGCCGACCGGGCTGCGCGTCCAGACCGGCAACTCCAGCTACGTCTTCGCCCGCGTCCGGACGACCGGTCGCTCCCAGCACACGTGGTCGAAGGAGCGCGGTGACGACGCCATCGAGAAGGCCGTCCGGGTCCTCGATGCGCTCCGAGGGTGGGAGTCGACGTTCGAGGCGAACCACCCGCACCCGCGGATGGGCAGCCGGATCGGGTTCGGGGCTATCGCCGGCGGCCGCCCCTTCCAGCCCTGCGTGAACCCTGCCGCGATGTGTGACCTCTTCCTCGACCTCCGCTTCCCGCCCGACGCCCCGATGGTCGCGGTCCAGCGCGAGCTACGGGATTTCCTGGCCGACGTCCGCCGCCGCGACCCGACGCTGGAGACCGAGCTGTCGTTCTTCCTCTGCCGCAACGGGTACGAGATCGATGACGGACAACCCGTCGTCCGGGCGATCGAGGCCGCGCACGAGGCCATCGTGGGCGGCTCCGCCGGGCGCCCCGAGCGCTATCGCTACGACGTGTCGGCCGACACCTCCATCCTCCACGAGTTCGGTGTCCCGGGACTGACGTACGGGCCCGGCGGGATCCGGCGGGACGGGGGCTACAGCGTCTACGACGATCACGGGGAGCTCGTGGCCGTCGACAACCTCCTCCGCTGCACGCGGGTCTATGCAGGCGCGGCGGCCCGGCTGACGGCGCCGGACGCCTGAATGTCGGAGCGGCGAACCGGGACCGGCGGCGACGTGAGCGGCGAAGCGCCCGACCGCTGGCCGTACGTGCGGACGCGCCGAATGGCCGAGCAGCGCTGGCTGCTCGACGCGACGATCCACCAGCTCGGGGTCGACTGGGACCAGGGTCGCAGCCGCTACACGATGTATCCGGCCGGCCTCGACGCCGAGCCGGACTTCGCCCGGGTCCGGGAGCGAGTCCGGAAGTTCGACGACATCCACCGGGAGTTCGCGACGGCGGCGCGCCGCCGGGAGCGACTCGCCGAGGAGGCGGAGGAGGCTGGGCGCGCCGTGGAGGCGCGCGAGCACGCGTTCGTCGCCTCGATCCTGTGGGGGAACGCCCAGTGGCCGTTGTTCGGCAACAGCCCGACGGTCCTGGGGTACGGACGGCACAAGGTGGCCTGCTACGACACGTTCATCCGCCACGCGCCCCACCCGGTCCGGCGCGTCGAGATCCCGTTCGGTGGAGGGAGCCTCCCGGGTTACCTCCACCTGCCCCTCGGGGCGTCGGGCCGGCTTCCGTGCTTCGTGCAGATCGGCGGCATGGACAGCTTCAAGGAGCACCAGGTGGCGATGTACGGTGACAAGTTCCTCGAGCGGGGCATCGCCCGGCTGGCGGTCGAGCTCCCGGGCCAGGGCGAGGCGCTGACGGGCGGCCTGTTCGTGACCGAGACGAGCGCGATCGATGCCGGTCGGGCGATCCTCGACTGGGTCCGCCTCCAGGACGAGCTGGATCCGGGACGCGTCGCGATCGGCGGCAACAGCTTCGGCTCCTTTTGGGCCACACAGGTCGCCGCGAGCGTCGACGGCCTGGCCGGCTGCGCGGTCGTCGGCGTCATCCACGAACCGGGCATGCACGCGATCTTCGAGACCGCCTCGCCGACCTTCAAGGCACGTTTCATGTACATGTCCGGGTTCGACGACGAGGACGCCTTCGATGCGTTCGCGGCGCACCTCGATCTCCGTCCGCTGGCCGGGGGCGTCCGTTGTCCGTACCTCGTGCTCGCCGGCGAGGATGACGAGTTGAGCCCAATCGAGCACACGTTCGAGCTCCTGCGAGCGATCCCCTCTCCCAGCCAGCTCGTCGTGTACCAGGGCGAGCGTCACAGCCTGGGGGCCGGAGCGGCCGCCTCCTTCGGGCCGAACCGGCATCACGTCGTCGCCGACTGGGTGGCCGATCGCTTCGCCGGCCGGCCGGCCGAAGATCGGTTCCTCCACGTCGATGGCACGGGTCGGGTCCATGACCAGCACCCCACCTGGCGCGACTGACCCCGCGCCCCCCGAACCGCGGCCCGGGACGCGACGCCGGTCGACACGGAGAAGACGGATGGAGCTGTCTCTCGCGATCCTGGGCACGCTCGTCATCGCGCTCTCGATCGTCGCGTACCTGCGCGGCGGTGCCGGCCTGCCGGTGGCCGGCTACCGAGAGGCGGCCGACATCTTCCTCGGCGTCGGCCCGCAGCTGATGCTCGGCTTCGTCCTGGCCGGGCTCGTGACGGTCCTCATCCCCTCGGACCTCGTCGCGTCCCTCCTCGGCGAGGAGTCGGGGCTCACGGGCGTCCTGATCGCGACGGTGGCGGGGATCCTCACCCCGGGCGGCCCCTACCTGCAGTTCCCACTCGTCGCCGCGCTCGCCCGGAGCGGGGCCGGCTACGGACCGCTCGCGGCCTATCTCACCGCCTGGTCGCTGCTCGGGGCCAACCGGGTGCTCGTCTGGGAGATGCCGGTCCTCGGCGCGACCTTCACGGCGGCGCGCTGGATGATCAGCATCGCCGTGCCGGTCCTCGTCGGACTGCTCATGCCGACCATCATGCGCTGGCTCGCCCGATCCGGCTGATCGGCGGCCCGGCGGTCACTCGCGAGCAGCCATGACCTCCTGCGGGCTGCGACGCCCCCACGATCTCGGGGTCGGCGTGGAGCACGGTGCGGAGAGGAAGGCCGTGTTGTATACGAATTGATCCTATTTCGAGATTGACAGGAGGTCGCAGCCACGGCACCATCGCGGTACCTCAGCCGTCGCCGGCATCGATTGGTCGCAGGCGATGGTTCGCGCACACGCTCGGGAGCTGGCATGGGCCAATTCAAGGTCACCTTTGCAGGGCTGATCCGACGCGTTGTCGGCACGTCCGAGACACTGCTGACTCTCCCTCCGGGCGCCACGCTGGGCGGTTTACTTCAAGAGCTCACCACACGCTTCGGCCCGGCCTTCGAGGAGCAGATCCTGCTCGACGGGGAGCTCGCTCCGCACGCGGTCGTGCTGATCGATGGGCAATATGCTCGGGAGCTCGGAGGTTCCAACGCTGCCCTGGACAGGCAAGGACCCGGCCAGGTCGAGATCGTGTTGCTGGGTCCACCGGCCATGGGTGGATGACTGTATCGTCGGGATCATTCTTGGGAGTGAGGTAAGTCGTGGCGGTCACGCTGCCGGTCGCCGGTGTGAAAGAGGATGTCTGGGTCCCAACGGCCTGTGACATGTGCTACAACGCCTGCACTGTTCGGGTGCACCGCGTGGACGGCATCGCGGTCAAGGTCGAGGGGATCCCGGAGGCTGCGCCGAACTACGGGCTGACCTGCGCCAAGGGCCTCGCGGCGCTCATGAACGTCTATAGCCCCAACCGCGTGACCGCGCCGATGGTCCGCACGAACCCAGAGAAGGGCATCGGCGTCGACCCTGGCTGGCGGGAGATCTCGTGGGATGAAGCCATGGATCTCTTCGTTTCCAAACTCCGTGCCGCCCGCGAGAAGGACCCGCGCAGCATCGTCGGGCTCTCCTTCGATTTCTACGGGTTCCACTTCCTGCGGTCCTTCATGTCGGCCGTCGGCAGCCCGAACATGACCGCGGGGTCGGCCGGCTTCTTCTGCGGGAACGGCTTGCACCCGGTGGCGTTCACGCTCACCGGTTCCAACGATGTTCATCCGGACCTGCACCTCTGCAACTACCTCCTGATGTTCGGCACGTCCCTCGGCTTCGTCGCACACATGAACGCCATGGGGATCGCGAAGCAGATGGCCGACGCTCGAGCCCGCGGGATGAAGTTGACCGTGGTGGACCCCGTCCTGAGCTACGCGGCCTCACAGGCGGACGAGTGGGTGCCCATCCGGCCGGGTACGGACTCCGCGTTCGCGCTGGCCCTGATGCGCGAATGGGTCCTTGAGCTGGACCACTACGACAGGGAGTTCCTCCGGCACTACACCAACGCGACCTACTTGATCGGCGCCGACAGAAGGTACGTGCGCGACCCGCAGACGGGGAAGCCGCTGGTGGGGAATACGGCCACCGGCACCGTTCACCCGTTCGACGCCGTACCTCCGGAGGAGACGGCACTCGAAGGCGCATTCGACGTGGGCGACCAGCGGGTCCGCACCAGTTTCGACGCCTTCAAGGAGCACCTGCGGCAATACACGCCCGAGCACGTGTCAGAGATCACGACGGTGCCGGCCGCGACGATCAGGCGGATCGCGCGCGAGATGGCCGAGGCCGCGCAGATCGGGCAGACGATCACCCTGGGCGGGCAGACGCTGCCCCTGCGCCCGGCGGCCTCCTGCTGGTACCGCGGCGTTTCAGCACACAGGCACAGCATGCTCAACGGCATGAGCGTGGGGCAGCTGAACGTGCTGCTCGGCGCGGTGGACGTGCCCGGCGGCCTTCTCAACGTGTTGGCCGCTGGCCCCACCTGGATGCCGAAAGCCGATCCGGATGGTCTCCTCACGTCCGGGAACCCCTACGCCGACCACATGAAGGGACCCCTCCCCAGACGGAAGGTCAAGCCGCCCGAGACCCTGGAGCTGATGGAGTTGTTCCCAGTCTCCGTCTACGCCCGCACCATGCTCTGGCTCGGCCAGTTGCATGGCGAGGAATTCGGGCTTCCCTACCGCGCCGAGGTGCTGATCCAGACGCGCACCAACGTGATGGCCACCAGCGGTGACCCGGTGGTCATGGGGGAGGCGCTGAAGACCATACCGTTCATCGTCTCGATGAACACCTTCCACGACGAGACCAGCGAATTCGCCGATCTGCTGCTGCCCGATACGCACGCGCTCGAGCGCCTCGTACCGCTAGTCTCCAACCCCTACCACCACCTCACAGCCGCGGCCATGCCCTTCGAGCATTACAGCTGGAACTTCCAGCAGCCGGTCGTGAAGGCCGTTGAGAAGGCCCGTCACTGGGGAGAGGTGCTGCTGGATGCCGCCGGCCGTCTGGGGGTCCTGCCCGACCTCCACTCGACCTTCAACGCGGTCGCTCAGCTCTACGGGCCCTACCGGCTCGAACGAGATCGAACGTACACATGGGAGGAGATCGCGGACCTGTGGACGAAGTCGATCTGCGGCGATGAGCACGGGCTCGAGTACTTCCGCGAGCACGGCTACTACAAGAGCGACATCGTCCGCGACGTCAAGGCCAGCTATCCGCGCGCCTTCCACGACGCGCGCATCCCCCTCTACCTGGAGCACTTCATCGACGCGGGCGAGGCGGTCAAGGCCTTCACCGACTCGCGCAACATCGCCTGGGACACGTCGGACTACGTCCCGCTCGTCGAGTGGAAACCCTGTTTTCGCGAGGGCGAGTCACCGCCCGAGTTCGATCTGTGGGTTGTCAACCAGAAGCTGCCCTTCATGTCCTTCTCCCACACCCACGAGAATCCCTGGCTGGTCGACTTGGCGAAGCGCAACGGCAAGGTATTCACCATCGGCATCAATGCCGACACCGCCCGCAAGAAGGGCATCCGTGATGGAGACAGGATCCTCCTCGAGACCGCCGAAGGGAAGCGGGCCGAGGGCGTCGCCCGGCTCACGGAGGGGATCCACCCCGAATGCCTTTCGGTCCCGGGTGTGCTTGGGCGCTGGGCGGTCGGGAACAAGGTCGACCGGGGCATGGGCGTTCACTTCAACAGCTTGCTCACCTACTCACGCGACCGCATGGACACCGTGTCCGCGGCCCTCGATGCCTGCATCAAGGTCAGGGTGAGCCGTGCCCAATAGAGCGAGGACCGAGGAACGCAGATGACGCGCTGGGGAATGGTGCTCGACCTCCAGCGGTGTGTCGGGTGTTACGCCTGCTCCGTGGCCTGCAAGACCGAGAACGGCACCCCGGAGGGGGTCTGGTACGCGCCCGTCTACGAGAAGGAAGTCGGCAAATACCCAGCCGCCAAGCGGCAGTTCATCCCATCGCTCTGCATGCATTGCGATGACGCACCCTGCATGAAAGCCTGCCCGACAGGAGCCATCAACAAGCGCGACGACGGCATCGTGCTCGTCGATCAGGAGAAGTGCTGCGGCACCCGGGCCTGCGTGGCAGCCTGCCCGTACGGCGCGCTCAGCTTCGTGGAGGACGTCAAGGGCGCATTCGGGCAGGAGTTGATCCAGCTCGAGAAGAAGTTCTATAAGAGCGTGGTTGGAACCGTGCAGAAGTGCACCTTCTGCGCCCACCGCATCGACCAGGGGGTCTACGAGCCGGCCTGCGTGGAGGTCTGCCCCACCACGGCCCGGATCTTCGGGGACCTGGACGATCCGTACAGCGATGTGTCCAAACTCATCCGGCAGCGTAACGGCGTCCAGCCCCGGCCGGAGGCCGGGACTGACCCGTCCGTGTTCTACCTGCGCTGATGGAATCAACGCCGAGAGGGGAGCCCGTATTGTCGGTCAGAAACCCGTTTACCGGGCGTTGGATCATGGAGCCGAAACCCCAGAACGTCTGGGGCATCCCCCATTCCATCTGGTTCGCATTGATGGGCGTGGGTGGAGCGCTATACATCGATCGGGCGCTCTTCGGGATCGACCTGGCCCGCGTCTTCGGCTTGAGCGTGGCGGACGTGCTGAGCCTCGTCCTGATCGGCATCGGCGGGCTCATCTTGATCGGTGACCTCGGCCGGCCATTGCGAGTGTTGCGCGCGCTTCTCAACCCCCGCACGTCGTGGATCAGCGTTGGAGCGATCTGCGACTTCGTGTTCATCGGCCTCGGCGGTCTGTGGATGATCACAGACTTGGAGGTAGGGGGGGCGCACCCGTTCGCCGGCTTGCCCTGGGCTGGTTCCTCGCCGCTCGGGATCGTCTTTCAGGTGGTGGCCGGCATCGCGGCCCTGATCGTGATCGTGTACCCCGGGCTCGTGCTGGCCTACTCACCGTCCATCCCGTTCTGGAACACGATGCTGATCCCGTCGCAGTTCCTGGCCTACGCCTTCAGCAGCGCGCTCGGCGTGGCGCTCCTCTTCTCCGTCCAGTTCCCCGTGGCGACCGATACGTTGCGCACATGGGCGGCCATCGAAGGCGGTCTGCTGGTCGTCTGTCTGTTGCTCCTTGTCGCGCACGTGCTGAACGCTCGATACACCCACACCACGTCTCGCGTGTCGGTCGACCGCCTCCTGCGCGGCGACCTGAGGCTCGCATTCGTGTGGGGCACGCTGGTCGTGGGGCTGGGCCTGCCGGCGCTCCTGCTGTTCTGGGGATACTCCTCCGCGCCGACTCTCGACCTACGTCTTCCCCTGGCCTTCGCCGGTATCGTCGCCGTCGCGGGCAACTGGTTCTCCAAGTACGCCGTGATCCGGGCCGGAACGTACGCCCCATTCCTCTAGCTTTTCGCAGGTCAGCCCGGTTGGGCGCAGGCCGGCGATCCTCGCGGCCGCCGCGAGCGTCCCGCGGATCGTCGGGCTCGTGGAGCGGAAGCTCACCGCGTGGTCGGGTTGCAGCAGCCAGATGGGACGACCAGAAACGCGGTGGCTCGCCCGAACCGGCTGATCGGCAGCGCGGCGGTCACTCGCTGAAGGCGCTCGCCTGCGTCCGGAGCATGTCCCAGATACGGTGCCGCAGTTCCGCGAAGGCCGGGTCGAGCTTGACGTTGCCCTCCTCCCGGGGATACCCGAACGGCACCGTCAAGACCTCGATGATCGTGCCCGGATGGGTGGAGAAGACCGCGATCCGCTGGGAGAGGAAGATCGCCTCATCGACGCTGTGGGTGACGAACGCTGCCGTCAAGCGGGTCCGCTCCCAGATCTGCAGGAGCTCGATCTGCATGAGCTCCCGCGCCTGCGCGTCGAGGGACCCGAAGGGTTCGTCCATGAGCAGGATCTCCGGGTCGACCGAAAGGGCCCTGGCGATCCCGACCCGCTGCTGCATCCCGCCTGACAACTCGTGCGGGTGATGGTCGATGAATCGGGTCAGGCCGACCATCTCGATGTACCGGCGCGCGATCTCCTCGCGCTCCTTCTTCGGGCGCCCGGCCGCCTCGAGCGGGAAGACGACGTTGCCGAGCACCGACCGCCAGGGGAAGAGGCCGAAGTTCTGGAATACGAAGGCCCGATCACGTCCGGGGCCCGTGATCGGCTGACCGGATACACGAATCACCCCGGAATCGACCGGGAGGAGGCCGTCCAGGCACTTGAGGAGCGTCGTCTTTCCACAGCCGGAAGGCCCAATCAGGGAGACGAACTCTCCCTCGCCGATGGTCAGGTTGATGTCCCGGAGCGCATGGACGACATCGATGTGACCGCCCTTCACGGCCTTGCGGTAGTTCAGCTCGACGTGCTCGATCTCGATCTTCGGCCGACCGGACATGAAGCCCGCCGCCGTCGAGGTCCTGTGGGTCATCGTCACCTGCTCGCCTCCGAGGGGAATCGTACCGCCTCGCGACGCGCCAGAGGCGCGCGCGGTGCGGCTCTCGGGCGGCCTTGCGACGGGTTCCCAGTGATGAGCATCCATGACCTCCTGCGGGCTGCGACGCGCCCGCGATCCCGGAGTCGGCGTGGACCATCGTGCGGGGAGGAAGGCCGCGTTGTATACGAATTCACGCACAGACCCGCGTGTGTGTCAAGGTGCCGGACCCGCCGCGACACGCTTAGCAGGGCACACGTGGATCCGGGTTTGGGAAAGGATTCGTATACAATACGTGCCGAGCCAATCGCGGGAGTCCGATGACATGACCCAGACAACCGCCCCGAGGCCTGCCGCCGGCTCTCCCCGCACCGACGAGAAGGCCCTGCGCGTCGGCCGGCGCTACCGCCGCCTGCTCGAGGAGGGCGCGAATGCGCACGAGTTGCCGTACGCCTGGCGGACGGAGCTGAACCGGGGTGGATTCCGGGCGGTCGACTTCCTGCGCGACCAGGTGGTCGACGCCGGCCGATGCGTCGGCTGTGCCGCCTGCGTGACGATCTGTCCGGTCGACGTCTTCGATTACGCCGACGAGCGCCCGGACGACACCCGCACCGACGCCTGCGTCGACTGCGTCCTGTGCGTCGAGGTCTGCCCGGTCCTGCGGCCGGTCGACAAGGACCTGCCCCGCTTCCTAGGCTTCCGCGCACCAGCCCGGGACGACGGCTACGGGACCTACAGCTACGCCTTCTATGCCCGCTCGACCGACCCCGAGATCAGGACGCTGGCCCAGGACGGCGGGGTCGTGTCGACCCTGATCGTCCATGGGCTGGAAACCGGGACGCTGGGCGGCGCCATCCTGGGCGACGTGTTCCCGGACGACAACCAGATTGGTCGTCACAGGCTGGCCACCTCGCGACCCGAGGTCCTCTCCTGCGCGGCATCGCGGTACACGTACTCGCCCAACACCCTGGCCCTCCAGGAGGCGATGCACCGGGACGTCCGGCCGCTGGCCGTGGTTGGCGTCCCCTGCCAGGTGGACGGGGTGCGCCTCCAGCAGAACTCCAGCATCCGCCACGAGATGGCGACCTGGTATCGCCGCAACATCGCCCTGGTGATCGGCCTGTTCTGCTCGGAGAGCTTCACCCACGAGAGCCTCGACCGACTGGCCGAGATGATCGAGGTCCCGCGCGAGCGGATCAGGAACATCAACATCAAGGGCAAGCTCGTCGTCCGCCTCGACGATGGCGAGGTGCTGACCGCGTCGCTCAAGAAGTACCGCGAATTCGCCCGTCCCGCCTGCCTCTACTGCCTCGACTACTCTGCCGAGAACGCCGACCTGGCCGCCGGCGGGATCGGTCTCGACGGCTGGACGTTCGTCCTGGCCCGGACCGAACGGGGCCACGCCGCCCTCCAGGCGGCGATCGACACCGGCTGGCTCGAGACCCGTCCCCTGGCGGACGAACCGCGCGGCGAGTTCCTCCTCAACAAGCTCGCCGCCGACAAGAAGCGCAACCGCCCCCTGCCAGCGCTGATGCCGACGCTGGCGGAACGGCAGGCACTCGGGCACGTCGATCCCAAGACGTTCTACACGACCGGCCCGGGAGCGCCGGCACTCGCCGGCGCGGCCGATGGAGACGCCTCGTGAAGGTCGAGACGCGACGCTCGATCACCGACCTCAACGTGATGGTGGCGGGGCAGGGAGGCGATGGCTCCCTAACCGTGGTCAAGCTGCTGGGGATCCTGCTCGCCCGGCGCGGCTTACACATGTACATCGCTCGGAACATCCCTTCCCGGACGAGGGGTGGCCACGCCGCCGCGCTGCTGCGCGGATCAATCGTGCCCCGCCAGTGCGTGGGTGACCGGATCGACCTGCTCGTGGCCTTCGATGGAGAGGCGATCGAGAAGGCCGGCGAGCGGGTCTCGCCGGAGGGGGTCGTCCTCTACGACACCTCGGCGGGGCCGGCTCCCGGCGCGTGCCTTCCTGACTCCGCGACTGTCATCGCCATCCCATTCGCCCGCCTGGCAGTCCGCGATCACCGGCGAGACCTGTTCAAGAACAGCCTCGTCTTCGGGGTCCTCACCCGGATCCTGGGAGTCGACGACGACGAGGCCAGAGATGTCCTCCGGGAACTCTTCCTGCGCCTGCCCGCCGAGGCGATCGAGGCGAACGCGCGCGTACTCGAGGCCGGTTTCGCCCTGGCCGACGACCACGACCTTGCCGCCGGCGCCGGCCCGTGGCTGCTCGACCGTGTGGAGCGCGAGGACCGGATCCTGATCAGCGGCAACGAGGCCATCGGCCTTGGCTTCCTCGCCGCCGGCGGCCGCTTCTACGCTGGCTACCCGATTACGCCGGCAACCGAGATTCTTTCCTTCCTCGCCAGCCACCTCCCGCGTTTCGGGGGAGTTGCGATCCAGGCCGAGGACGAGCTGGCGGCGATCAACATGGCGATCGGCGCGGCCCTGCGAAATCCCCGGGCGATGACGGCCAGCTCTGGACCGGGGATTTCGCTCATGCAAGAGGGAGTGAGCCAGGCGGGCTCGGCCGAGATCCCGCTGGTGATCGTCGATTGCCAGCGCGCAGGTCCTTCGACCGGCATGCCGACCAAGCCCGAGCAGAGCGACCTCAACATGCTCGTCCACGGTGGCAACGGCGACTTTCCTCGGATCGTTCTCGCCCCGGGCGACCCGCCCGATTGCTTCCAGCTGGCGGTCACCGCCGTCAACCTCTCCCAGCAGCTCCAGGGGCCGGTGTACATCGCGCTGGACCAGGCGGTGGCCCAGGACTCGTGCACGGTCGAACCCTTCGACATGGGCTCGGTCGCTGTCACGGAGGGCAGGCGTCTCTCCCCGGCAGAGGTCGCGGCCCGGCCCGAGTACCGCCGTTACCTGGTGACCGACGATGGCATCTCGCCCTGGGCGCTGCCCGGCACGCCCGGCGGGATGAGCCTGGTCACCGGCAACGAGCGCAACGACTGGGGGCACGTCTCGAGTGACCCGCGCAACCGGGCGATCATGGTCGACAAGCGGATGCGCAAGGTCGAGTGCTTCCACGACGACCTCCCGGCCGGCCGCCAGTGGGGAGACCGCGACGCCGTCGTCGGCCTGATCGGCATCGGTATGGAGCTCGGGGTGATGCAAGAGGCATCCGAGCGCCTGGCCGACGCCGGGCTCGCCGTGAGCTGCCTGCAGCCGCGCACCCTATGGCCGGTCCCCGGGGAGACGATCGAGTTCGTCCGGCGCCGGGAGCGGATCTACGTCGTGGAGCACAACGCCGAGGGTCAGTTGGCCCACCTGCTGGCTTCGGTCGGCGCACCCCACGACCGCCTGCGGGGCATCCTCAGGTACGACGGGCTGCCGTTCCTGCCCAGCGAGCTTGCCGATCGAGTGATCCGCGCGGAAGAGGCCCGATCGTGACCGCCACCTACCCGCCGGCCGAGCCGATCTGGTGTGCCGGCTGCGGCCACTTCGGGGTCCAGGGGTCGCTGGTCCGGGCGCTCGACACACTCGCCATCGAGCGCCACCAGGTGATGGTCCTGGCCGGAATCGGCTGCAGCGGGACCATCCAGAGCAACCTCGGGACGTACGGCTACCACGCCTTGCACGGCCGGGTCCTGCCGACCGCCACCGGCATGCACTTGGCCGATCCCGACCTGACGGTGATCGCGACCGGCGGCGACGGCGACGGCTACGCGATCGGCATGGGACACCTCGTCCACGCCTTCCGGCGCAACCCCTCGTTCACCTACATCGTGATGAACAATGGAACCTACGGGCTGACCAAGGGCCAGCCCTCGCCTACCTCGGAAGCGGGCGGGATCGCCGGGCCTGCCCTCGACGCGGTCACCCTCGGCCTCTCGCTGGCCGGCTCGACCTTCGTCGCCCGAGGGTTCGTTCGCTGGAGCGATCAGCTCGACCGGCTGACGGTGGCAGCCCTCGAGCACTCCCGGGCGGGGCGAGGGTTTGCGTTCCTCGAGGTGCTCTCGCCCTGTGTCATCTATAACGACACGTACCCGGCCTGGGAGGCCTCGCTGCGCGACGTGGATGACGATCCGGATCACGACCCGAGCGACCGCAGCGGCGCGTTCCGCACCGCCTCCGAGCTGAGCGCCGCCGGCCGGATGGCGGTTGGGCTGATCTACCAGGCACCAGCGCGCGCCGCCGCCGCGTTCACGGGCGCCCCGCGTCCGGCCGCCGAACTGGTCGACCCGCGCCGCCACGAAGGCGCCTACCGCGAACTCGTCGATCGCTACCGAGTCTGAGGATACCCGATCGACGACGCCACGACGAGCTTGAGATCTCGACTACCTCATGGAGCTTGTGGGCGGGTCTCGGCTGGCCGGATTCCGCATGGCGGTCGACGACGGCCGCTGGAAGGAGACGATCGGGCACCCGATCACGACCGACTGAGGCGGCCACCGCCTGTGGCCGGCAGGTGCTGACCGGGTTAGCTCGCCAGCC
>Ga0209642_10001005_pt1 | contig 18561 bp, 16 predicted proteins | sample RifCSP19_2_FD_184025 | JGI IMG/M metagenome (GOLD analysis project Ga0209642, IMG submission 184025) | Soil microbial communities from Rifle, Colorado - Rifle CSP2_sed 19_2 (SPAdes) (version 2) | ecosystem: Environmental > Terrestrial > Deep subsurface > Rock core/Sediment | place: Rifle... | reverse complement strand
GTCTTCGATAATCACCCCGCCCACCTGAGGTATTTTGTGATGTTTCCCCTTGTAAGAAACAAACCCGAAACCGTCGCTGCCGACTACGGCGCCACTGTGTATAATCACACGACAACCGATACGGCATCCCTCACGGATGGTGACATTGGGATAAATGATAGAGTGTTCGCCGATCAGAGAACCCTGGCCGACAAAGGTTCCCGGATATATCATAACCTGATCGCCGATAGAGGCGCCTTCCTCGATATAGACATAGGGATAGATCGTCACATCCCTCCCGATATGTACCCTGCTTCCCACGATAGCCCGCTCATCTATTCCCCTTGCTTGATAAGGAAGGTCATAGAAGAGGTGCAGCAGTTGAGCGAATGCAAAATAGGGATCGTCTACCCGTATGGATGGGAGCCTGTCAAAAGAGACCCCCTTGGGCAGCACGACGGCAGAGGCCCTGGTCTCCTGAAGATCCTTCAGGTATCTGCGGTGCGCAAGAAAACTGATGTGACCGGGGACGGCATCCCTGAGGCTTGCCACCCCCGATATGACGATATCGCCATGATCTCCGGCCAATTCCCCTTCAAGCCTCTCAGCGATCTCACGAAGTGTTATCCCTGTTCCCGGTTTCAATTATTTTTTACCCTTTTCTTCCTTTTTGATGCCCTTGTCCATCTCCTCAGTGATCCGCTTAGTCAGGTCAATCGATGGTTTCGCGAATATCACGATCTTCACGTCAAGGTTATTTAAGATCAGAGTGTATCCTTCTTTCTCTCCAATAGCCTGGACTAACTTCTCGAGCTCATTATTGAACTCCTCCAGTATCTCAGTCCTTCTCTGCTGAATCTCCTTCTGAAGTTCGCTTACCTTTTTTTGATATTCGAGGAACTTCTTTTGAAACAGTTCTTCCTTTTCCTGCTTTGCCGCTGGACTTAATATGGCCGCCTGCTTGGTCAGTTCATCCTGCAATTTCCGGAGGTCAGCCTCTTCAATATCAATGATCTTCTGCCGGCTCTGGACATAGTCATTGAGGGCTTCTTTGACCTCTTTCCCTTTCAGACTGTTATCCAGCACCATCTGTGAATCCACCAATCCGATTTTGTTCTCCTCTGAGCAGGCCGGATTGGCTGTGACCGCATAAAAAATCACTCCCAGGATAAGCGCATAGATTGTCTTTTTACAGGTACGAATATCCATCCCTATTCTCCTTTCTAAAAAAGTGTCCCTATAGAAAACTCCCATATTCCCTGCCTTTCACCTGGTTTCGGATCTAAGTTATATCCCCACTCGAGCCGCAAAGGCCCGATGGGGGAGAGCCACCGGAATCCGGCGCCCACACTGGTCCTGAGATCCGCCCAGGTGATGTTGTCCTCTTTACCGAAACCTGAGCCTGTATCATAGAATAGTACCCCGTTTATTTTTGCCTCTTTGACGAGAGGGACGATATATTCTAAATTAATGATCAACTCCTTGTCAGCCCCCAATAGATCTCCGGTGAGAGGGTCTATGGTAGAGGCCGTTGAGGCACTTCCATAATCAAACCCCCGGATGGTATAGATCCCGCCGACATAGAATTTCTCATTGACAGGAAAGTCATGTCCCCTGAGACCCCTTCCCTCCCCGTATCTCCCATGAAGCATTAATGTCGTATCGAAAATCACGGGATAATACCAGGCGGTATCCAATATGTGCTTTTCAAACACATTGTTCCCCCCGAGAAATGAATCCGCATACTCTACGGAGAGGCTGTTTTTATTCCCTGAATGAGGGTCCCAGTAATTGTCCCTTGTGTCTCTCGCTACGGATGTGGTAATGCTTCCTGTTCTCGTCTCCCCTATTGTCAGGGTGGAGGGCGGTGTGCCGTTGACCGTGATATTCTGGATACCGTAAGAGATGCTCCCACTCCAGTACTCCCCAAACGAACGTCCAAGTCCGATATTTCCCCCTGTGCTGTTAATATCATAGGAATCAAAAGACCTTACTGTATCAAAGAGATTTACAGTGAGAGAGGTTGGCGTGTCCAATAACCACGGTTCTTTAAAAGTGAGGTCATAACTGGTCCTCAGTTCACCAAACTCCCCTTTGAGTTTTAAGAGTTCTCCTTTGCCAAAGAGATTCCCCTCTGTAAGGTCCAGCATCCCGACAAATCCATACACAGAACTGTAGCCGCCCCCCATACTGAATGCCCCGGTGGACTTTTCCTTTATCCTGATGTTCAGATCCACCCTGTCCTTGCTGATCTTCTCGGGCACGATTTCGATGTTTTCGAAGTAATTGAGATTGTTCAGACGCTGAAAACTCCTCTTGAGGGCAGAGGTGTTCAGGTAGTCCAGCTCATTTAGCCGTATTTCCCTGCGGATTACCTTATCCCGGGTCTTTTCGTTTCCTCCGATATTGATCCTCCGAATCTTTATCTTCTCCCCTTTTTCAATGACGAAGGTGATGTCAACCTTGCGGGATGCCTCATCAGGTCTGATATCCGGGATAACATTGGCAAAGGCATACCCCTTTTCCCCATACATATCGATGACCGCCGACATGTCCTCACGCAGTGTCTTACGGCTAAAGACCATGTCTTTCTGCAGACTGATCCGCTTCCGTATCTCGTCTGCAGTAAAGAGGTCGTTATTCTTAAAATCAATATCCTCTATCTTGAACTCTCCCCCTTCTGTTACGTTGAAATGGACCCGCATCCATTTACCGCCCTCGAGGATCTCAATCTCAGGTCCGCCCACCTGAATCTGAATATATCCCCTGTCTAAGTAATAGTCCCGTATCCTGTCCGCATCCCCCTGAGCCTCGATCTCCTTGTAGATTCCTGATCCCGAAAGCCATGATGTGAGAAATTTATAACGCTTTGTGTTCATGGCCTTTTTTAGGCTCTTTTCAGAGATTTTCTCTGTTCCTGAGATGCGAACCTCTTTAATCTTTATCTTTCTCCCTTCTTTAATAAAAAAGATCACAGAGGTACTATCCTCTGAAGACCTCTTGATGACAGGTACAATGGCGGCCTCATAATAGCCCTCTTCCTGGTAGAAACCTTTGAGCCGTTCCACATTTTCTTTGATCTGCTTGTTGCTGAGAGGAGTCCCTGTAAGAAGGGTAATCTTCTCTTTCAACCGCTCCTGGGTGATTTTATCATTTCCATCAAAGATAATCTCCTGCAGGATACCCCTCTCTTTGACAGTAAAGATCAGCCGTATCCCGTCATCCAGCGGTTCAGACTCTGTCCGGATGTCCTCGAAATAGTCCGTTGCATAAAGGGCCTTTATATCCTCCCGGATGTTATCCGCAGAGTAGAGATCCCCCTCCCTGGTTTTGATCTTAGCGAGGATCGTAGGGGTCTCTATGCGCCTGTTCCCCCGGATATCTATGGCCTTGACATTGACGGTATCTATGGCCCATCCAGAATTATTGAATGTGAGGATCAACAGATAGCAGCAGAACAACAGCAGAATGATACGTTGCATGGAAAAAACCATCTCCTGACAGGACCCCTCCTTTACATGAACTTTTTGATTTAAAACAAAAAATGTTACCACTTCCTGGGGTATGGTGTAAAGGGAAAAGATTGTCTTATTTATTCCATAACAGGCTTCATTTTTCTGTTGCAAATCGGGACAAAGAGGTTTATATTGTAGGATAAACCTTTAATTCTGGGGAGATGGAGAATGGGGAGAGGAAAGACAGCGCAGGTGGCGGTGACAAAGAAAAACCAGCAGGGATTTTTTGAAATCAGGATGGAGAGTATCGGAGGACTGGGCGCCAACGTGGCAGGGAAGATCCTGGCGGAGGCGGGGGTCCTTGGCATGGGTTTGAACGGTTCTAACTTTTCATCTTATGGTTCGGAAAAGAAGGGGTCCCCTGTAAAGGCCCATGTGAGGCTGTGTGAACCTGAGGTCCCTATCCGTAATAACAGCCCGATTGAAAATCCCCATATCCTGGCCATATTTCATGAAGCCCTCATAAAGACCGTTCCTGTGCTTCAGGGGGTAGGGCCTGAGTCGGTGGTGATCCTCAATACGACAAAGTCTTCTTCAGAGGCGAGGGAGATGCTGAAGCTCCATGGAGGGTATTTAGGATGCCTCGATGCCATGGGGATTGCCATGGCAGAGAACAGCAGGGCCAATATACCGATGCTGGGGGCGATCTGCAAGGCGAGTGGGTTTCTGGACCCGGATGCGCTGAAAGGGACCATTAAAAATGTCTTTGGCAGAAAATACCCCCAGAGTGTGCCTGGAAACCTGAAGGCATTTGACCGCGGTTATCATGAGGTAAAGATAGAACACTTTCCACCGGAGGAGAGATATCCATACCAGCCCTTTGTCCGAAACCCCTCCCGGCTTGGCTATCTGAATCAACCCATGGGCGGGGTTGTTGTGAGCGCCGGCGCCTCCAAGGAGAAGGACCTGAGTCCCTCCCGCACAGGGTTTATCCCGGTATTGGACCTTGAGACCTGCACACACTGCGGTGAATGTGACTATGCCTGCCCTGATTATTGTTTTGTTTGGGAGAAGGGGGTCACAAAGACAGGGAAAGAGGCCATATTCCTGAGAGGGATTGATTATCAATACTGTAAAGGGTGTCTGCAGTGTGTTTGGATATGCAAGCCTAAGGCCCTTTCCACGGGCAAAGAGAGTGACTTCGACGTCGAGGGGATCACAGTTCCTCATCCCTTTAGAGAGAAATTGAAAAAGTAGGAGTGGAGACAGGAGAAGAACATGAATACAAAAGTCAAAACCGAGCTTAAGCAAGAGACAGACTTTTTGAGCGGGAATGAGATGGCGGCCCTCGCAGCGAGCCAGATCAATTTCCATGTCATGGGTTACTACCCCATTACGCCGTCTACTGAGATAGCAGAGAATCTGGATGAGATGAAGGCGGAGGGGGAGCATAACATTGTCCTGATACCCGGAGAAGGAGAGCATGGCGCAGCCGCGATCTGTTATGGCGCCTCTACTACCGGGGCAAGGGTATTTAATGCCACATCCGCTCAAGGTCTTCTGTATGCAATGGAGCAGTTTCCTGTGCAGTCGGGAACCCGCTATCCCATGCTGATGGATGTTGTGGCCCGCACCGTGTCAGGTCCGCTGGATATCCGGTGTGATCATAGTGATATTATGATGGCCCTGAACTGCGGATGGATTATCCTGATGGCAAAAGACCCGCAGGCCGCCTATGATATGAATGTCATAGGGGTGAAAATCGGGGAGCTTGAGGAGGTGAGACTCCCGGTGATGGTGACCTTCGATGGTTTTTTTACCAGTCACCAGAAGCGCAGGGTTCAATATTTTGCCGACAAAAAGGTGGTGCAGGATTATCTGGGTTCACATCCCCCCAAATATGTCTCTATCGATCCGAGGAATCCGATAACGATCGGTCCCTATATGAATGATCCCGATCTGATTAACAACCGCAAACAACTTTCTATGGCCATGGAGGCGGCCTATCACCGTGTGGGAGAGGTGTTTGAGAGTTATGCCCTCCTGAGCGGCAGGAGATACGGGATCCTGGATACCTACCAGATGGAGGATGCGGAGGTTGCTCTGGTTATCCTGAATTAGCCTTTGAGACCTCTAAAGAGGCAGTGGACCGGCTACGTGGAGAGGGACTTAAGGTCGGGGTCATGATGCCCAATGTGATAAGGCCGTTTCCTGCAAGGGAGATCAGGGAGTGCATGAAAAATATTAAGGCCCTCTGTGTAGCAGACAGGCAGGAGTCTGCCGGCGGATGGGGTGGCAATATGTCCTTAGAGATTAAGGCTGCGCTCAAAGATGACCCTGGAAACCGCACCCTTATTATAAGCCGGGTGTATGGTCTTGGCGGCAAGGAGTTTTATGTGGAAGATGCTATAGATATGCTTCGGGAGGCCATGGGTGTCGCAAAGAAGGGGAAGGTGGATGTCCTCTTTGAATATGTCGGGGCGACCCCGGGTGATCTCAGTTATGTCCCTGGACCGACACAGGCCCCGTTGACAAGAGAGGATACGAGCCGTCATCTGCTCACACTGACAAAGGATGAAAACACGGGAAAACTGGATGTCAAGGGGGTCAGCGCGCGACCGTTGAATGAGCTGCCCAAGAGGATATCTCAGGGGCATTCGGCATGCTCCGGATGCGGTATATTCCCAGGTCTGGATACCTTTTTTAAAGGGATCGAGGGGGATGTGGTGGTGCTCTTCCATACCGGTTGCGGGATGGTTGTGACCACAGGATATCCCTATACCTCCCATAATGTGACCTATATTCATAACCTGTTCCAGAGCGGCGCCCCTACCTTAGGGGGTGTTGTGGAGGCATTCCGAGAGAGGCAGAGGAGGGGGGAAATCCCTGATAGTGAGGATATCACCTTTGTCATGATCAGCGGGGATGGCGGGATGGATATTGGTATGGGCCATGCGATAGGGACTGCGCTCAGAAATCATAAGATGATCCTGCTGGAATATGATAATCAGGGGTATATGAACACAGGGGCACAGCTCTCATTCTCAACACCGCTGGGTCATGCCACTTCAACGTCCCATGTCGGGCCGTATCAGAGCGGCAACCAACTGCACCATAAAGATACGGTACAGATAATGGCCGCATGCAACCTCCCCTATATATTTACCGGGATCGTCACACAGTACCGGGATTTAATTAAGAAGGCAGTCAAGGCACAGTATTATGCAAAAAATGAGGGGATGGTCTATGGCAAGATACTGATTACCTGTCCTCTGGAATGGAAGAGTGAAGAGAAGATTGGCCTTGAAATTCTGCAGGCGGCTACAGACAGTTGTTTCTTCCCCCTATATGAGATTGTGCATGGGAAGACGACAATCAGCTATAATCCGGAAGAGAAGGGGAAAAAGGTTCCGGTTACAGAATGGCTTAAGTTAATGGGAAAGACGAAACACCTCCTGAAGCCCGATTTTAAAGAAGTCGTTGAGAGGCTGCAAAAGGAAGTGGATCGAAGATGGGAGAGGCTGAAGGCGATGCATGAGCATCCATTGCTGTAAATTTGTGACCAATCTGTATGTCATTTATCCATTATTCCTCTAAAGAGATACACTGTAAGATCGTCTATTATGGACCTGGACTGTGCGGGAAGACAGCAAATATACGATATATCTACAGCAATACCAACCCGGAGAGCAAGGGGAAGCTTGTCTCTATTGCAACAGAGACAGAGCACACACTATTCTTTGACTTCCTGCCTATTTTCTTAGGCACCCTGAACGGATTCAAGTTGAAATTCCATCTCTATACTGTTCCGGGACAGATATTCTATGAAGCGAGCAGAAAACTCATTCTAAAGGGGGTGGACGGTATAGTGTTTGTGGCAGATTCCCAGGTAGAAAGGATGGATGCCAACTTTGAGAGTATGGACAACCTGAAGAGGAATCTTTCAGAACAGGGTACGGATATCAGTTATATCCCATTGGTCCTTCAATATAACAAAAGAGACCTGTCCAATATTATGACTGCAGAAGAAATGAACAGGTTACTGAATCCCAGGGATGTACCGTTATATGAAGCAATAGCCTTAAAAGGGGATGGTGTATTTGAAACCCTGAAGGATGTGACAAGACAGGTAATCGCCGAGATCAAGAAGGCCATGTAATTCCCATTTTCGTTTTTTTCTTACGTCAAACCTTCCAGAAATTTCTTGACTTACTGATGCAACTTTATATAATGGCAAATGGTTTTGGGTAGATAAGCTATTAAGGATATCAATCATCAAGGAGGGTACTATGAAAAGGCTTATGTTATCAGTAGGGATAATGCTCATCGGTTTTTTGGGGTACAGTAGCGCCTCTGAAACCAACAGTATGGCTGTGGATAACCGTGCCGTCTTACTATTGGAGTCTGTTAAACAAAATTATCTTGCCAGTCTGCGGTTAGAGGCCCTTAAAACAAGGAATAGTGTACCCGGAAGGGACCAGATTAACAGTCCGGTCAGTTTTTGGATGAAACGGGTCAAGGCCAGTGAAGTCAATATGGTGACCAATCGCTATACGAGGGACCCACAGACCAGGGTTATTATGGGAGGCAAGATATACTATACCTCAGGCGAATCATATGCATGGACAATGCAGCAAAACCCTTCGCTCCGGTTCGCTAAGGACCCTGTAATAAACAAGACAGTAGACAAGGCCGAGGCCGTCATTTATATAGATGCCTCAGGCAGGGCGTTATATTTTGAATCTGTGGACACGTATGAAAAGTTTGTTGCCCTTGCTGAGCAGGAGACCGTATACGGCTATACCCCGCCAAAGGATTCACGGTAGCCTTGACATCTGTTACTAAAATGATAGATTAAAGTTATACAGAAGAAGATAGATTGCCACCGATAATAGCAAACTGCCGGTAACGGCAGGACGCAGAACTACCGGCCCTCTGAGAAGAGGGCAGCGGGGTCGCCGAAGTGGTTGAGGCTGAAAGCCCATTACCCTTCATCGTGGTAATGGGCTTTTTTTTTACCTGCCTCGGCCAGGAGGAGGAAAGATGAAGATCCTGGTAATTGCGACTTTGATGGCTTTAAACTTCCTGGTCGTCCAGCCGGCCGCAGCTTTTAATGTCAGTTCCGGGAATCTGATTCAGACCGGCTCAGCCTTTATAACAAATCTTACTGCCCATGAATATGGCCACGCCCTGGTAGGAAGCTCCGTTGGGGCTGAAGGCATCTCGGTTTCATTCTTTACAAAAGAAAAGAACAATCTCTTTTTAGGGTACACCTCGATGAAAAGGATTAATGAAAAGGCCTATCCTACTTTTGCCCTTGGCGGCGAGATTGGCGCCAATCTGAGTTTTGAATATGCCCTCCAGTCGTACAGGAAGAGACCCACAAGCTACAATAAGGCACTGCTCTTCTTCAGCGGTACTGATTTTTTATGGTATTCCCTTTACACCTTCTATTTCAATGAGGATAATCCTGATGCTGACCCAAATATATTGCGAAAGGAAACTGGGGCCAGCAAAGATGTTATCCTGTCAATTGCCGCTGCTCAGTCACTTCTGAACGGTTACAGGGTCATCTCGGGTCAGGATAAGACCATACCGTATTTCACATTTGACAGGACCTCTATAGGATTCCATGTCAGGGTTCCGTATTGACCTTTCTGTGCACTCCTTTCCAGCACCCTTCTTAAAAGATCGTTCCCCCAACCCGGACCTGATGTAAACGTAAAAGTATAGATGTCAATCGAAGGACGGGTGTTGCTTTTTTGCTTTCAATATGCTATATGTAAATCACACAAATCAAGCTCTACTTGAGTGGGCGGTGGTTTTGCCCACTTTTTTTTTACGGACATATTGAGTGATATGGTGGAAAAGATCAGTAAGATTGTAAAGCCGGTAGTAGATTCTTTTGGCCTCATTCTGGATAGTATTGAATATATCCCTCATGGGAGGAGGTGGGTCCTTCGTATATACATAGACAAAGAAGGGGGGGTGACCTTGGACGATTGTCAGAAAATCAGTGTTCAAGCGGGCAATCTTTTGGATGCTGAAAACGTCATCCCCCATGCATATTTATTGGAGGTTTCTTCTCCGGGAATGGATAGACCGCTCAAGCGGTTTGATGATTATGTGAAATATACCGGGAGGATGATTCGATTGAATACGGCCAGGCCGTATAATAACAAGACAACATTTACAGGCTGCATCCTATCAGCAGATGCAGAATTGATCAGGATAGAGACCCTGAAAAACGGAGTTGTGGATGTATTATTTTCAGATATTACCAAGGCAAGGCTTGAGATAGAGTTTTAGCATAGGGAGGAATCGTATACAATGAGTAGAGAGCTAATCAGTGTTATAGAGCAGATCAGCAGGGAAAAGGGGATTAACAGCGAAACCATCATCGGGGCAGTAAAATCTGCGTTGCAGGTCGCCGCAAAAAAGTGCTTTGGCGCATCCGATAATATCCAGGTTGAAATAGACCCCAAGTCCGGTGAGATACAGGTCATCTTGACTAAGATGATCGTCGCGGATGTCACAAATCCAAAAGAGGAGATATCTCTGGAGGAGGCAAAAAAAATTGACGCTGAGGCGGAGCTGGGTGATGAGATAGGGGCATTGATCGAAGTAGGTGACTTTGGTAGAATAGCGGCACAGACTGCCAAGCAGGTGATATTCCAAAAGGTGCGCGAAGCAGAGTGGGACACTGTCTATAGAGACTTTATAAACCGCCAGGGCGATATTGTCCACGGGGTTATATTGGGGCAGGAGAACAGAAATTACATCGTTGACCTTGGAAAGACAGAAGCCTTGCTCCCCCACAAAGAGCAGATCCCCAGAGAGACATTCAGACGGGGAGACCGGCTCAGGGCCTTTTTATGCGAGGTAAAGCCCTCTGCCAAGGGGCCCCAGCTTATTCTATCCAGAAGCCATCCGGAGTTTGTTGGCAAGTTGTTTGCGATTGAGGTGCCGGAAATATATGAAAAGATCGTGGAGATCAAGAGTGTGGTGCGGGAACCCGGAGACAGGACAAAAATAGCGGTATGTTCAAAAGACCCCTCTGTAGACCCCGTTGGCGCCTGTGTGGGGATGAAAGGTTCCCGGGTGCAGGCTGTTGTGAGGGAACTGAGAGGGGAGAAGATAGACATTATTCCGTGGTCTGAGGACCCCAGGGTCTTTATTGCAGAGGCATTGAGTCCTGCTGTGGTTGAAAGGGTAGGCATTGATGAGGAGGAGAAATCAGCGCTCGTAGTCGTCTCTGAACAACAACTCTCTCTGGCCATTGGGAAGAAGGGACAGAACGTGAGACTGGCCGCCAAATTAACAAATTGGAAGATAGATATTATCAACGAAACCGAATATGAGAAAAAACGTGCCAAAGAAAAGGAAAACGAGATAGAGCAGTCTATGGCCAGGGAGATCTCAAGCGGGGCAAATATCGAGGGGAACAAAGAGGGACAAGGGGGGTAGCCTTGCAGACGAAGTAAACGGCTTAAATGGCCTTCAGGGAGTGAGTCATTATGGGCGGTAAAAGGGTTTTTGAATTCGCGAAAGAATTTAAGATTAGCAGCAAGGAGATGATTGAAGAACTCAAGAAGCTGGGGATCGAAGTATCCAGCCACATGGCAGTGCTGGATGAAAAGGCCATTGGCCGGCTGAGGGGGAGATTCCATAAACAGGAGGAGAAGGTAAGCGAGGTTTTTAAGGGGGTAAAGAGTTCAGCAAAAACGATCTTAATAAAGAAGAAGCCAAAAATAGAGGCCGGCGAAGAGGTAAAGCCCGTTGTTCCGGTAAGTTCGGAGTCTGCAGAGACGAATATATCCCCAGGGATAGCTTCGAAGGCAGAGGAAATCCCCGGGGTAAAAATCACCGGAGAGACCCAAACCGGCGCAGAGGAGAAGATAGGGAAGAAAGAGGATCTCCTGGATGTGTCGGCACCCGCTGGCGCAGGACAAGAGACGGTTCCTACGGCAGGTTCCCCCCGGGTCAGCAAAGAGGTAGTAAAGAAGGCGCCGCCGCCAGTTGTTGCAGAAAAAAAGGGGGCAAAGGAACAAAAGAAAAAGGGTATCAAGGTTATCATCGCTGAGCCGGAAGAAGATCTCCTGATCTCCCAGCGGTGGAAGAGTTTTAAGGCCATACCCAAGAAGGAAAAGAGGTCCCGGCCCGGTGCCCGGCTTAAACTGACGAGGACTGACCAGTCTGTTGAGATAACAAAACCAAGAAAAAAGATGATCAAACTTTATGAAGGGACAACAGTAAAGGAATTTGCCGATCTGATAGGGCAAAAATCGAGTGAGGTGATTGCAAAATTGATAGGAATGGGGATGATGGTCACCATAAACCAGCCTGTGGATATTGATGCGGCACTCCTTGTCGCAGATTCCTATGGGTTAAAGGTTGAAGTAGCCGCAGAGAAAAAACTGGAGGAGTATATTGAAGAGCCGGAAGATGCCCCGGAATTGCTAAAGCCTCGTGCGCCTGTTGTTACAGTAATGGGGCATGTGGATCATGGCAAGACATCCCTCCTCGATGCCATCAGAAAGACAAAGGTTACGGAAGGGGAGGCCGGCGGGATTACCCAGCACATCGGGGCGTATGTCGTGGATGCCGATGGCAAAAGGGTCGTGTTTCTGGATACCCCTGGTCATGAGGCATTCACAGCGATGAGGGCAAGGGGGGCCAAGATCACGGATATTGTTATCCTCGTCGTAGCGGCTGACGACGGTGTAATGCCTCAGACGATTGAGGCCATTAACCATGCCAAGGCAGCGAATGTCCCCATCATTGTGGCGATCAATAAAATCGACAAACCGGGCGCCAATCCGGAGCGGATCCGGCAGGAGCTGACTAAATATGGCTTGGTGCCGGAGGAATGGGGCGGGGAGAATATATTCGCTGAGGTATCTGCAAAACAGAGGATTGGGTTAGACCATCTGATCGAGATGATTTTGCTGCAGGCTGAGGTCCTTGAGCTCAAGGCAAATCCGGACAAGAATACCCGCGGTGTCATCCTTGAGGCAAAACTCGACAAGGGGAGAGGCCCGGTTGCCACTGTTTTAGTGCAGGGCGGGACCTTGAAACAGGGAGCGCCTTTTGTCTGCGGAGCCTGGTGGGGACGGGTGAGGATGCTTCTGAGCGATACAGGCAAACCAATACACGAGGCCCCGCCGGCAACCCCCGTAGAGGTGCTGGGTTTTTCTGGTGTGCCCCAGGCAGGGGATATCTTTGCCGTTGTGGATGATGAGCATATTGCCAAATCTATTGCAGACTCACGATCACAGAAGCAGAGGATCGCAGGTCTTGAAAAGGCAAGGAAGGTCACCCTCGATGAACTTTACAGCCAGATCAAAGATGGGGTGATGCGGGAGCTGAATATCATCATAAAGGCCGACGTGCAGGGTTCTGCTGAGGCGGTGAGCGAGGCCCTTGGGAGGTTGGGGACAGAGGCCGTAAAAGTACGGATTATCCATGGAGGCGTGGGCGCGATTACAGAAACCGATGTGATGCTTGCCTCAGCCTCCAATGCGATCATCATCGGTTTCAATTTAAGGCCTGAGCACAAGGCCGTCGCGCTCGCGGAGAAGGAGAGCGTCGATATCCGTCTTTATAACATTATCTATGATGCTGTGGCCGACATCAAGGCGGCGATGGAGGGGCTGCTGGAGCCAACCCTCAAAGAACAGATTCTGGGGAGGGCAGAGGTAAGGCAGGTCTTTAGTGTGTCCAAGATTGGGACAGTTGCCGGTTCTTATGTGCTGGATGGGACAATCTCCAGGTCCAGTACAGGTGTACGGCTTATCCGCGATCATGTCGAGATCTATAAGGGCAAGATTGCATCCCTGCGCAGGTTCAAGGATGATGTCCGGGAGGTGCAGTCCGGGTATGAATGCGGTATCAGCATCGAGAACTTTAATGACATCAAGGCCGGTGACATCATAGAGTCGTTTGTCATTGAAAAGATCGCCGCAAAACTATAAAGGAAAAGGGGTCAAGGGGCCGCCCCTCTGTTTTAATGCATATAGGTGTTTGTACGGTTGAACTTTATATCCCCGACAGTGGTTCTTTGAAGGGCAAGAGGCAGGTTGTTAAGAGCATCAAAGACAGGGTCCGGCAGAATTACAACGTATCGGTTGCTGAGATTGATGGTCTTGACCTCTGGCAGAAGGCAGTCCTCGGAATAGCCTGCGTAGGGAATGAAAAAAGATACATCAATGGTGTTCTGGATAAGATCATAGGTTTCCTGCAGAATCACCACTCCGTTGAATTATTGAAGTATCACATTGAGTTTCTTTAATTAGACATGCAACACAAGCGTATTGAGAGAATCGGCAATCAGATCCGGAGTGAGATCTCTGATATTATCGCAAGGCGATTGAACGATCCCCGGATCGGCTTTGTCACCGTAACCGCGGTCGAGGTGAGTGAGGACCTGCGGCATGCGAAGGTCTTCGTCAGTATCTATGGGGATGAAAAAGTAAAGATTCAGACCATGAAGGGTCTGAAAAGCGCCTCGGGTCTTATACGGGGAGAGATCGGTCACAGGGTCCGGATAAAATTTACGCCGGAGATAAACTTTATCATGGATACCTCTATGGAGAAGGCCGAGCATGTCGTCAGTATTCTTGAAGGACTCGATAAGGGGGAAAAATGAGTATTGAGGCTATTCTGTCTGAAATCAAAAAGAGGGAGAGATTTCTGATAACGACCCATATGAGTCCCGAGGGGGATGCTATCGGATCAGCCCTTGCATTGGCCATCGCCCTTTCCTCTATCGGAAAAAGGGTGTCGGTCTGTACGATGGATCCTATCCCGAAGATATTGAGATTTCTCCCCTACAGCGCGATCGTCAGGCAGATCAAGGGGGTTGATGAATGGTTTGATGCCGTGATCACCGTCGACTGCGGCGATCTGGAGCGGGTCGGTTTTCTGGTCAAGGATAAGATCCCTGCAGATGTTCTGATCAATATTGACCACCATATTACCAATCTGGGTTTCGGGACTCTTAATTTTGTGGCAGAGGCTGTAGCCGCTGCCGAGCTTGTGTATCAGATCATCAAGAAATTAGGGATACCGGTGACGCCGGAGATCGCTACGTGTATCTATACGGCCATTATGACCGAGACAGGGTCTTTCAGATATTCCAATACCACCCACCATGCATTCAGGGTCGCCGAAGAGATGGTGAGCTTTGGCGCCAACCCATGGGTTATCGCTGAACAGGTCTATAACAGGAACAGCATGGGGAGGATAAAACTCCTGGGGCAGATACTGGCGAATCTTGGGGTCAGTGATGACGGGAAAATTTCGTGGATTATTGTCAGGGAACAGATGTATAAAGATACCGGCACGGCCAAAGAAGACGTGGAAGACATCATCAATTTCCCCCGCTCTATTGAAGGAGTAGAGGTGGCTGTCCTTTTCCGGGAGTCGGGCCATGACTGGAAGATCAGTCTTCGCTCCAATGGGAGGGTGGATGTATCGACCCTGGCTTCAGAATTTGGCGGGGGCGGCCACAGCATGGCAGCGGGATGTATGATCAAGGGCAAGTCCCTTGAGGAGGTGATGAGGCAGGTTGTGACCCGGGTTGAGAAGGCGTTGCCTCAGTAGGTTCTCTTCATGGATGGGCTCCTGATCATCAATAAACCAAAAGGCTGGACCTCACACGATGTCGTTGCCAAATTGCGTAAGACCCTCTCGATCCAAAAGATAGGTCACACAGGGACCTTAGACCCCGATGCCACCGGGGTGCTCTGCGCCTGCATCGGGAAGGCGACAAGGCTTATCGAGTATACCTCTGAGGATGAAAAGGAATACAGGGTTATTATGAGGCTGGGGCTGACCACAGACACCCTGGACGCTGCCGGCAAGGTCATAAAGGAGACGAAGGATTTTTCGGTTGCAAGAGAAGTGATAGAGGAGGCGTTTACAAAGTTTACCGGCAGGATTAGTCAGATCCCTCCCATGTATTCCGCAGTAAAGGTTGGTGGAACCCCGCTTTACCGGCTTGCAAGACAGGGGAAAGAGATACCAAGGGCTCCCCGTGAGGTGTTTATAAGAGAAATAAGACTTTTGGAATATTCCGGGGAATTCGTCAAGTTTGATGTCCTCTGTTCCAGGGGGACCTATGTCAGGACCCTCTGCGCTGATATAGGAGACCATCTTGGCGTGGGCGCCCATACGTACAGCCTTGAAAGGCTCAGGTCAGGGGTGTTTACGATAGAGGATGCCCTGAGCATAGAAGATGTGGAGAGGCTTCACAAGGCAGGGATGCTCAGTGCCAGGGTTATTGGAACGGATCAGATGGTGGCATGGATGCCGTCCGTCAGGGTCAAGGGTTTGTGGGAGGAGGGGGTCAGACACGGGAGGGGGCTTACGTCTGAGTCCATCAGCGGAATCGAGGGTAATTTTCACAGGGGAGACAAGGTGCGGCTAACCGGCAGCCAGGGGGAGTTACTCTCAATCGGGACAGCCCTTTGCGACAGCCGGGAGGCATTAGACAGGAATAAAGAAAAGGTTTTTAAAATTGAAAAAGTTTTGGTATAATGGGTCAAACTTTAAAAAAGAGGAGAAAGGAAGATGAGTATTGAGAAAGAACAAAAGCAGAATATTATCAGGGAGTACTCCAGGCATTCGTCTGATACCGGATCCCCGGAGGTCCAGATTGCCATCCTGAGCGGCAGGATAGCCTATCTGGCAGACCACTTTAAGACCCACATGAAAGACCATCATTCAAGAATGGGACTTTTAAAGATGGTCAATCAGCGGAGAAAGCTCTTGCAATATCTGAAGAGGATAGACGTTGAAAGATATAGTCATGTGATTGCAAGGCTCGGGCTGAGAAAGTAAGAACGCTCTTTGCTCTCCTTTCATTTAATCTTGCGATTTTTTTCACTGCAAACACGAGGGAATTATTATGATACATAGAGTTGAGAAAGAAATAGGCGGAAAAAAACTATCCCTGGAAACAGGATGGATGGCAAAACAGGCGGGCGGGGCTGTGGTGGCAAAATATGGCGACACCGTAGTCCTTTCAACCGCTGTTGGCTCTAAGAAGACCCGGGAGGGCGTAGATTTTCTCCCCCTGACAGTCGACTATCAGGAAAAGGCCTATGCCGTAGGGAAGATACCCGGTAGTTTTTTCAGAAGAGAAGGAAGGCCGACAGAGAAGGAAACGCTGACCAGCAGGCTCATTGACAGACCCTTAAGGCCGTTGTTTCCAGACGGCTATTATAATGACACGCAGATCATTTCCTCTGTCCTGTCTGCTGATTATGGTTATTCCTCAGACCTCTTGAGTATCACCGCCTCATCGGCAGCCCTCTATATCTCTCCGATCCCTTTTGAGAACCCGGTCGGTGCGGTCAGGGTGGGATACATTGACGGTCAGTTTGTCATTAATCCCGGTTTTCAGGAACTTGAGAACAGCCAGTTAAATCTTGTGGTTGCAGGGACCCGTGATGCCGTCATGATGGTGGAGGGTGCGGCAAAGATGGTGCCTGAGGATATTGTCTTAGAGGGGATCAGTATTGCCCACAGAGAGATACAGAAACTGATCGACATGCAGAACGAATTAAGAAGCCTGGCAGGGCGCGAAAAGGTGACATTGTCGGTGCAGGCCGTGAGTCCGGACCTTTCTGCCGGTGTGGAGAAGTTGTGTCTTAGCCGGGTATTAGAGGCCTTAGTCATCCCGAACAAGACGGAACGCCAGATCACGATGGATATCATCCTTGATGAGGCGCTCAGAGAGATGAATCCCGAGGGTGAGGAGGGGGAGAAGAGCAGAGACATCCGGCTGATATTTCATGAGATTGAAAAGAGAGAGATGCGCAGGATGATATTGGCTAAGGGGACGAGGGCCGATGGAAGGAAATCGGCCGACATCAGGCCAATCACGTGTGAGGTCGGGATCCTTCCGAGGACCCACGGATCGGCCCTTTTTACCAGGGGTGAAACACAGAGCCTTGCCGTGGTTACCCTGGGGACTGCAGACGATGAGCAGTTCGTGGAGGCCCTCGAGGGGGAGTCCACCAAGACCTTTATGCTTCATTATAACTTTCCTCCATTCAGTGTCGGTGAGGCAAGGCCGATGCGCGGCCCGGGCAGGAGGGAGATTGGTCATGGGGCGCTTGCTGAACGGGCGATCAAGCCCGCGATCCCGGGTCAGGAGGAGTTTCCCTATACCCTCAGGATCGTGTCCGACATCCTTGAATCCAACGGCTCCTCTTCGATGGCCACGGTATGCGGGGCTACGCTGGCCCTGATGGATGCCGGTGTCCCGATAAAGGCGCCCGTGGCCGGTATCGCCATGGGGCTGATCAAGGAGGGGAATGGCATCGTCATCCTCTCCGATATCCTGGGTGTTGAGGACCACTTAGGGGATATGGACTTTAAGGTGACAGGGACTGCCGACGGGATCACGGCGATACAGATGGACATCAAGATTGCCGGCATCACAACAGAGGTCATGCGTCAGGCGCTGGAACAGGCCAGGACAGGGAGGCTCTATATCCTCGACCGGATGCTTGAGGCCATTGCCGTTCCCCGGGCAAGCCTTTCACAACATGCCCCCAGGATCTTTACCATGAAGGTCAAACCGACCCAGGTAGGGGAGGTCATCGGGCCGGGCGGCAAGATGATCAAGAGCATCATCGAGAAGACAGGCGTCAAGATCGACATCAATGATTCCGGCCTGATTTCCATTGCCTCGCAGGATGAAGAATCTGCCAATAAGGCGATGGAGATGATCGGCAGGATCGTAGAAGAGGTAGAGATCGGAAAAATCTACTTGGGGAAGGTCAGAAAGGTGGTAGAGTTTGGGGCCTTTGTCGAGATACTTCCCGGCACCGATGGTCTTGTCCATATCTCTCAGCTTGCGGATTTCCGGGTGAAAGAGGTATCGGATGTCCTCAAAGAAGGAGACGAGGTCCTTGTCAAGGTCATAGAGGTTGATAAGCAGGGGAAGATACGCCTCAGCAGAAAGGATGCCCTGAAGGAGAAGGGGATCAGCGACACCGCCAAGCATAACTGACGTGAAAGACATTTCCTTTAAAAAGGTCCATCTCGATAATGGGATCCGGGTCGTTGCAGAGCGTATACCTTCTGTAAAGTCCGTATCTCTTGGCGTCTGGGT
>Ga0209642_10000997_pt1 | contig 18623 bp, 12 predicted proteins | sample RifCSP19_2_FD_184025 | JGI IMG/M metagenome (GOLD analysis project Ga0209642, IMG submission 184025) | Soil microbial communities from Rifle, Colorado - Rifle CSP2_sed 19_2 (SPAdes) (version 2) | ecosystem: Environmental > Terrestrial > Deep subsurface > Rock core/Sediment | place: Rifle... | reverse complement strand
AACTCTATGCTTATACAAAAGATAAATGTAGTGACCTTCTTAGAGTACTTAAGAAAGTTGAAAGACGGCTCTTTGTGGGCTAGGCTTTCCTCTTCTCTTGGTCTAAGCATTATTCAATTAATAGCAACTTGGGTTATATTATATACCCCAACTTGTTAGTATTGAGAGAGGAATCGAGCTGGGAGATATTGATACGATTAAGTTCATGATTGAGAGGCACCATAAAGTTGCAAGGTGCAAATGTTCGGAGGAAATTCTAAAGAACAGGACTCGATATCTACCTCTTTTCAGTAGGTGTCTCCTTTGGAGAGTATTAAAGGGACTAAAGATTTCTATGGATAAGAGAAAAGAGAAATATCTATATCTGGCTTTTATAGAGCACTATCTGAATACTTGTTATGTTGAACATCGGTTTAGGGGGCCCCGAATACATGGATAACGTAGCCCGTCGAGTTAGTTCTAATTTTTTCTGGCTTTTCACAAGAGATATTATTTTTAGAAGTGCAGTTTTTTTCGGCACTCTATATATTGCCCGTGTTCTAGGGACCGCTGAATTTGGTCTCTTCTCCTTTGCTATGGCGGTTAGTTACTCTATATCGATAGTAGTTGACTTAGGAGTTAGCCTCTACGGTACAAGAGAGGTTGCTAGAAGCCTGGATAAGACAAAGGAGCTTCTTAGTGTTTTAAATTCCTTAAGGTTTTTGGCCTCGATTCTGACATTTAGTGCCCTTTTTCTCGTACTTACTTTAGCCCATGTCCCTCCACATAAAAAGAGTGTTCTTCTTGCTGCAGGGCTCTATATAATCGCTTATGCGCTTAGCCCGGATTGGCTTCTTCGCGGAACTGAGACAATGAAATACTTATCTATTGGAAATCTGATGATGGCTTTTACCTTTCTTCCTAGCATCTTTTTTCTTGTAAAGGATCCAGGAGATACCACTTGGGCGGCTTTTCTCTGGTCGCTTTCTTCCTTCTTTGGGAGTGTCGCAATGATTTATTTACTCTGGAAGAAGCTTGGTATAAAGTTTTTTTTTACTTTCTCTCTCTCCAAGTGGAAGGAACACTTTAAAGAGTTGATTTATTTTACTCTAATTGGTTTACTAACAAGGGCTTACATATACCTTCCAGTACTCTTGCTTGGTTTCTTAGTTACACCTAAGGAGGTAGGTATTTTCTCTGCATCCCATCGGTTTTACTTGCTGATTACTGTTAATTTTGCACTTCCACGGGCTTTTTATCCTGTGCTTGCAAGCCTTCATCAAGATATAGAAGCATTTAAAAAGGCTCAATATAATTTTCAAAAAATCATGATAGCTATCGGGCTTCCTTTGGGAGTAGGTGGTACTGTATTAGCAAAGGATATAATAGGTCTTCTTTATGGAAACTCTTACCTTGAGGGAGCAGATGTTCTTAAGATTATAATTTGGGCAGTCTCCATAACTTTTATAAGAATGACCTACGGTCAGTCTCTTTTGGTACTCGGACTTCAAAGGTTTCATGCGCTTGCAACAGGAATGGGAATTTTAATAACCTTTATACTTTATCTCCTCTTAATACCAATTTATGGTATTTACGGTGCTGCCCTAGGAATGACGTTTGGGGAGATTACGATTTTATTTATAATGGCTATAGCTTTCTCTAAACGTGTTTATAAGTCTAATCCCTTTGACATTTACTTTTTAAAAGTTTGTATAGTATGTGCATTTATGGGAGTGGTAATTAAAACAGTAGATGTAAATATAGTAATTAGATTGATTTTAGGAGTGCTTTCATACGGAATTCTCGCAATGGTACTTGGAATAATGAATAGGAAAGATATTTTAGGTTTTTACTCAAATATTATTAGCAACAGGAAAAAAGAGTAAGGTATCGTTATTTCAAACTTTAGCACGGCAACTTGAGCAGCGTAGGGAAATATTCTTAATTCCCTATAATGGTGCACTTTATTTTTGTGTATAATAAAAGCCACCGTAAAAATGAATAAAATTAGATCTCCACGTGTACTAATCATCGGTATGGATGGGGCGACCCCAACCCTAATTATTCCTTGGGCTCGTGAAGGTAAGCTTCCTAACATAGCTCGCTTGATGTTAAAAGGGAGCTATGGAGAACTCCTCTCTACTATTCCTCCGATCACCCCACCAGCCTGGACCTCTTTTATGACTGGAGTTAATCCGGGTAAACACGGGATCTTTGACTTTATAGATAGGGCTCCCGGAAGCTACAACTTCAGGTACATAAATGCTAGAATGAGAAAAGTCCCTTCCATTTGGCAATATCTCTCTGGCCTTGGTTTAAGCGTCGGCGTTTTAAATGTTCCTATGACCTTTCCGCCCGAGGAAGTGAATGGATTTATGATATCAGGCTTAGATGCACCTGATGAGAAAAGAGCGGTGTATCCCTATGATTTATATGAGGAATTATTTAGAGAAGTCGGTGGCTTTCAACTGGATATCCGACACCTGGGCCACATGAAAACCGATGATCAGAGAGAACTTTTTCTAAATGAGGTTCAGGAGGTGGAGGAACAAAGGGTGAGAGTTCTTATTTATCTGCAAAAGAAGTATGCCTGCGACGTTCTTATGATAGTATTTAATGCCACCGATCAAGTTCAGCATCACTTCTGGCATTATATGGACCCATCTCATCCAAAGCATGATCCAAATGGAGCTAAGAGGTTTGGAGGTGCTATATTAAAGGTATACAATAAAATTGATGAGTTAATAGGCAGATTGCTAGAAGAAATTCCTCCTCGGGATGCGGTAATATTAATGTCGGATCATGGAGCTGGTCCCACGAGTAAATACTACCTCCATACTAATTTTTTATTAGAAGAAATTGACCTTCTTAGGTTTAAAAAGAAGAACTTTCTTGTAAATATTACGGAGCAATTTGAGAAACTTTTAAAGTCACATTTATCCGATAGTCAGAAGAAATTTATGTCAAAGCTTTTGCCTAGTTTCAGAGAGAAAATCGAGAACTATGGTATGCTTGGGGCAATAGATTGGAAATACACTAAGGCTTTTGCTGTTGAACTAACCGGTATTGCTCCCTTTATTTGGGTTAATACGGCAAGGGACTTTCCAGAGGGTTCTGTTTGGTCTGAAAAAGAAAGAGTTCAGATACTGAACTCTATCAGGGACGCTTTTAATAATCTTAAGGACCCCGAAAATGATTCAAAGATAGGCGTTGAGGTCTTCTCCAAAGAGGAGATATTTAGCGGACCCTATATATCGAAGGCCCCTGATTTGATACCAGCTTCTTGGTCAGACCAGGGATTTAATTTAAAGAAGGTTCATCCTAGTGTATCTAAAGATGCCTTTTGTTTAGGAATGGAAGAAGGACCTCTAATAAGTGGTTCAGAGTGGAGTGGAACCCATAAGATGGAGGGTTTCTTTCTAGCATGTGGCGAAAGGATAATAGGCGGAAAGACACTAAAAGAAGATATAAGGATAGTAGATGTATTTCCAACTGTATTATCCATATTAAACCTTTCTGTTCCTCAAGACATAGACGGAGCGGTTATAAAGCAGGTAATAAACTAGGCATGCGCTATCTCTTTCTACTTCTTTTTTTATTTCTTTCTGCTAACTCTAAAGCACAGGAAGCCTGGACTCTTCAAGATTTAATCAACTACGCTATTAAGAATTCTCCATCTCTTATTCAAGCGGGAATGGATGTTGAAATAGCTACCCTAGATGAGGATATAGCCACACAAAATCACAGATATGGCTTTACATCAACGCTAGCGGTTTCCAGCGGTTTTGCATTTGGAAGCAGAAATATAGTTTCACAAGGAATCGTTATTGCACAAGACTTAGGTGCAGCCAACTTTATCCAACCATTTTTTTCATTACAATTTGACTATCCACTTTTTAGAGAAGGAAAATTTATTTTTCAAAGATCAATATCTGAAGGTATTGCTCGGATTAACTACGAGCAAAGTGGAAAATCGTATCTGGCACAGAAACAGGAATTGATTTTTTCTATTGCGGACCTGTTTTTACAGATAGTATTGAAGAAAAAAGAATTAAAATATATGAATCTAAATATGGCTAGGTTAAAGACTATTGTGGAAGAAAACCGGGAACGTTTTAAGAATAAATTGATTACCGAAGCTGATTTTTTAGAATCAGAGCTTCAATTAACTGACGCACAAACCAATATAAAGCTGGCTGAAATGGATTCAGATATACTTAAAAAGCAACTGAGCAATTCAATAGGAATGCCTTTGAACCAGGAGCCTCCGGAGATAGAAGAAAACGTTTCCGTATTTGAAAATATAAATTCTCTTATTCCTGACTTAGATACCCTGCGGTCTTGGGCACTTGAGCAAAATCCAGACCTATCTATGGCAAGCTTAGATGTTGAAGAATCAAAGTTGAACTTAAAGCTAACTGGTAGCCAAATATATCCTACACTTTCCTCTACTGCAATTTCCGCGGTGAATCTAGAACTTTTTAATTCTCATTTTATCGGGATGTCAGTTCAATTTCCACTCGACGAGCTATTTAGAAGATTAATCAAAAGTCCGGAGATTCTTAAGATGAAACTTACAGTTGAAAAAAGTAAAATAAACCTTCAGGCTGTTCATAACTCTGTGGAACTGGAGCTTATGCAGGCTTATACGGATTGGAAAAAAGCAAGGGAATCAGCTATAAGTGCTTGGAATAAAGTTAAAGTAACAGAGGCAAGGGTGAAAGAGGGTGAGAACCGCTTTAGGAATAGTTTAGTAACTATAGGTGAATACATGGCATATCTAAATTCCTACGAAGAAGCATATAATGAATTTGAGGAGAAGAAAAAAGAAGAGTATATCATACTGTTAACTCTTTTAAAGAGCGCTGGGGTGATTGAGAGGTTCTTAGTGCCATAAAATTTTACCCAAGTTGCTCTTAAGATCTTTTATACCTTTTCTTTGCATTCTTTTCTTTGGATTCTTGACACTATGTTAGCTTGTAAGTACTGTTCTAAATATTAAAAAATTTCTATTGTTGAAAGTAGAAGATGGAAGAAACGTTATATACTTGCCGCCTGTTGTTTATTGCCTTCTGTTGGAACGGATCCCAGATTAGTCGGGACCTAAGGCTTGAGTTGAAATGAAGAGATATTTTAAGGACCTTTTCTTCTTGCTATTTTATTTCTCCTACCGTTGGCTGATTCAGGTCTTACCTTTCCAGATAAGTTATCAAATAGCCGCTTTGCTAGGAAATATTCGGTATCTCCTTATTTCCCCCAGGCAAAAACGTCAATTTGTTGCCAATCTCGATCTGGTTTTTGGTAATAGACTTAATCCCCGGGAGAAAAAAAACATTATCCGGCGCTTCTACATCAACCAACAGAAATGGTTTGTGGATCTTTTCATCATGGGAAGAAAAGATTATGAAAAGTATATCCAGGCCTGTACCGATGACGACATAACCAATTTCGATAAAGTTTTATCTCGTGAGAAGGGTGTAGTAGGAGTGAATTTCCATTTTAGCTCTATCAATCTGTCTGCAGTGTATTCGCTTTGCCACGGCTATAAAGTAACTCCCCTTTTGGTGTTGGCTCACATCAAAGGGGTTAGCCCTTGGGTCTCAGAGCAGGTTATGAATATTAAGTCTTCCATCTGGAAAGAGCGGGGGAATTTTCAAATTATCACTTCCTCCAACTCCTTGGTCTCTGTGGTTAGGAACCAGTACAGATGCTTGAGCCAGAATCAAATTATCAGCGCGGCTGGAGATGGAGCCTTGGGAGGAAAATTTACCGTGGTCGATTTTTTTAACATAAAATTGAAAGCCCCCATAGGACCCGCCCATATTTCCGCAAAAAGCGGTGCGGCTATAGTTCCGTGTTTTGCAATTCGACGAAAAGATAACGCTCATCACTTTGTCTTTAAGGAACCGATTAAAGTTGAAAGCGAAGACGAGGAGACGCTGAAAAGAGTTATCCAGGAATATATTAAGCATTTGGAGTACTATATTTCCCAGCATCCTGACCATTGGAGATACTGGACGCGTATAGAGGTGGAAGAGTTTAGAAACGGGATTCCTGTGATAAGGCTAGTGCCTGGAATAGACGAGTAGATATGAAAGGGGGGCACGAGACACACTAGATATAATAAAGCTCCTACCGCAAATCCTCGGGTACATCGTATTTCCACCTTTCGATTGTAAATTTCCAGTGCTGATATACTTTTTTTATTGTTTCGTCATTCAGCATGTATTTATTTTTCTTGTAATTTGCTCGAGATGCCGTAATATATGCTTTAAAATCCTCTTTCGATTTTTCAAATCCAGGGAGTTCTAATTCATTATAAATTCTCTTTAGTTCTTCAAGTGGATTAACCTCAAGATCTTCATATTTAATCTCAACAAAATTTCTTGGTGGAATAAGGTTTTTTTCTTCAAAAAATCTTTGCATTATTTCCTTATACAATAAAAGGATATTTTCCTCGAGTTCTTCTTCACTTATATCCTGAAACGCCCACTCCCGTAGAATTCTTGTGCAGAAGAGATGCTTTGTTGAAGCATATACTGCATAGGGATTTCTATAAATATGAATAAATTTCGCATCTGGAAAAATTTCCAATAAAATTTTTATCCTCCCTGTATTAGTAGGGTTTTTTAAAACTAGTCTTTTACCTCTCATGCTGAATGACGCTTTTTTTAAAATTTCTATATATATTTCTTTCCATTTAGTTCTGATTTCTTCAGAATCCTCATCGAATACTACAAATTTTCGGAAGTATTTCTTGATATTTTTCGGAAAAAATAAACCGTGATAAAAACTGTAAGAACACATGTTCGCTATAGCATGTTCTTCCTCTTGGGGAGATAAAATGGGTTTAAATACTTTCTCAATTCCGAGAAAAACTTCTGGTGCGAATGCTTGAAATCCGGATATATACCCCAGACTTTTATCTTGGCTTATTAAATTATGAAGATATGTTGTTCCAGACCTCCAATGTCCAATAATAAGGATCGGGGATTCCTTAATTTCCAGATTTTTAATCTTTTTTCCAAATCTAGCATTCTCGAAGATTCTGAACGGGATACCAAAGAGAGTTGAAAGTGAAATATAAAGCGCTTTTGTTATATTTTTTTCAATTCCACCATTTTCTAACAGTAATTTTATCCAGTTTATGAAAGAGCCATAAGCCAATGGATGACGTTGTTTTATTAGTTTTACAGGAATGTGTTTATTTATTTTCATATTATAAGCCGAGCTGATATTTATCAATTTTTATATAACTCATTTCCTCTTATGAACTCTTTTAAGCCGTAATATACAAGAGGAATAGAAACGATAATTCCTTCCTTTACGTACTCATTAAAAGCTCTGTATGAGATTAAATCCAACATATTTTTTAGACCAATACCTGTAAAGAATCCCAAGGGTAAAGCAACTCTGAGGTCAGAAAACGGATAAAAAATCATTATACCCTTACCTGGGACTCCAATGGTATCGGTATTCATCATATCTAAGAAAATATGGCTACAGATTAACCCCAAGGCTATTAAGAAGGGATAAATATAGCCCCGTTTGCGGAATAAAAAAGACCAGATTAGAGCAACAATAAAAGCAAAGAATAAGCTATGAGTAAGTAAATGATGATATATAAATGTGTCTCCAATTAGTATCCCCGGAACAAGGTCTATATCAGGAAGGCATGATAGAAACACAAAAAAGAGGCAGTCTCTTTTATCTTTTCTACTATGATAAACCCACAGATTTAATCCAACTAAGGCATGGCCAATAGAAGTTGGCATGAAGAATATCCGCTAAGAAGCAGTTAACTAATTTTCAAATTCTATTTTTTTTTGTTAATATTATAAGCCTATATTAATATGAGGACAATCCCTTTTATAAAATCCATCTCTGGTAAATTTAGAAAAAAAGCCAGTCTGAAAAAACTCTTCTCTAAAACATCCCTGGATAGATGGGTTTTACTATTAGTTTCTTTAGGGTTGCTTCTGCCTTGGGTTAAATTACCATTATCCGGTGGGATAAACTCTTTTAATCTTCGTTCTCCGATTCTTTTATCCTGGGGTTTATTACTCTTGCCAATAGCGATATTGACTATTATACGGACTAGATGGTTTTTATTTTTTCTCTTAATTATGGTTCTTTCTTTTCCTTTACAAATTTATTGGGATTATGCACTTCTCCAGAATGTTATTTCAGAAAGTATGCAAAAGGAGATTATAAAAGGATTTGCTGCGAGTTATATATACGAACCCAATATTGTAGGTTCACCAGGTATAGTCGTTTCTGATATTAGTTATCTTTGGAATGACCTGGGGTCAAGAGTCCTTCTTACTGTAGAATCTTTAGGGATTGGTTTTTGGATAGCTTTTATAGGAACTATAATCGTTTCAAGAAAACTCGGAAGAAAGAAGTTGGTCATCGCTTTGCTTTTTTCTATTATTTTATCCCTTCCGGGAATTATAACTGATTTCTTTCTGACACTGGGGAGAGATGCTTTTCTTAAGGGCAATTACTTAAGATCGTTAGATATGTACAGGCTTGCTATGAGAATAAATCAATCTTTTGGAAACAGAACTTTAAAGGAGCTCGAATCCTATTACATTTGGGTTGGGGAAAGTCTATTTCATACGGGAGTTGAGGATGCACCTGAAGTTTATTTCTTTCTAGGAAACAACCTGGAAGGAATAAATTCTTTTATAAAGTCTAAGGAGATGTACCAAGAATCAATGAGCCTACCACCAGCGAGAAAGGTTTTAGCTAGGGTTACAGTAAAGGAAGCCTTTAATGATTTTGAGGAAAAAAGGTTTGGATCAGCTATGGAGAGACTTGAAGAGGCATTTAAACTGGATAGAAATCAATTTGAAGCACTTTTTTATATGACTTATGTTTCTTTTGTTTTAAAAAATCAGCAATTAACTTCGTATTATTCTAGTTTGCTATTTGATAGATGCAAAGAAATTATTCTCCTTTCTGATGTATATAATATTCTAGGTGATGTTTATCACTTGTCAGAAAATTTTCCGGGTTCTAGAACTATGTATAGAAAGTCTATAAAAACCTTTGACAAGGTTAAGAACGGGAACTACCATGCTTGGAAAGGAATTGCTGGTTGGTAGGTAAATACGATTGAAAAAGGTTTTAACAGTACTGCCGATTTTACTCTTCTCTGGATTATTTGGATTCTTTTTATGGCAGATTTATTTTGTATATAATAAGCCTGGATATAGTGTTGATTGGCATGGGTGGTGGATAACATCCACCAAATTAAAAGGGGATGTATTCTATTTTAGAAAAGAGTTTAATTTATCTGACAATATAAAGAATGCTTGGCTTTTAGCGTCAGCATCGGATGAATTTGAGTTGTATTTAAATGGAAAAAGTTTGGGAACGGCAGAGCTGGGCGGTTGGTTTCCAATAGGTATTTATGACGTTACTGAGGCAATTCATTCAGGCATTAATGCACTGGGTATAAGAGTACAAAAGAGAAGCTTTGATGGTTCTGTTAAAGCAGTTCTTGAGGTTGGCTATGAAGATATAAATGGAAATAAACATTTTGTCTTTTCAGATGAAACATGGAGAGTTTCAAATAAAGAGGAGAGGAGTTCTACTTCTGGCCTTTACTGGTACGATAAAGGTTTTAACGATGCTAGCTGGGTAAATGCTAAGGTATTAGGAAGACCTAAAGGACTTTGGTTAAACCTCGACCCTAGGATTTATACCACTTCTGCTAGTGGGCTATGGTTTTGGGCTGGTAAACAAAGGGAAATTTCCTGTCAGTTGGAGGTGCATATTCCTAAAAAACCTACTACGGCATGGATAAGATTAGCTTCAATGGGGGGATTTAGGCTTCTTATAAATAAAGAGCAAATAGACGTTCAGGAAGATATAATAGGAACAGAGAATGAAAGTGTACCAACGACAAGTGCACCAGAAGCTGGTGCACCACTGACAGAGAAAACTTTAAGAATTTATGAAATAGGTCCCTTTTTAAAACTTGGTAGTAATAATATTTTGATTCCGGCTTATGCCGAAGGCTCAAGTCGTGGGTTATACATAGATGGAATAATTGAAGGAGATGGTTGGAGCAAGAAAATAGATGAAACTGATTTTAAGTGTTTTTATTCAGGGGAATCAGCCCCCTTGCTAACCTATAAGGGAAATCCTGGTTGGACCAGCATTAAAAATAAAGAGATAAAACAAGATATATACATACCTTTACAATTAAGTATTTCATCCTATTCTATATTATTATTTATTTTCTGCATTAGCTCGGTGGTATTTATAGGACTCACTTTTGTTTTTAGCGGTATAAGTCGTTTACCTTTTTATTCCATATCCAGGATATACTTTATTCCTTCTTTATTTCTGATGTTTATATACATTCTCGGTTATGATAAAAGGTTTTATGAATCTTTTCCATTTCAGACCAAGTTTTTAATTCTTTCTCTTTGTTTATTTATTCTTATGTTATTTTGGTCGCTTAAGCCACTGATTAGGATCAAAGATTTACCAAAATGGGTACCTGGTGTGATATTTATTCTGATATTCTTAGTAGGTGTCTTTTTAAGATTTAAAGGAATAACCCAGGAGTCCTTACATCCAGATGAGGCTTCTTTAGTAGTAAAAGCTCAAGGAGTTCTAGACCGTGGTTATCCTAGCATTAGACTTGCTCTGGAATCCCCGGCTTGGTATGTCGCAACAAGTGAGCTTCTCTCATATATGCAAGCATTGTCCTTTATAGTATTTGGGAAAAGTGAATTTTCTTTAAGACTCCCGGGGGTTCTATTTGGTATCTTAACTATACCTTTACTTTACTACTTTGGTAAAATGATTGGCGGAGCAAGGGTTGGTTTGTTGGCTTCAGCCACTTACTCTCTGCTATCTTCGGCTATAGGCATGACCCATTTTGCTAGGTACCCATCACAACTGGCTTTCTTTGGTTTTTTGACCGGTTTTTTAGCTTTTCTCTATTTAAAAACAGATAAGTTTAGATACCTGTGTCTTTGTGCCTTATCCTTTTTGCTAACCTATTTTACCTGGCAAGGGTCGGGTTTAATACTTCTACCTTTATTCTTGATGCGTATTATAATGGGGAAGAAAGAAAGGATTTTAAAAGACATAATCGTTTTTCTTTTTATTATTGTTCCTCCGGTTGTCATTCATCTTTTAATCAGGACCTCTCAATTTATTGCTTATGTTAGCTTTATGTATGGACGTGGTGTTTCTTCTATTACTCCAACCCCAATGTTTTTATCTCCATTCTATGATCCTTTCTATTACATACAAAATTTTTTCTTTATAGAGGGCCATCAATTCATATCAATTTTATTTTTTGCTGGTATTCCTTTAGTATTTATAAAATTTAGAACCTATAGAGAATTGTTATTTCTATACATGGTTCCACTTATAATTCCTTTTTTGATGTCTAATACATTAGAAATTTCTAATTATAGGTATGCGTATTATGTTCTTCCTTATCTTATTCTCTGTGCTTGTAGAGTTCTTTTTGTTTTCCTCGGTTATTTAGGGTATGATAAAAAAAATAGATCTCTAAGCTTTATTAACTCTGTCTTTGCTTCTCTTATATTAATAGTGATCTCATCTGGTTTCTTTCTTAATCTCAAAGGTCTTCCAGAAGTTGCAGAGGACACTCCTATATCTACCTCGGATCAGCTCTTTATTACTCTCAAAAATTTGCCGACAGCTACAGAGGCTATAAAAACTAATCAAAGTCTTAGGTATTTCTCTGAGACATATGAAGCAGTAAAGTTTATTAAGGCAAATATGGGACCTGGGGATGTAATTGTATCATATCAGCCTCATCTACTTGGGTATTATCTGGATAAAGTGGATTATTTTTTTGAAAGCAGGCTCTTACTTTCAGTAGTTATTATCCCGCAGGACTCAAATTTTATTACTGTCCACAGAGTAAGCGGAACCCCAGCTATCCTATCGCTAAACGAGTTAAAAAGAATTATCGGTGCTGGTAGGAAAAGAGTGTGGCTTGTTGGATCTCCAGAGAACCCTGCTTTTTTAGATCGAGATAGTCACGAATTTCTTGATAATAATAAGAAGGTTATTTTTGAAACATATAAGACAAGAGTTTATTTAATAGGAGGTGGATAATTATGATGTTTATATTTAACTTTATATTTTTCAGTTTTATTCTTTCCCCTATAGCTTGGGCAGGGCATGGCGGTATTTATCAAAGAATGGGTTACGAAGATTTAAATCAACGGCTAACCATTAATATTGATTATCCTCTTCTATCTGGAATTGATTTTAATATTCCTTGGGTGCTTGTCGAACCCGAAGAAGGGAAATTTAACTGGGGGGTTATTGATAAGATTATAGAACCATGGCAGAAAGCTGGAAAGAAAGTCGTGTTTACTATTATTACCCTTAATCCCAGGGGACAAAGTCCTTACGCTGGGCATTCTATCCCTAGCTGGGTTTTTAAGAAAGGGGCTAAAAAGATTACTATTAAAGAAAGGAAAACAATGGATGGAACGGCTGACTACCCGCTATTTTGGGATGAGGTTTACCTTCGTGAATACGAGAAATTTATAAAGGAAGTTGCTAAAAGGTATGATGGTCATCCAGCAATTGATGTAATTGGTATTGGAATAGCCAAGCTTGGAGCACTAACTGTAATTGACGAGAAGGTAGAAGAAGGAGAGCGGGAAAAACTAAAGGATTTTTACATGCAAAATGGATTCTCGTTTGATAAGTGGGCAGGAACCATAAAAAAGATAGCTAGTATGTATGATGCTAATTTTAACAAAACTCCAGTTCGTTTAACCTTGAGCGCTTTTTTTGAAAAGGGTAAAGAAAACGAAGAGACCTTATCTTTTCTTGAAGATCTTGCTGCTTGGGCTGTATCCCGGAAGATTCACTTATTCCACCAAGCTGTTACAAATAAGATAGAAAAAGTTTCTTCAATTAATAAGCTCTTCAATAAGTATTGTGGACAAACTGTCCTAGGAGCAGAGCTTGTCAACCCCATATATGGAACGGGGAAGGGAAATAGGAAACTAATGGGTGATATTATGACCGCTGTGAAAAATGCTTTGGGAGAGGGCGCAGCCGGACCACCAAGCTGTATAAGCTATTTAAACCTTTATGTACCTGATATAACAGCTTCCAATCCTAATAGTTCTTCTTACAATCAGGAATGGGGAAAAGCAGTTGAGTACGCTTCTAGTCACCTACGTAAAATATCAGGAACGACTCAAGAGGTATTAAAAACGGGTAGCTCGTCTCCAACTACGCCATCACCCTCAACATCAGGGACACCTCAAACGACATTAGAACCAAAAGGTACCGAAACAAATCAAGAACTTTGGCAGAAACTCAGGGAACAGGTTACAAGTGTAAAAGAGAGCGTCAAGGCTAGAGATATAGGTGAGATTAAGAGTGAAATACTAGGGATTAAAAATACACTTTCTAAGATACGGGCAGAGAATCCTGAGCAAAGTGGAAAGATTTCTGAAGCAATGGCTTCGTTAGATGAGACAATTAGACTTATAGAATCTGGTAATCGCCGTGAGGCTAAAAAGTCATTTAAAAATGCATTAAATATTATTCAGTCTATAGGAAAGGATATAAACTAGAGATGAAGTTAAAGCTTGTTCATGTGGTGGCTATGCCATTTCCTGCCAATCAGGGTACAGCGGCAACTATAAGAGAACTCATATATGCCCTATATAAAAGAGGGCACGAGATACATGTAGTTACTTATTATGAAGGACAGGATATTTCCCTTCCTGAGATTCAAGTACATCGTATCCCAAGGTTTGTAAAACGACCTGACAGACTCTTTGTCGGTTTTGATAAAACAAGGCCGTTTTCGGACCTTATTCTTATGTTTAAAGCACTCCAGGTGGTCCTTAAGGTTCGCCCTCATATTATCCATGCTCATCACCATGAGGGAGCCTTTGCTGCTTTTTTATCCAGGCTTATAACTAGAACTCCTATGGTATATCACTGCATGGCATCTATGGAGGAAGAACTCCCTTTATATATAAAGCCTAAGTTCATTACCTCCAAGCTTGGGAGATTCTTGGATGGTTTTATTCCAAAGTTATCTAACTACTCTGTGGCGGTATCTGAGGATTTAGCGGACAATATTCGCAAAAGCGGCTTCCCAAAGGCGTCTTATCTGCCGATGATAGTAGATACATCAACTATCATTGGAGGTAATGGAACAAAATTTCGTGAAAGATATAACCTAAATGGTAATCCTGTAGTGCTGTACACAGGTGTTATAGATGAGTTTCAGGGTATTGATAATCTGCTAAAGTCCATGACTATTATAACAAAGGAGATGCCCTCTACTAAACTCATCTTAGCTGCTTCTATACCTAATGAGATTCAATTTAATAAGCATGTGGCTTTAGTACAAGAACTTGGTTTAAGGAATAATATAGTGTTCTTAGAAAGCTTTCCATTCCATGAACTTATCCATCTAATAGCTGCATCTCATGTTACGGTTATACCAAGGGGAGAATGCGCCGGCTTTCCTATGAAGCTTCTAAACTATATGGCTGCTGGAAAACCAGTAGTGGCTATGAGGGGTTCGGCTAAGATTTTAGAAGATGGGGAAAATGGACTGGTAGCGGATACATGGGAAGAGTTAGGAGAAAAGATTCTCATTCTTCTTAAAAACAAGGAGTTATCGCGAAAACTCGGAGAAGCAGGAAGATTGGAATTGGATAAATTTGCTCCGGATGTAGTGGCGGAGAAGATGGAACAAATTTATATATCCTTACTTAAACACAATACCTAAGCAATAGACCTTACCTTTCTATTGACTTCTTCGGTAAAGGTTATACTCTTACAATTAAAGTTGTAAAAGATTCCAAAAATTATTCAAAATTTCTATGACCAAACCTTACTAAAGTCCTACGCATGTTGACTATGGTTAAGGTTTGTATATAATTTCAAATCATTTTAAAAAAAGGAAGGATAATTATGAAACTTTACCCAACAAAGCCCTATTTCTCTCAGGAAAGTATTGAATTCATTGTAGGTAATTTTAGGGAGATTCTCGAAGGTAAATCCTTTCTAACCCTAGGCAAGTATTGTGAGGAGTTTGAAAAGAGATTTGCTGATTATATAGGCTCTAAGTTCGCCGCTACTACCAATTCAGGAACATCAGCACTCGAAGCAGCATTAACTGCTGTGGATGTTAGGGGGTATGATGTTATAGTGCCTACCAACACATTTGGAGCTACCGTGTTTGCTGTGATAAGAGCAGGCGGAAGGCCGGTTTTCGCAGATTGTCTGGAGGACTTAACAGTAGATCCTGATGATGTTAAAAAGAGGTTGACTCCTAATACCAAGGTCGTTATCACAGTGCACATTGGTGGTATGCTATCCCCGGCAACATATGAATTAGTAGACATATGTAGGAAAACGGGACTATTACTAATAGAGGACGCAGCCCAAGCTCACGGAAGCACACTAGATGGAAAAAAGGCAGGTAGCTTTGGGGTAGCTGGGGCATTTTCCTTTTTTTCTACAAAGGTAATGACAACCGGGGAGGGGGGTATGGTTACTACAGATGACATGGAAATACACAATAAAGTGCTTTTAATAAGGGATCAAGCAAAGGTTAATAATATGAACTATCATGAAACATTAGGTTATAATTGGCGACTAACAGAGGTTCAGGCTCTAATGGGAATAACTCAGCTTATGCACCTCGATGATTTTATCAAAAGGAGACAAGAAATCGCAGCCATTTATAATGAAGAACTCCGGGAATTTCCAAATTTGGAATTGTTGGAGGTTCCTTCTAATGTCCATCATAATTATTATAAATACATAGCATTTGTACCCCATGGTATAGATAGAGAAAAATTAAGGAGCAACCTTAGGAAAGGTTTCAACGTCCCTCTTGGTGGATATGTATATGAGATTCCATGTCATGAACAGCCAGCTTTTAAGGAATATCACATGGCTACCCTTCCAAAATCTGAGGATTTGTGTCGTAGACATATTGCCCCTCCAACCTATTATACCCTGACAGATGATGAGGCTAGGTATATAGCAGACTCTTTGAAGAGGGGTTTATCATGAGGATATGTGTTACAGGCGGTTCAGGATTTATAGGTAAGGCCGTTGCAAAAGAGCTTAAAGAAGCTAGTTACGATGTTTCGATACTCGATATAGTAACACCAGCAAACCATTTAAAGGGTGTGCCATTTATCAAAGCCGATATAACGGATTTTAGTAGTTTAAAGAATGCCTTAAAGGACTTCGAGGTTGTATATCATATAGCTGGCTTATTCGCCGAAACAGCGAACAACGACCCTTATCAAGCGGCATTAATTAACTATATGGGAACAGCAAATATTTTAGAGAGTTGTAAGTTAAATAATATTCCTAAGATAATATTTGCCAGTACCTTTTTAGTTTACGACGGTAAAGATGGCCATGTTGATGAGGATACTCCTATAGATCCGAGGGGATTATCTATATTTGCTTCCAGCAAGCTATTTGCCGAAGAGCTCATTAAGAGCTTCTCAAAGAAGTATGGGATAAAGTATGTCATTCTCAGATATGGCTCGGTCTTTGGACCAGGCGGAGGATCTAATGTTATACGTACTTTTATAGAACAGGCCTTTAGGGGAGAAAATATATCAGTTTGGGGTGAAGGCAAAAGGGCAAGGCAGTTTATATGTGTAAATGATTTAGCAAAGGGAAATCTTCTTGCTCTACCACACGATAATGACACATTTAATTTAGCAGGATCTGGACTTATATCGAATCGAGAAGTTTTAGAGATAATAAGGGATATAATACCTAGCATTAAATATTCTTTCGAATTAGACAAGAAAGAAAGGGTTGATACCTATATTATTTCTATTAAGAAGGCCAAGCAAAAGATGGGATGGATGGATGCAACTGACTTTGAGATGGCCTTAAAAGAAACTGCGAAATGGTTTAAAACCTAGATGGAAAAGGCTTAAAATGGGAGAGGGGAATAGATTAGCCATCATAGGAGTAGACGGTGCTACCTTTGATATCATTTTGCCTATGGTAGAGAAGGAGGAACTACCCACAATGGGTAGACTTATGAAAGAGGGTATATATGGGGAACTTAACTCTACTATTCCTCCTATGACACCGCCGGCTTGGTCATCATTTGCAACAGGGCTTAACCCAGGTAAACATGGGATATTTGACTTTACTGAGCGTATACCAGGAACGTATTCCATTAGGTTTGTAAACGCTTCTATGCGAAATGGTAAGAGTATGTGGACTATTGCCAGTGAGTTTGGTCAAAGGGTAGCTGTGATGGCTGTACCCTTTACTTACCCCCCCGATAAGATAAATGGGATCATGATAAGCGGAATAGACGCTCCAGGAGTCGGAGCTAAGGGTGATTCAAGTATTATGTATCCTCCTCAACTATACCATGATCTAGTTAAGAACGTTGGTCCATATATAATTGCATCTGATCCTATGAAGGATATATATGAGGGAAATATGAAATCGGCTCTGAATAAAGTCCTTGAAGCCGTAGAAAGAAAAGGAGATAGTGCAAAGTATTTGCTTCAGATGGATGATTGGGATCTTTTCATAATGGTATTTGGAGAAACTGATTTGGTGGGACACCACTTTTGGAAGTATCATGACCCTAAGTCTCCATTTTATGAGGAAACCATTCCCGAGGTTAATAACGCTGTAAAAACGGTTTATCAGACAATAGATAGGAAAATAGGCGAAATGTTATCGTGTTTACCTAGCGATGTTTCAGTTATGATAGTTTCGGATCATGGATTTGGGGGAAACAGCGATATCATCGTTTTTTTGAATAAGGTGCTAGAAGAGATGGGTTTTCTTAAGTTTAAAAGTTTTTTTAGTACGGAGTATTTGTTTGCCTACCTTCTCGATAAGGTTAAAAAATTTGGCTTAAAACTGACTCCGCATTTTTTAAGAAAAGAACTAATCAAAAAACAACGGGGTGGTATTGTAAATAAAATGGAGTCCATTCTGCGTTTTTCTCTTATTGACTGGTCTCAAACAGTGGCATATTCGGAAGAAACCCCTTATTTCCCCTCAGTGTGGATAAACCTTAAAGGAAGAGAACCTGAAGGCATAGTCTCTCCTGGTACAGAATATGATGAAATAAGAGAAGAAATTAAGAAGAAACTAATTGAATACAAAGATCCAATTACGGGAAGCCGGATGATTAGTTCTGTATATAATAGAGAAGAAATTTGTTCTGGTTCATGTGTCGAGAAAGCACCAGATATTGTGTTGGATTGGGATAACCCTAATGGATATTCTTACATAAGCAGACCTAGCTTGTATTGTAGGGGGAATAGTCCAGTAAGACGGCTCTCTAAGGAAGAGATGAAAGCTGATCGATTTAGAAATAAAAGTGGCAACCACCGTCAATATGGAATATTTATAGCATCTGGTAAGGTATTTAAAAAAGGGGAATCCATAGAAGGAGCTGAAATAATTGATATAGCTCCTACTGCTTTATACATACAAGGAATACCGATTCCTAAGGTAATGGATGGCAAAATTTTAATCCAGACAATCTCTCCGGAATTACTTTTAAGGCAGAAGTCTACTTTTTCTGAAGAAAGTGAAGAGGATGTCTTAGGGGAGACTCGTCCTTATACAGAAGA
>Ga0209642_10000994_pt1 | contig 18641 bp, 13 predicted proteins | sample RifCSP19_2_FD_184025 | JGI IMG/M metagenome (GOLD analysis project Ga0209642, IMG submission 184025) | Soil microbial communities from Rifle, Colorado - Rifle CSP2_sed 19_2 (SPAdes) (version 2) | ecosystem: Environmental > Terrestrial > Deep subsurface > Rock core/Sediment | place: Rifle... | reverse complement strand
ATCAGCGAAACCGCATTCACCGCACCTTGCTCGATCAGATTCGCACGGCATTCGGACAGGCCGTATTCAATACCGTGATCGAGATCGACACCCGATTGAGGGAGAGCCCTCTCGTCGGCCAGCCCATCACCTCCTATGCTCCCACGAGCCGCGCCGCCCAGCAATATCGCGAGCTGAGCCAAGAACTGAGCCATTATGTTGAAGAAACAGTCGGAGCTCCTCAACAATCGGCTTGAGAGCTTCCTAGCAGATCTGCGCGAAGCTACATCTTCGACGGTCCCCAAAACGGGCCGGCTGAGCAGGTTTCGGTTTTCCAGTCCACCCCCCGGTTGGATCTGGGAGAGCGACGTCGATGGGAAGTGCCTCTGGTGCAGCCATGAAGTCGAGCAGATCCTGGGCTACAGGGCCGACGAGTTGGTTGGCCAGGAACTCAGCAGCCTCGCGCTCACAAGCCAGTCCGCCGAGGAGTTCCGGCGCGCGCTCGCGACGCGGAAGTCGGTTCAGAATCTGAAGATGGAGGCACGCGATCGAGAAGGGAAACCTCTGAGCCTGTTGTTCAACGTCCTGGCAAGAGAAACAGGACCCGGCAAGGTCACTGGTTTCCGCGGGGTCGCGCAGGTGCTCGAGACGGAATTGCCTCGCCGAGCGCCACCGCTCTCGCATTCGATCGACGCATCGATGACGAGCGTCATCGAGCCACGCGCACGTACGAGTTGGGACGCGCCCTACGGCTTCACCGACGACGGCGGCCAAGTGACACGCACCGACGAACGCCTCGAGGGCTACCTCGAGACCGAGCCGATGATCGAGGGCCAACGCCTCACCGCCCCCATCCGCATTCAGAATCTACTCCTGGGAGTGCTGGAATTCGATGGGACGCGCGATGGCCGGCCTTGGAGCGACAACGACCGCGCTCTGGTAGAGGCCGTCGCGGAGCAGCTGGCACTCGCCTTACAGGACGCACGGACTCGGGAATTGTCAGAGATGGCGCTGGACGACATGCGAGAGGCCGATCAACTCAAGAGCCAGTTCCTGGCCAACATGAGCCATGAGTTGCGCACGCCTCTCAACTCGATCATCGGCTTCTCGCGGGTGATCTTGAAGGGCATCGACGGTCCCGTCACGGACACTCAGAAGCAGGATCTCTCGGCGATTTACAACGCCGGCCAGCATTTGCTCGGTCTGATCAACGACATACTAGACCTTTCAAAGATCGATGCGGGCAAGATGGAGCTGGCCTTTTCCGAACTCGATCTGGCGGAGATCATCCGTGGCGTCATGTCGACCGCGGTCGGGTTGGTCAAAGACAAGCCGATCAAGCTGGTACTCAACGTGCCGCACGATCTCCCGACCATCCAGGTCGACAGCATCCGGGTGCGCCAGGTGCTTCTCAACCTCATCTCGAACGCAGCGAAATTCACCGACGAAGGTCAGATTGGGGTCATGGCAAAGATCGAAGAAAAGCGTGGTCGGCGGGAGGTCCTGATCTCCGTCTCAGACACCGGGCCAGGGATCGATCCCAAGGATCAGGAGAAGCTCTTCGAGCCCTTCTCCCAGGTGGATGCCTCGCCCACACGAAAAACCGGCGGAACCGGCCTCGGCCTCTCGATCTGTAGGCACCTCGTCGAGCTTCATGGAGGCAAGATCTGGGTCGAGAGCCATCCCGGCAGGGGCAGCACGTTCTCCTTCACATTGCCGACTGAACCTGCACTGTCCCACGCGGTCGAAGTAGGCGAGGAGGCCCCCTTGATCCTCGCCGTCGACGACGATCCCACGGTCATTTCCCGATGGAAAGAGCTCTTTGAAGCTGACGGTTATCGCTTCCGGTCGGCGGACGATCCGTTCGAGGTGGCCGCTCTCGTCGAACAACTCCGACCGGGGATGCTCCTTGTGGATCCACTGCTGACTGTGCGCGATCCTTGGCAGGTGCTTGCCGATGTCAGGCGATCCCCTCGCGCTAGTGAGACGCCGGTGATGATGTGCTCATTGCTGAAAGACCAGCCCAAGGGCTTCGGCCTGAGTGGCTTCGATCACCTAACCAAACCGGTCCAGGAAGGGCCTTTCCGCGCTGCACTCCAGCGATTGCCCCTCAGGGAGAAGGCCGAACTGGACCTGCTGCTGATCGACAGCCAGCTCGAAGACCTGCGCCGCCTCAACTCGTTCGCCACGGCTCAGCCCCGCTTGCGGGTGCGTTCCGCAGAGAGCGGGTTCGAGGGGCTTGTCTCGGCTCGCCAGAAAGCACCGGATGGGATTGTCCTCAACCTGCTCATGGCCAACGCCGAAGGCTTTCGGATGATGGAGGCATTGCGGGTCGACGAGCGCACGCGCGGCGTCAAGGTCATCCTCATGACCCCGCTGGAGCCCTCGCCGGAACAGCACCGCCAACTGCGGCTGTGGACGGAGCATCTGATGCGGCAGGCGACGGTCGCCGAGCAGGACCTGGCGGCAGAGGTCGAGATCGCCGTTCTCAGGAAGCCTGATTCCCAATCCAGCACATGATGTCTTGGGCTTCCGAGCCCGATCTGAGGCCCCATGGAGACCCATGTCGAAGTAGTCTGCCTTGACTGCGGCCATATCGAACCATTCCACCCATTGACGCTCAACTGTTCACGATGCCAGGGGAGCTGGCGAGAAGCCCGCTATGATCTGCGGGCCATTGCGCCAGTCTTGCGTCAGGAAGCTGCAGGTCGACCCTTTGACCTCTGGCGATACCTGGAGCTCCTCCCCATCCGCAGCATGCCTTCGGCGCTGGCGATGGGTGAAGGAGGAACGCCCCTCTTCCGCGCCTCCAACCTGGGGGAAATGTTTGGCCTGACCAATCTGTTCGTGAAGGACGAGCGCCAGGGCCCAACCGCGTCCTTCAAGGACCGCCAGGCTGCGCTCACGGTGGCGGTTCTCAAGGAGGCCGGCATCCGCGAAGCCGTCGTCGCCTCCACCGGCAACGTTGCCATCGCGTACTCGGCCTATTGTTCGCGGGCGGGCGTCAAGTTGTGGGCTTTCCTCACCAGTTTAGTGCCCGCCGAGAAAATGCATGAGGTGGCAATCTACGGCACGCAAGTCGTCAAAGTTACAAGCACCTACGATCAGGCAAAGCGAATGGCCGGCGAGTTCGCCGCCCAACGTGGCCTCTATCTGGACCGAGGCACGCGCAGCGTGGCGGCGGTCGAGTCCATGAAGACGATCGCCTTCGAAGTTGCGGAGCAGTTGGCCAGGATGTCCCCGCCCGGTGGAGACGGTCAGGAGAAGAAATCGGCCTGGCTGGCTCCGGATTGGTACATCCAGGCCGTCAGCGGAGGGATCGGCCCCTGGGGCGTGCTCAAGGGTTTCTCAGAACTGCGCAAGATGGGCTACGTACAGCGCGTTCCAGCCATCGCCGGTATCCAGACCTCTGGATGCGCTCCGATGGCCGAGGCGTGGAGGAACGACGCGGAGACGGCGACACCTGTGGAGTCGCCAAGCACGCACATTTCCACCCTGAGCACGGGGGATCCGGGTCGAACGTACACGCTGTTGCGCAAACGCATGCTTGGCGAGGGAGGCGGCCTTTTCGCGAGCGTGTCGGATGAAGAGGCCTATCGTGCCATGCATATTGGGGCGAAGACCGAAGGCATCTCGATGGAGCCAGCGGCGGCGGTGGCTTTTGCTGGCCTCTTCAAGCTGGCCCAAGAGGGAATCATCCGACGAGATGATGTCGTAGTCGTCAACTGCTCCGGTCACACCATGCCTGTGGAGAAGGATCTCCTGGGCGAAGGCTGGTCGCGAGATCTCGAGGTGGCGCCGATGGTCTTGCCCGAAAGCCCCCAAGAGGGCCTGCTCTCGGCGCTGGCCTATCTGGATGGGCGACGCACGCACCAGATCCTTGTCGTCGACGATCATCTCGAGGCGCGCCGTCTGATCCGTCGCATCTTGCAGTCGCAGGGCGACTTTGAAGTGCGGGAAGCGGCCTCCGGGCCGGAGGCCTTAGCCGAGGCCCGCCGCAGCCCGCCCGATTTACTCATCCTGGATCTGATGATGCCGGAGATGGACGGGTTCGCGGTCCTGGACCAGCTCAAACAGCAACCTCGTACCTCGAACATACCGGTGATCGTCGTCACGGCCAAGGAACTGACGGTCAACGAGAAGAAACGGCTTCAGGGTCAGATCGCTCAACTCATGACGAAGGGGGACTTCTTGAACATGGACCTGCTCGAAGAGATCATGAAGGTCCTCGGTTGAGGGGAATATCAGCGGCAGGCTCACAGGGCAGTCCACGCCAAGGCATTCCCTTCGCCTTGAGCTCCGCCGTCTTGATCGGGCTCGCCCCGATCTTCGGCAAGCAGGCAATTGGCGGCGGGCTCCCTCCACTGGCTGTGGTCGCCGCCCGAACGGCGGGCGCCTCGCTCCTGGTGTTCATCGCGATTCTGCTGTTTCGACGCCGTCTGCTCTACATTTTCCCGCTGGGGCTTGTGGGCTGCTTCCTTGCCGGTGGTCTCAACGGCGCGGGCTCACTGCTTTACTATTCCGGCTTGGCCCGAGTGGACGCCGGGCTGGGACAACTGCTGTTCTCGTTGCACCCGATCTTCGTCGCGATGTTCGTCTACCTTGACGGACAGCGACACTCCAGACTGACGATCGCCGGCCTTCTACTGAGTCTGCCAGCGGTGTACCTGCTCACCGGCCCGGACTCCATTCACGTAGACCTGCGCGGGGCGGCGATGATGCTCGGCGCGGGGCTGCTCTACGCGCTGCACATCCCGATCAATCAGCGCGTACTCTACGAAGCGCCTGCGCCGACGGTGACTCTGTATACCCTACTCGCGATGTCCATTGTCGTGATCCCCGCGTTTCTCGCGTTCTCTCCCCCTGTGCATGACTTGCCCCAGGAGGCCTTGCGGCCGGTGCTGGCCTTGACGGCGGTCACATTCCTCTCCAGACTGGCCTTGTTTGCAGGGGTTAAGTCGATCGGGGGAATGCAGGCATCGCTTCTCGGCTTGGCAGAGCTGCTCGTGGCCGTCTCCCTGGCACAAGTGTGGCTTGGCGAGTCGCTTGTGACGAGCCAATGGGCCGGGGCTCTGCTGATGGCCATTGCCCTCGTACTCGCTGGCCGCGACCGGTTACAGACCACGCCCAATCCGGGTCGAGGATGGCTCTACTGGCTGCGCCCGCCGCTGCCTGCCATCCTTCCAAGCGGGACGGAAGCAAGCGAGCTGCCCGGTGAGAATCCTTCGGGCCTTCCCCGATAGAAGCTATCCTTCAGGTGTCATGCGGAGCCGCGAAGCGCCGCTGTAGAGGTCGAAGTCGAAGGTGCATCTCACCTGATGTGGCATGCGTCCGGCCTCAAGTCAGGTTGACTTGGTGGACGGTTCCTCGCCTTGCCCCAACTCGGCTCCGATGATACTGGGTGACGCGCAGGGGCGAAGCATGCCGTCTCGCACCCCGTTCGGGCCGGCGCCCTGGCGGGCTCGGCCCGCCGGGGCGAACGGCCGGCGTGCCGCCGGGCTTCGCGGCACGAACGGTGCTTCGCCCCTACCCTGCCGAGGAAGCCATCCGCTGCCGGACATCACCGATGGCCTAGGAGCTCACGAACAGACGGCTGCCACACTTCGCGGGAGCACCACTATGCCAATGATCAGTCGTCCCTGGCCAGTGCGTGTGCTATACTGCCTCGAACTGCCGGCAAGATCCGTGAAGACCGCAGAAGCAGGCCCTCCAGCTTGTCCCCCGTGATCGGTCGCTCCGGGCCGAGCGGCAAGTCTCCTTGCCCTGGCAGAGCAGCGCTTCGTATCGACCCTTGGGACCTCCGCGGGGGCTGAGCGGGACCAGATAAGCCGCGCTGCCGCCGGCGTCCCTCAGAAGCTATCAGGCCTCAGGAGATGGCTCTCCATGCAACACTTCTTGGCGATCTCGAACCACACGAAAGACGAACTGCGGCGGATGCTTCAGCTCGCCGTGCATCTCAAGCAGGAGCGCCGGCGGCGCGGTTCCAATCGCCCTCTGCTAAAGGGCAAAACCCTCGGCATGGTCTTCCAGAAGCCAAGCCTAAGGACTCGCGTCTCCTTCGACATGGCCATGCGCCACCTGGGCGGGGACGCCCTCTACCTCTCTCCCGCCGAGATTGGGCTTGGCCAGAGGGAGTCGATCGCCGACGTCAGTCGTGTCCTCTCCGGCTACGTGGATGCCATCATGGCGCGCGTGTTCGCCCACGAGCACATCTTGGAGCTTGCCCGCTGGGCGACGGTGCCCATGATCAATGGCCTCAGCGATTTCAACCACCCTTGTCAGGCACTCGCCGACGCGCTGACCATCCACGAGAGATTCCGCGGGATGGAGGGTATCCGAGTCGCGTACGTTGGCGACGGAAACAATGTCGCCACTTCGCTGCTTTCGGTGTGCGCGCGCTTAGGGTGGGATTTCAGCATCGCCACCCCCGAAGGATATGAACTGCCGCAGGCGGTGTTGGAAGCTGCGATGGACATGGCGAAGGAGGGAGCCTCCCAGGTGCGCGCCTTGCGCGACCCAGGCGAAGCCGTGCGCGGTTCGCACGTCGTGTACACCGATACTTGGACAAGCATGGGGCAAGAAGCCGAAGTACAGAAGCGGAGGGCAGTCTTTCCTCCCTATCAAGTGAATGCGGCGCTGCTGGCCGAGGCGGAACCCTCGGCGATCGTGATGCACTGCCTGCCGGCCCATCGGGGCGAGGAAATCACCGACGAGGTGGCAGACGGCCCGCACTCGGTCATTTTTCAGCAGGCCGAGAACCGCATGCACGCGCAGAAGTCGATCTTGGTCACGCTGCTGACCTAGGCCGCCGTTTCCGCCTTCGCTTGCCAATCAACACCGGAACGTCGGAGCCTGCTCTCGATGAGATCCTGCAATTGCCACAGATTTCCGCGGGTTCTGTCCTTTGTGCCCATAGAATCTGTGAAATCTGTGGCTGGAAAGTGAGCTGGAATGAACCTTGGTGTGCCAAAAGAACGACGACCCTATGAGTACCGCGTAGGTCTCCCACCGGTAGGCGTAGGGCTTTTCGTGCGTCATAACCATACCGTCTACGTGGAACGGGAGGCGGGGTCTGCTGCGGGCTTCAGCGATGAGGACTACGCCAGGGCTGGGGCGAAGGTTGTGTATAGCGAGGAGGAAGTCCTGGGTCGGGCCGACCTGGTACTCAAATTCGCCCGACCGCTGCAAGAAGAGCTGTTGCTGATGCGCGAGGATCAGGTTGTCGCGGGCTTCCTGCATCTTGCTGCAGCGCGCCAGGACAAGTTCGAGCTGCTGCGCAAGAACAAGATCACGGCCATTGCCTACGAGCAGGTGGTCGAGGATGACGGTCGCCGCCCTATCCTTGCGCCGCTCAGCCAGATCGGAGGCCGGATGGTGGCGCAGGTCGCCGCCCGACTGATGCAGATCGATCATGGAGGAAGAGGCATTCTATTGGGCGGCGTCGCCGGCGTCCCGCCGGCGGAAGTCGTGATCATCGGAGCAGGGGTCGTCGGAGAGACAGCTGCGACAACCTTCGCCGCTCTGGGCGCGCATGTTACGGTCCTCGATGTCAACATGCGGCGACTCGATGCGCTTCAGCGGCACTTGCAGTATCGCCTGGCTACCATGCTCTCGACTGAGTACAACTTGTCGCGCGCCTCGTCCTATGCCGACGTCTTAGTGGGAGCAGTCCTGGTGCCCGACGGGCGCGCTCCCATCGTGGTCACCCGCGAGATGGTCGCAGGCATGAAGCCTCGATCTGTGATCATTGACATGAGTATCGACCAAGGGGGGTGCGTCGAGACCTCCCGCCCGACCAACCATGGCAGCCCAACGTACATCGAAGAAGGGGTCATCCACTACTGCGTGCCCAACATGTCGAGTGTTCTTGGGCGCACGGCTTCCAACGCGTTGTTTTACGGCGCCTATCCCTATCTGGAGGCAATTGCCGAGCTCGGCGTCGAAGGGGCCATTGCGCAGTTGGCGGCGCTTGAGCGCGGCGTCAGCACTCTCAAGGGCCAGATTATGCACCTCCAGCGCGCCGACGAGACGGCAAGGGGTGCCCCGTGAATTGGCTCGAGAAGTATGCCTCACGGATCACGACGGCCGAGGAAGCCGTCAAGGCGATCCATTCCGGCCAGCGCGTGTTCCTGACTGGCAACTGTTCCGTGCCACAGAAGCTACTCGCTGCCCTCGTGGAACGCGCACATGAGTTGCAGAATGTGGAAATCGCTCAAGTGTTGACCATCGGTCCTGCGCCGCATGCCGAACCGGACATGCAAGGCCATCTGAACATCAACACCCTGTTCATCAGCGACAATATCCGCGGCGCGGTCCACGAGGGCAGGGCAGATTTCACGCCATCCTTCCTGTCCGAGATCCCCCACCTCTTCCGCAGCGGCCGCCTGGCGCTCGACGCGGCGTTGATCCACGTCGCCCCTCCCGATGAGCACGGCTTCTGCAGCTTGGGCATCGAGGCCGGCCTGGTCAAGACGCCAGCGCAATCCGCCCGCATCGTGATCGCCGAGGTCAACGAGCGAATGCCGAGGACCCTCGGCGACTCATTCATCCACATTTCCAAGATCACCCACGCAGTCCCCGTCGACTACCCTTTGGCGGAGCTGCCCATGGGGGAGATGAACGAGGTCAGCGCTCAGATCGGCCGTCATGTCGCGGCGCTGGTGGAGGATGGCTCAACGATGCAACTTGGGATCGGCGCCATCCCCGACGCCGTCCTGCAATCGCTCCTCGACAAGAAAGATCTGGGGGTGCACACGGAGCTTTTCTCGGATGGTGTGATGGAGCTGGTGCAGAAGGGCGTCATCACCAATGAGAGGAAGACGCTCCACCCCGGCAAGATCGTCTCCGGTTTTATCCTTGGGACGCACAAGCTCTATCGTTTCGTCGACGACAACCCAATTGTCGAGCTGCATCCCACCGAATACGTCAACGACCCCTTCGTCATCGCGCAGAATGAGCGCATGGTCTCCATCAACTCCGCGATTGAGGTCGACCTGACCGGCCAGGTCTGCGCCGACAGCATCGGGCCCAAGCTCTACTCGGGAGTGGGGGGCCAGGTGGACTTCGTGTACGGCGCTGCGCGCAGCAAGGACGGGAAGCCGATCATCGCTTTGCCATCGACGGCTGCTTTGCGCGACGGGCGCCGAATCAGCCGCATCGTGTCCATGCTCAAGCCCGGCGCAGGGGTGACGACGACGCGCAATCACGTCCACTACGTGGCAACGGAGTTTGGCGTGGCCGAGCTTCATGGCAAGACCATCCGGCAACGGGCGCGAGCTCTGATCGAGGTCGCCCATCCTGATTTCAGGGAACAACTGGACAGGGAAGCGGCCGAGCTGCGCTACTTGTAAGGCCCGAAAACAGCCGGGATGTCATCCTGAGTCCCGCGGGGCCGAACGATCGCTGGAAGCCCACGATCGCACGCCAAAGCCTGCGGATGATCCGCAGCATCGCACAGGAACAGCCGGCGGCAGCGGCTCGGTCAGGATGACGTGAACCTGCCTAGCGAGTCGCGGCCTGCCCAGGCTTCGCCAAGCCCCCGGGTGTCCGGCCGGTTAGAGCGGTGGTCAGGCTCCCGCCTGGTCCTCGTTCGGTCTAGCCGAACATGCCCGAGGGAGTCTCATCCGCTGCCGAGGTCGCTGACGGGGCGCCGGTCGGGGGAGGGAACGGCGCGAGCGGCGGGGGCGCCATGGGTGGCGGGAGTTCAGCCGCGGCGGCCGGCGGAGCGGAGCTTGGCCGTTCGATGCCGGGATTGGTCGGGAAGGCAGAGAGTGTACGCGTCGTAGATCTACGAGTAAGCAGGAAGAGAAGCAGACCGGCGCCCGTCGCCAAGATTGCGTGCCAGGCAGCCAGGTTGGTCATGCGCGTCCAGAGATCGCGGGCAGCCAATTCGAACGGCTCCTTGAGCAAGGCGGGGAACGCGCCGCTCAGCATGGCTTGGGCCAGGAGCGAGTCGGCGCTCAGCTTCGCCAGCAACAGCAAGATCAGCGCCAACGCCCCGGCCATGAACAGAGGCATGCCCCACCAGCTACCCAGGTCGCGCCAGGAGCGGATGGAAAGGGTCATGACCAGACCGAGGGCGAGGAGCGGGATGAGCCAGCTCCAGCGCGCAATCAGAATGGTGAGGCGCAGCCAGGCCTGAAGATCGACGAGCTGGCCAGCCCCCCATCCGGATGCCAAGTCAAACTGAGCGGGCATGCGCTCGATCTCGCCCGCCAAGGATTCCGTCACCCTCTTGAGGAACGCGTCCTCGAGATCGGCGGGAGGGCGGCACAAGGGCATGTCGCCTGGTCGCGCATCGGACGCCGCTACCAAGAACTGACGCAATTGAGATGGTGTGCATGGCTCCCAGGATAGGACGATGGTCTCGACGATCCGGCGCAGCCCCCCTTCAAGCAGCGACGTCTTCAGCGCTTTGGTCTCAATCGTCAACTCCAGTGTGCTTTGCCCTCCGAGCGCCCACGAGTAGAAGGAGCGTACGCCGCGACTGACCTGCTCCTCGATCCACTCGGGAGGAAGCAGCGTCTCGGCGAGCTTGCGCCGGCTCTCAGGGGTTAAATTGGCGAGCGCGGTCTTGAGACCACCTCCGGTGGGATCATCTACGGCTGCCGGCTCTTCGACCAACAAATCGAGAAGCAAGCTGTGCAACGCCCCGGACTCGATCAAGTGATCCGAGACCACGGACGAGATGGCATCCGGGGTGAACAGGATGCGTGAGGCGTCGTGCAGGAAGAGGCTGAACGGCGCAAGCGCGATGAAGAGCAGCGCAAGCCCAAAAGAGATTAGCTTCGCAATCGCTCTCAGCCAACCTGCCAAGGAAACCTCCCCCAACCTAGCGCGAGTGCAATGCCCAAGAGTTGCACAGTCACCTCAAGTTGGGCGATTATACAACGGGGAGGCGCGAGGGGGCGGCCAATCCGTAACGGACAACCGCGCTCGGCACAGTCGAAGCTCTTGCGTGTGTCATTCCGAGGGCCGAAGGGCCGAGGAATCCCGTTTTCCGGTTGGAGACCGACCCCGGGAACGAGATTCTCACCTGCACTTGCGCCTACGGCGCAGCTGCAGGCGCAGGTGTCGCTCGCTCCGCTCGCTCAGAATGACGAGATGAAGCAGGCCGTCGTTGAGCTGCGTGAGCACTCTTAGTGAAAGCCAATGCACCTTACATGAAGAACTGCAGCACTTGCTCAAGACTGTCTTTCGATGGCCGCAAGACCTCCTGCGGGAGCAGCGCCAGGGGCGTCTCAACCAGGTTCTCCACTTCCGGCAGGGTCGGCTGGTCGGCGTTGTAGTAGACGAGTCCGGTCAGCAACAGGTTATCCTTGCGCGCCTCTTCGAGCAGTGACAGGGCGGCCTTTCGATCCGTCGGATCGTAATCCCGGCCAAGTTTCTTCAACACCAACTTCGAGCCGTCATGCATGCCGACAGCCGTGGTCTCACCTGGCGCGTAGTCCACACTGATCTCTTCGCGCTGTGGCACCCACGTGACGTCGTGAAGCGGATCCTCATGCGCCTTGCCCCAGGCGTAGCTCTTCGTGGATTCGTCGCGGTTGTTGAACGTGACGCACGGGCTGATGATGTCAAGGACCGCAGTGCCGTGAAAGCTGAAGGCCGCCTTAATCAGCTCCTTCACCTGCTTGGGATCGCCGGCAAAGGAGCGGGCGACGAAGCCACAGTTGGCTGCCAGGGCCTCGAATGCAATGTCCACCGGCATGAATGGGTTCTCGCCGATCTTCTTGAGCTTCTGGCCCCTATCGGCCGTCGCTGAGAACTGACCTTTGGTCAAGCCATAGACGCCATTGTTCTCGATCAGATATACGATCGGCACGTTGCGCCGCAACATGTGGATGAAGTGGCCTATGCCGATGCTCGCCGTGTCGCCATCGCCGCTGACGCCGATTGCCTTGAGGCGGGGATTGGCCATCACCGCTCCCGTGGCGGTGGTCGCCATACGTCCGTGCAGCCCATTGAACCCGTGCGAGCCGTTCAAGAAGTAGGCCGGGCTCTTGCTCGAACATCCGATCCCGGAGAGCTTGATGACTTGATCCGGTCGGACCGACATCTCGTAACATGCGGCAATAATCTGGCTCGAGATTGAGTTGTGCCCACATCCTTGGCAGAGCGTACTCGCCAGACCTTTGTAGTCTGCGCGCTCGAGACCGGCTTGATTGAGCGGGCCCTGCCTGGTGCGGGTGACTGTCGCTGTGGCTGCCATGCTAATCCTCCTCAGCCTCCAACAGCTTCTCCACCACCCATTGTGCGCTGAGAGGAATGCCGTTGTTGCGGCGGAGCGACTCGATCTTCGCTGCGCCCTCAGGCACTTCGAGCTGGAGGAGCTGGCGCATCTGGCCATCGGTGTTCATCTCGATGACGAACACCCGTTCATGCTCGCGGACAAACAGTGAGACTTCGGGCGTGAAGGGCACCGATCTCAAGCGCATGTAGTCGGTCTCCATGCCCCGGGCGGCAAGCCCTTGCCTGGCCTCCAGGATGGCCGGGTCAGTCGAGCCGTAGCCGATCAACCCCACCCGCGCGTTACCCACCCCGTGCAACACGGGTGGGGGCATGTATTGCCGAGCCGTCTCGAGCTTTCTCCAGAGGCGGTTCATGTTCCCCTCCCAGTCTTCCGGCCTCTCACTGTAAGAGGCATCCTCATTGTGCCCTGTGCCGCGGTTGAAATACGCTGCCAAGGGATGCTCTGTACCCGGAAGTGTGCGGTAGGTGATCCCGTCACCGTCGACGTCGCGGTAGCGATGGAAGTCGCCGATGCGGTCCAGATCCTCTCGGCTCAACACCTTGCCCCGATCCATCGGTCCTGCGGGATAGGCAAACGGCTCCGACATCCACAGGTTCATTCCCAGATCCAGATCGCTCAAGACGAAGATCGGCGTCTGCAATCGCTCGGCAAGATCGAAGGCGCGCCAACTGAACTCAAAACACTCGCCGACGGTCCCTGGCAAGAGCATCACCTGCTTCGAATCGCCATGGCCGATGAAGCGCACGAAGAGAATGTCGCCCTGCGAGGTCCGGGTCGGAAGGCCTGTGCTCGGACCCATGCGCTGGATGTCCCAGATCACCAGGGGAACCTCTGAGAAGAATGCCAACCCGGCAAACTCAGCCATGAGCGACAGCCCGGGACCGGAAGTGGATGTCATCGCCCGTGCGCCCATCCACCCAGCTCCGACCGCCATGCCGATGGCCGCCAACTCGTCTTCGGCTTGGATGACGGCGTAGGTCGCCTTCGCGGTCTGGGGATCGCGACGGAGCTTGGGTAGGTATTCTTGGAGGGCATCCGCCAGGCTGGAGGCGGGCGTGATGGGGTACCAGGCGGCAAAGCTCATCCCGCCGTAGATCGCTCCGAGCGCGGCGGCGGTGTTGCCGTCGATCAGGATATTGCCGGCAGTCTGGTTATCTCGACGAACGAAGTAGTGATCCTGCTTGACCAGGTTGGACTGAGCCCAGGCGGAGGCGGCCTGGATCATGGCCATGTTGGAGTCGACCGCCGCCTTCTTTCCGCGGAAGTGTGTGTCCAACGCCGCCCGCACTTCTTCGAGCTCGATCCCCAGAATGTGGCAGACGATCCCCACATAGACCATGTTGGCGATGTAGTCCCTTAGCTCCTTCGCCGGGTTCAGCTCGCGCACAAGCTCTTTGACCGGCATCGGGTAGAACACGACATCGTCGCGTTGAGCGGGGATTGGCAGGTCGTCGGGATAGAAGCACACTCCGTCGGGCTCCAGCCCAGCCAGGTCCTGGGCAAAGGTGGCAGGGTTCATGGCGACAAGGATTTCCGCGCTTTCGCGGCGGGCCGTGAAGCCCTCCGAGCTAGCCCGAATGCTGAACCAGGTGGGCAGGCCCTGGATGTTGGAGGGGAAGAGGTTCTTCCCGCTGACAGGGATGCCCATCCGGAAGAGGGCGCGGATCATGGCCATGTTGGAGGTTTGGCTTCCGGAGCCATTCACCGTCGCCACAACCATCGTGAAGTCATTGGTCACGGGCTCGCCCGTAGTGCGGGTTGTTGGGGCGGCCTGCGTCACGGTAGGAGTCTCGGTCATTCATCACCTCTCCGCGCAGGAACGCGGTCAGACAAGAAAGGCGGGTGGGCGGGCAATTCCTCGCTTCGTGAGCGGGACTGCGGTCGCTGCTGCAATAGGCCAGTATGCTCGACGAGAGCCTGATGGCCCAGGTCGTAGTCCCCAGACAGGATGGCTTGCACCATTCGGTCATGATAGGCCCAGACTTGCTCCAGATAACTCAGGTCTGTGTAGAGGTTTAGGCCGACGCCCTCGTAAGCCTCCCAGTAGGCCTCGAGAATGCCGCGTACAAAGACATTGTCCAGTCGGGAGAAGATGGTCAAGTGCAGATCGCGATGCTCGGCGTGCGGGATTTGGATCGGCTGCCCGTGGAGCCGCTGCCACGCCTGTTGGACGAGCGCGGAGAGTCTCTCCTTGTCCCCTGGCTCGAGGAGCGGAACCGCTTCATGCCAGAACGCGGCTTCGATGTGGTTACGCAGGGCGCCGAGCTGATCGAAGTAGCTCGGGTCGAGCGCGAGGGCGAATTGAAGCGAGGCTCGCAGCCCGGCGTGGAACGAGTACTCCGTCAAGCGGATGCCCGTCTTGGGGCGGACTTCGACCAGGCCCAACTGCTTTGCGACTTCGAGCTGCTCGCGCAGCTTGCCGGGGCTGATTCCTAGCTCCTGGGCCAAGTCCTGGATCGCCGGCAGGCGGTTCCCCGGCTCAGCCCCATGCCCGGCTAGATAGCGCAGCAATTCAGAAGGAAGGGGGTAGGCCATGAGGCGCCTCGCAGGGCTCATTCATAGAATTGATCCAATCAATTATACAACCAAATCCTGCCACCGAGGAACGGCCCAGTCGATTTCTAGCCACAGATACCACGGAATACCACGGATTCTCACCTTCCCGATCATGAAAGCTGCGTAATCTGTGGCCAGCCCAGAATGCCGGCAACGGACATTGGCCTGGCAGTAGGACAGAATCGGCTCCGTGTGGGTCGAGGGCGTCACACGCTAGAGACGATGGCGGAGGCGCAACCATGGCTCTGGTACAATGACTCCATGCCAGCCCCTGGGATTGCCCGGTCGGCCCGCCTCATCATCGGCGGGCTGCTCGTCTTGGCGGCAACCACGGTGCCGCGTTGGATCTTCCTCAAGCGTTCCGCAGGTAGGATCTTCCAGGCCGCGAGCGCGCCGCCTCGCCCCTACGCCATTGTCTTCGGCGCCGGCCTCTTGCGCGACGGCCGCCCCTCCGCTGTGCTTGCCGATCGGGTGAAAACCGCCGTCTCCCTGTTCCGTCAAGGTCAGGCGGGTTGGCTGCTGTTCAGCGGCACAGCCCGTGCACCGTTCTACGACGAGCCCGCAGCGATGCGCGATCTAGCGGTGGCCATGGGTGTCCCGCAGGACAGGATTCTGCTGGACCGCGGTGGTACGCGCACCTTTGAGACCTGCTTGCGGGCGCGGGATCTCTTCGGCGTCGAACGGGCGCTGCTGGTCTCCCAGCGCTACCATTTGCCGAGAGCCCTCGTGACTTGCGCCGGGCTGGGCCTCGAGGCGGCCGGCGTTACCGCCGACCTGCGCGAGTATCATGCGCTTGCTCATCGCTTCTGGCAGTTGCGGGAAATCCCGGCCACATTCGTGGCCATCTGGGAGACCCTCTTCCGCCGAGTCCTGGGCTGAGGCGCCGAACCTGGTCCTGGCGTACCCCCGGAGGCTTCCGAAGTGAAGGTAGAACCCCGTGGAGTCTTCCATGACGCGTGATGAAGCGTTGGCGATCTTGCACGAGTTCGTCAAGAACCAGAACCTGATCCGGCACATGCTGGCCGTTGAAGCCGCGATGCGTGACTATGCGCAAGCCTTCAACGAAGACCCCGACGAATGGGGGCTCGCCGGGCTGCTGCATGACTTCGATTGGGAAATCCACCCCACCCTGGAGCAGCATCCTCAGGAAGGCGCGCCGCTGCTGCGTGCGCGCGGCGTCCCGGAAGACACGATTCGCTGCATCCTCAGTCACGCCGACCACACCGGCGTACCCCGCGTCAAGCTGCATGACAAGGCACTCTTCGCCTGTGACGAGATCACCGGCCTGATTACTGCAGCCACCCTCGTGCGCCCCTCACGCTCGCTCCATGACCTTACTGTCGAGTCCGTCCAGAAGAAATGGAAGCAGCCACGCTTTGCTGCCAACGTGGACCGGGAGGAGATCGCGCGGGGCGCCCAAGATCTGGGCGTCGATCTTTGGGAGCACGTGGCGAACGTCATCCGTTCCATGCAGCGTATCGCGCCCGAATTGGGGCTTGCGGGCGCAACGTGAGCGAGACGCTCTCTGAGGCTCCATCGCATCCACCGGAGACCGCATCCCGGTATCCGCCGACCTCCTGGTATAATCGCTCCGCCGAGAAAACTGAGCTTCCGACGGAGTTCGGGCATTCCCGCGCAGTCCACAATCTAGCCACAGATTGCACAGGTTTCAGGCATTCTTTCCCACGTTGCCTGCGGACTGAGTGGAAATCCGGGCCGCCACGCCGAATGTCCGAATCCAAGTCTGGAGTCCAGCAAAAGAGACCTGACGATCGCCATGACCGAAACAGCCACCGATCCTAGCGCAGAGGCGCGCGTATGCCCGACCTGCGGGAGCCGGGTGACCCCGGACGCCAGCCGTTGCCTCGTCTGCGGCACCGATCTGCACCCCCGCTCGCTGGGAGGACGGGGCCGCCGCGGCCTGCAGGTCAGCCTCTCGTTGCCCATCGCCTTGCTTCTCCTAGCGTTTTTCTCCTTGATTTCAGCCGGCCTGACCTTCGCCGCGTTCCGCTTCACAGGGATCGGGGGCCCTCCCGCAACACCGACAGCGACCGAGACGCCTACCCCGACTCTGACTCTGACACCCACCGCGACTTCCACCGAAGCGCCCACGCCGACGGCGACGCCTCTGCCCCCAATCGAGTATCGCGTCGCCCAAGGCGACACCTGTGCGGCCCTGGCCGGCTTCTACAAGGTTTCGGTGCGGTCGATCATCGAGTTGAACGGTCTCGGAACAGAATGCCTGCTGACGGTAGGCATGGTCCTCAACATCCCCCAGCCAACCCCCACACCGCTGCCGCCTCCCACTGCCACTCTCTCGCCCGCCGAAGCTACCGCGGCCGCTTGCAGCAGTATCAGCTATACCGTGGAGGAGAACGACGCGCTCAGCAGCATCGCCCTCAACTACAACGTCTCGATGCAGGCGATCAAGGATTACAACGGCCTGACCTCGGACACCGTGTTCTCCGGGCAGATCCTGATTATCCCGCTCTGTGAGCGCATCACGTCGGGTCCCACCCCCACCGCGACCCCTCCGCCTCCCTATCCAGCCCCAAACCTACTCCTGCCCCAAGACGGAGCCTCATTCACCTTGTCCAACGACTCCATCCCGCTGCAATGGGCCGTGGTGGGCGAGTTGCGCGAGAACGAGTTCTACCAGGTGACGGTGGAGGACATCACGGAAGGCTCAGGGCGACAGAAGATCGTCGACTACGTCAAGGATACCAAATACGTCGTACCAACCGGCCTGCGGCCGCAGGAGTCGATCGCACACATCTTCCGCTGGTGGGTCGTCGCCGTGCGCCAGGTGGGCTCGGACTCGGACGATGAGCCTCGATATTCCATGGCCGGGTCTGCCAGCCTGATGCGCTACTTCTCGTGGACCGGCGCCGCGCCGGGGGCGACGCCCACACCATAGGACCCTTGCGCCCATTCCCTGCGCAGCGAAGAACCGCAAGGAGCCTGCCTGTCAGCTAGAGCTTGAGAGCCATGATCGTCTCGCGCACCTGTCCTGCCGAGACGTTAAGCATGCGCTGCTCTTCTTCGTCAAGACGATACTCGACAATCCGCTCCAGGCCGTTTCTGCCCAGTTGTGCAGGCACACCGAAGAAGATCCCCGCATGCCCATACTCGCCTTCGAGATAAGCCGAAGCGGGCACGATGAGGTGTCGATCGAGCAGGATCGCCTCCACCATCTGCGCCAAAGCGGCGGCCGGCGCGTAGAACGCGCTTCCGGTCTTAAGCAAGGCGACGATCTCGCCGCCGCCCTTACGAGTCCTCTCGACGATCGCCGCCAGGCGATCTGCTGGCAGCAATTCCACGAGAGGGACTCCGGCGACGTTGGAGTGCCGCGTCAGTGGGACCATGTCGTCGCCATGCCCTCCGAGCACATAGCAGTGGACATTCTGTACGCTGACGTTCAACTCGGCGGCGATGAAGGCGCGCATGCGGGCCGAATCAAGGATCCCCGCCTGGCCAATCACCCGCTGGCGCGGCAGATCGCCGACCCGCAGCGCGAGATAGCTCATCGCGTCCAGCGGGTTTGTTAGAATGATGAGGATCGCCTCCGGCGAGAGCTTGAGCGACTTCTCCACCGCCTCCCGTACGATCGCGCTGTTGGCCTGCAGCAGGTCGTCTCGGCTCATGCCTGGCTTGCGCGGAAATCCGGCGGTGATCACGACGATGTCGGATGCGGCGCTAGGCTGGTAGTCATTCGAGCCAACGACGTGGACGTCGGAGCCGATGACCGGCAGGGCTTGCAGCAGGTCGAGGGCCTTGCCCTGTGGCACGCCTTCGACGACATCGACGAGGACGATGTCGGCAAGCTCGCGCTGCGCCAGCCAGTGCGCCGTGG
>Ga0209642_10000991_pt1 | contig 18669 bp, 23 predicted proteins | sample RifCSP19_2_FD_184025 | JGI IMG/M metagenome (GOLD analysis project Ga0209642, IMG submission 184025) | Soil microbial communities from Rifle, Colorado - Rifle CSP2_sed 19_2 (SPAdes) (version 2) | ecosystem: Environmental > Terrestrial > Deep subsurface > Rock core/Sediment | place: Rifle... | reverse complement strand
CAGCAGCGCGCCCACCGCGAAGCTGATGAGCACCGGGATGATCCTGCGCAGGAAGGACTCCCGCGCCACCAGGAGGACGATCCCGCTGAAGGAGATGAGGCTCACGAGGAAGACGGCGGCGAGCGTGGACCCCCAGACCGATGCCGTGGCCGTTCCCACGGAGCCTGAGGCTACACGACCGCCGGGGCCCAGCCCTTGGGCGGTCGACCTCGAGCGCCTGGTGCGAGAAGGCGGCCTCCTCCCACCCGGCCGCCGGAGCCCGGGACCGCGAGCCCGAGGAACGTGGCGACGACGAGCGCGCCAGTCGGGACCAGGCGGACAGCGCCGAGGCTCGATGCCGGTGCGGTGTGGACTTCACCGGTTCTACTCGAGGAGTTCACGGGGCGTTCACGGCATCGACCTACGGTCAGCGATCGAACGACGATCGCCTCGCGAGGGAGGAGGGAGACGAGGTGGCGCACGCCACGATCGGTCGAACCGACGCGGTCGGCGTCGTCGACGTGTCCACGCCCGCGCGAGGCCATCGCGGGAGCGTGTTCGTCGGGGTCCTCGCTGCCCTCGGTATGGCCGTGTTCTACGCCGGAGTGGTGTGGGGGGCGTCGGGCTCGTTCACCCACCTCGTACGGCAGGTCGCGACGGACTGGTACCTGCTCCTGCCGATCGTCGCCGGTTTCGGGTTCCAGGCTGGGCTCGTCGCCGAGCTGCGCCGCCTCCGCCGGATGGACCGGAGCGCCGCCGCCGCCGGGGTCGCGGGCGGGGGTGCGTCGACGGTCGGGATGGTCGCGTGCTGTGCGCACCACGTAGCCGACCTGCTTCCGCTCCTCGGCGCGACGGCCGCGGCGTCCTTCCTGTACGACTGGCGGCTCGCCTTCATGCTGGCCGGCCTCTCGCTCAACGGGGCCGGGATCGCGATCGCGGTTCGCCGCCTCCGAGGAGCTAGGGCGGCGCACGGGCCGGGGCAGGAGGAGGGCGAGGGATGCGTCGCGTCCTGATCGTCGGGATCGCGGCGTTCGTCGCGGTGGCGGCGTGGGTCATCTTCGTGAGGGCAGGAGGTGCCGGAGGTCCCCCATCGGGATCCAGCGTTCGCGCTTCGCAGGGAACCCGCGAGGGGCTCGGGCTGCTGCCGAGGACCGTGGAGGCCGGTGGGGTGACCGTGCTCGTGGAGCCCGTCCGGATCGACGGCTCGGGTGCCGTCTTCCTCATCACGCTCGACACCCACACCGTGGAGCTGACCGCTGACCTGGGGCGGACGGCTCGCCTGGACGTTGACGGGGTCGGATGGGGGCCGGTGCGGTGGGTCGGTGACCCGCCTGGAGGTCACCATCGCGGGGGCGAGCTGCGGTTCGGGGCCTCCGGCCCGGCCGAAGGAGAGGCACGACTCACCTTGGGGGGGCTGCCGGAACCCGTCGAGGTCCGCTGGAGCCTCGAGGCCTAGGGAGAGCACCATCGATACTCGTGTCGACGCGCGAGCCGCCGCGAAGCTCGCGCCGCATCTCCGGCGAACGTGAGCTCGATCCGGGTCCCCGCTTCGCGTTGTGCGTTCCGGCGGGATACAGTCCGAGCTGAGGCTCGGACATGGGGGATCGCTTGGCGAGAACCGATGGCGGTGGGGCCAGGGGCCGCGGCCGGACGGCCGGATCCGCCGGGTGGGTTACGGCGCTCACCAGGGCTGGCGTCGTTCTGGCCGGCAGCTACGTCGGGCTCCTGCTCCTCCCGGACCGCCTCGTCGTCTACCTCTCGACGCGGGTCGGCCCAGATGTCAGGGATACCATCGTGCTCCTCTGGGTCATCCTGGTGTTCGTGCTGCTGAGCTGGGGTTTGGTAGCGCTTCAGCGGGGGCGGGGGCGGACGCGGTGACGGTGTTCGCGGCCCGGGAGGTCGGCTCCAAATGGCTCGACCTCAACGTGCCGTGCACCCAGGCCTGCCCGGTCCTCACGAACGCCGGGCGCTACGTCAGCGCCATCGCGTCGGGCGACGACGAGCTCGCCTACGTGACGGCGAGGATGCCCAACCCGTTCCCGTCCATCTGCGGCAGGATCTGCGCCGCACCGTGCGAGCTCGCGTGTCGCCGCGGCGACCTCGACGAGCCGATCGCGATCCGAGCCCTCAAGCGGTTCGCTTGCGAACGCGGCGGGGTCGAGAGCGACCTTGGCGACGAACTGTGGATGGAGGGGGTCCGTAGGTTGCCGCCCCGTGAGGAGCGGGTGGCCGTGATCGGGTCCGGGCCGGCGGGGCTCGCGTGCGCCCACGACCTGGCCGTGTACGGCTACCGGCCCGTCGTGTTCGAGGCCATGGACCGCCCCGGCGGCATGATGGTCCTCGGGATCCCCACCTACCGTCTGCGCCGCGACGTGCTCGAGGCGGAGATCCAGGCCATCCTCGACCTCGGGGTGGAGCTGCGCACCGGCGTCCGCCTAGGCGGAGACTTCGGTCTGTCTTCGCTCCGTGAGGAGGGCTTCTCTGCGGTCTTCGTGGCGGCTGGGGCCATGCGGAGCCGCGATCTCCAGATCCCCGGCGTCGAGCTCGACGGCGTCCTGCGAGCCGTGGACTTCCTGCTGAACGCGAACCTCGGCTACCGGATGGAGTTGGGGGACGATGTGCTGGTGATCGGTGGAGGGAACGTGGCGCTGGACGTCGCCAGGACCGCCATCAGGGAGGTTGCCGCCGGCCGGCCCCAGCCCGAGGTCGGCGCCGACCCTGGCGCCGATGGTGTCGAAGCGGCCGCGACACTCGCGTTGGACGTCGCCCGCACGGCGGTTCGGATGGGCGCCTTAAGGGTCAGGGTCGTGGCCCTGGAGGCCCGCGACGAGATGCCGGCGACCGCCTTCGAGATCGAGGAGGCCGAGGGGGAGGGGATCGAGATCATCCACCGGTTGGGGCCGAAGCGGATCCTCGGGTCCACCGGCGTCGAAGGACTGGAGACCCTGCAGGTCTCCTCGGTGTTCGACCCGGACGGGCGGTTCAACCCCCGGTTCTTCGAGGGGACGGAGTCGGTGCTGTCCTGCGACTCGGTGGTGCTGGCCATCGGGCAGGCGCCGGACCTGTCCTTCCTGGACCCGGCGGACGGGGTGGAGGTGAGTCCGCGCGGCACGATCGCCGTGGATCCCGAGACCCTCGCGACGTCGGTACCGGGCGTCTACGCGGGCGGTGACGTCGCGTTCGGGCCTCGCAACCTCATCGATGCCATCGCGGACGGCCGCCGCGCCGCCGCCTCGATCCACCGGCGGTTCGGCCACGCCGAGCCCGAACGCCCCCGGTTCCTTCGGCCGCTACCGGTCGTGGCGCCCACCCGACCGGTGCCGAACTACGACGCGATCCCGCGACAGGAGATGCCTTCGGTGGCGTCGGAGCTGCGCATCGGTTCACCGGAGATCGAGCTCGGTTACACGGAGGAACAGGCGCGGCTGGAGGCGGCCCGATGCCTCGAGTGCTTCCTCAACATCTGGTTGGATCCGGACCTGTGCATCCTCTGCGGCGGGTGCGTCGACATCTGCCCCGAGCGATGCCTGCGGATCACGCCCATGGAGGAGGTCGAGGGCATCCAGGCCGTGGCCGCTAGCGCCCTCGTCCTCCAGGAGGATCGATGCATCCGCTGCGGGCTGTGCGTTGAGCGGTGCCCCACGCACGCCCTTTCCATGGTGGAGTGGCGGGAGTCGTCCGGTGGCTCGGACGATGCCGGGCTCGCGGTGCGTGTGGGGGTGTAGATGTCGGAGGAGGGATCCAAGCGCATCCGTGACCGCGAGCTGTACCGGGCGATCTTCCACCCCGGGGAGCGGTTCCGCCGGACCGACCTCTACCGCTCGGTCGTCCGTCATCCCAGGCCCGACACGCCCCGGGGACGCGCGATGACGTCGTTCCACAACTTCTTCTTGCACCTGTATCCGGTGAAGGTTCCCCGCCCTGTGCTCTCGTTCCGTTCCACGTTCCGGCTCGGGTTCATCTCCACCGTGCTGTTCGTGATCCTGTTCGTGTCCGGCATGTACCTGATGTTCTTCTATCTGCCGGCCGTGCCCGAAGCCTTCGTCGACATGCACGAGATCCACATCTCCGTCGCGTTCGGCCAGTTCGTCAGGAACATCCACCGTTGGTCGGCCCACCTCATGGTGGTGGTCGTCTTCCTGCACATGCTCCGCGTGTTCTACGCCGGTGCCTACCGGGCGCCGCGCCAGTTCAACTGGATGATCGGCGTGGCGTTGCTGCTCCTCACGCTCGGGCTGTCGTTCACGGGCTACCTGTTGCCCTGGGACCAGCTCGCCTTCTGGGCGATCACGGTTGGGACGAACGTGGCCGGGTACGTGCCCGTCCTGGGCGACCGCGCTCGGCAGATCCTGTTGGGAGGGCCAGAGGTGAGCGGGGAAGCCGTGCTGCGTTTCTACGTGTTCCACGTGTACCTGCTGCCGGCCCTGGTGGTGTTGCTTCTCGCCGTGCACGTCTGGCGTGTGCGCAAGGATGGGTTCGCGGTGACCGATCGCGAGGAGGTCGGGGCGGCAGAGGCCGAGATCGACGAGCCGGAGATGACCGAAGATGTCGGTGCCTGAGAAGGAGCCCCGCTATCGTCTCCTCGGGATCATGCCCCGGGAGGCCGGGGTCCGCCCTAAGAAGGAGCCGGACGATGACGTGTTCACCTGGCCTCATCTCCTGGTGCGACACGCCGTGGTCACCGCCGCGACCATCGCCGTCGTGTTCGGCGTGGCGATCGCCTTCGACGCCCCTCTCCAGGAGATGGCGAACCCCAACCTCACGCCGCCCGTGGCCAAGGCACCCTGGTACTTCGCGGGCTTGCAGGAGCTGCTGGCGCACGCGCATCCGATGGTCGCTGGCGTCCTCGTTCCGGGGGCCGCGGTCGTGTTCCTGTTCGCCGTACCGTTCATGGACCTGGGCTCCGGATGGCGGATCCGGGACCGGAAGGTCATCGTCGTCGTCTTCACGGCGCTCGTGCTGGCCGCGGTGGTCCTCACCGTGGTCGGCGCGCTCTTCCGCGGCCCTGGATGGTCCTGGGTCTGGCCGTGGGACACCCTCTACCTGGAGCTCTGATCGGGCATGCGCATGGGCGAGGGAGACATCGATCGTAGGCGCTTCCTGAATTGGACCTGGAAGGCGCTCGCCCTCGGACTGGTCGCCGAGGGAGGCCTGACCACGTATGACATCCTGGTCCCTCGCGCGAGCGCAGGATTCGGCGGCTTGGTGAAGGCCGGGGTCGAGGGTGGCTTCCCGGAGGGGGAGGTGCGGTACTTCGGCGCCGGTCGCTTCTACGTTACTCGCGTCGAAGGGCGGCTCGTCGCCCTGTACCAGAAGTGCCCGCACCTCGGATGTCGTGTCCCCTTCTGCGAGTCCTCCGGTCGGTTCGAGTGCCCGTGCCACGGCAGCATCTTCAATCTGAAGGGCGAGTACGTGGCCGGTCCTTCCCCACGCGGGATGGATTCCTTCCAGGTCGAGTTCGAAGACGGGACCGTGGTCGTGGACACCTCTTCGGTCGTCGAGGGACCGGCCAAGGGCGTGCTGACCATGAGCGGTGACCCGGCGGGAGCGTCCTGTCTGGGCGACGTCGCCGACCACGGCGAGGCGCCGCCCATGGACGAGCATGTGGAGGAACCGATGGACGGACACGGTGATGAGGAGGGTGGGTCCCCATGAGCGCCGCTCCGGGCGACGACCCGACCCTGCGGCGCAGCCTCGCGCGGTGGCAGCGGAGCGGCAGCGTCATCGGCCTCGCCCTCGTGCTCGCGTTCCCCATCTATCTCGGCGTGGAACGGACGAGGCGGGACGAAGCGCTGGTGTCCCGGCAACAGGCGATGTCCGCTCTCGGCGGGGAGCTATGGGCCCAGAACTGCGCTTCGTGCCACGGCATCAACGGCGAGGGTGTCGACGCGCCGGCGCTGAACTCGCAGCAGTTCTTCGAAGGTACCGACCCGCGCCAGATCCACCACCTCACGGCGTCAGGGGTCCCCGGCACGGAGATGCCCGCTTGGTGGGTCTGGATGGGCGGGTCTCTCACCGATGAGCAGATCTCCGCCATCGTTGCCTACGTGCTCTCCTGGCAGGAGAGCGCCCCGGATCGTCCCGACTGGCAGACCCCGGGCGGAGCCCACATGGAAGGCGAGCCGACGGACGGGCACGCCGAGGGCGAGGCCGGCGGAGGCGATGCGGGGGGAGACGCGGTTCCCGATGAGCCAGAGCCGCCCGAGGAGGTAGCGGGCCCCGAGGAGGTTCTCATCACGATCACCGGCCGAGGGTGCGAGCCCCTGGAGATCCCGGTGCCCGCGGGCGAGCGGTTCAAGCTCGTCCTGGCCAACGAGCGAGACGATGCTGTGTCGTTCGACGCCCCGGCCCTCGACCTACACCCCCACGTCGAGGCGGGTCAGCGGGTCGAGATCGCGCTCAGGCTCGAGGCCGGGGAGTATCCGTTCGAATGTCTGGGTTCGGGACACGGTGAGATCCTCGGCGTCGGCCAGATCCACGCGGAGTAGCGGATCAGGCGGAGTTCTCCACTTGATCTAGCAGCCATCGTCAGGCGGGGTCCCCAACCCCAAGACGGCTCTCCGCGAAACCTTGAGCTCTGGTCGACTCCGTCGCTTCTCATCGGACGTACACGGCTCCTCCATAGCGCCTTCATGCCCCACTGCTACAGCTGGGGGGCAAGGAGGAAGCTCATGCTGAAGGTGTCGTGGGTCGGCCTTGGGAGGCGTTCGGCCTCGCAGTCGCCCACACGCTCGGTTCCATGCGCGGCACCGGAGGAACGACCGTGGCGCCGGTTCCGACGGGTCGGCTCGAAGCCGGGAACGAGCGGACCGGTAGCCAGCATGGAACCACGCGGTTCGGAAGGACCGGCCGCAACGTGAAGGGAGAGGGCCATGAAGAAGTCGTTTCCGATCGCGCTGATGATCCTGGGGTTGATGTTCCTCGGGGCCGGCATCTATACCACGGTGCGTGGCCTCGACGCCAAGGGCCAGGTCCGCGCAGAACTGCTGGCGCAGGACATCACGACCCCGGATGACGCCTCGATCCCGAACGCTCGGGTCGATGACGCCGCCACGGCCGACGCCATGGCCAAGATCATCGATGTCCACGCCCGCGAGGCGACCGGCGACCGGACCTACGCTGAGATGGGGCGGTTCCTGGCGCCGGACGGAGGAGACACGAGCGACGAGGAGGCCGCCCTCAAGGACTCGGAGGGGAACCCCATCGCCAACCCGCTGCGGAACGTGGCCTTCCAGGCCTCGGCCCTGCAAACGAGCCTGCACACCTCCCACATGGCGTTCAACGTGGCCGACCTGGTCATCGGGCTCGGCGTGCTGATCGCGGCCCTCGGCCTCGCCGTCGGCGGCATCGGGGTGGCCCTTGGCGGACTGGCCATCCCAGCCCTGGCCCGCAGGGTCCATGTCGAGCCGGTAGCCGCACGTCCAGCGGCCTAGCGGATCTTCGGAGGTGCCCCGAGCCGCGCTCGAGTCCCCGAGGAGCGCGGCTCGGGGGAACCGTCCTTCGCCGCGCCGATGACCTGCACCGTGACACTCGTCGAGCCGCCGATCGAAGGATGCTACGGCGTGTCGTGATCAGCGCCGCCATCATCGAAGGCAGCGAGGAGCGCCTGCTCCGGCCGTCGCACGATGTTCATGCGGAACGAGCCGCGTCTTCAACGTGCCTTCACAGGCGCCGCCTAACCTGAGCGCGTCGTCAAGGAGACTGCTCTTCTTCAGGGAGGCTGCGATGGACCACGGGGGGATGAGCAGGGCGAAGATCAAACCCGTGTGGCTCGTCGCATCGGGGCTCGCGGTCCTCGCCCTCGTGTCGGCGGGGGTCCCGCTCGGGAGCCTGCTGTTCGTGGGGATCCTCCTGCTGTGCCCGCTGCTCATGGCCGGCATGCACGGTGGACACGGGCACGGGGGCGGCCACGATGCCCACGCCGAGGAACCGGATCGGGTCGGGTCCTCGGATCCAGGACGTTCGGGCACACAGGCGGGCAGCCCTCCGGTGGAAGGAGGCCGGACATGATCTGGGCGATCGTCTTGCTGGGCACGCTCGTCGTCGCGGCGGTTGCGGTCACCGTGATCGTCTCCCCCGCGAAGGTGGTCCTCGGGCTCGTCGGGACCGGCATGATCGTTGCCGCGGCTTTCGTTGTTCTGGCCATCGTCAACACGGAGGGCCGGCCCCCGATGAGCGGCAGCTTCTCCCACGCACAGCTGGAGGCCGACCGGATCATGACCGAGCGGATGGCCAGCGTCATCGGCCCCGGGATGCAGTCTCAGATGACGACCGACCCCATGCTCGAACGAACGGCCAACGATGCCTACCTGCGGGCGCTGGAGCAGCACGTGTACCAGGTGGACCGGATGCTCGGCCGAGTGCCTTAGACGGCTACGGCGACACCGGCACCCCTGGCGGGCCGGCGCCACCGTGAGGCCCGTCCCTTTCTACGATGCAGCGAGGTCCGTCCCTTTCTACGATGCAGCGTAGTAGACTGCCGCCTCCGCATGGCATGAGGCACCCGACGATGCAGAAACAGCCTCCCGAGAACGACCCCGCGCCCCCGTCCTTGCCGCCTCCCGGACGATCGTCCTCGGGGGCCGCGAAGCTGGCGGGTGGCGTCTTGATCCTCGGTGTCGTTGTGGTCATCCTCGGCCTGGCCCTTCAGGAGCTCAGTACCCGAGGCACGAGCGCGGCGGGCGGGATCACCGTCGCGAACTACCGGGCCGTTGCCAAGGCCGATGACCGTCCGGCACCTGGGTTCGAGATGCCAGCGCTCAGCGGCACGTCCAGTGTCGCCCTCCGTGACCACGCGGGGAAGGTCGTGGTCCTCAACTTCTGGGCCACCTGGTGCGGCCCCTGTCGCGCAGAGGCTCCCGAGCTCGAGAGCACCTGGCGAGCATACCGGGGCCGCGGTGTCCAGTTCCTCGGCGTGAACTACCGCGACGATCGTGCAGCAGCGGAGGCGTACGAGCGGGAGTTCGACATCACGTACCCGAGCGCCTTCGACCCCGCCGGACAGCTCGCATTCGACTACGAGCTCATCGGGCTCCCAACGACGTTCGTGATCGGACAGGGCGGCCGGATCGTCTACAGGTTCACCGGGAAGATCGACGCGGCGATCCTCGGAAGCGCCTTGGACGACGTCCTGACAGGTGACGTGACATAGACACGGGCCTTCCTGGCCGGTGGTCCACGGCGATGAAGGGGCGGCCCGTCATGCTGCGCGTGCGCAGGCCCAGGGGTCGTTCCGTAGCCAGGGAGCCATCCCTCTCGGACCTCGAGGTCAGCAGACCTGGAGCAGCAGCGGGCGCGGGTTGATCGCATCGCCGATCACCGAGTACCCGTACGCGCTCGCCGGCCAGTCCGTTGGCGTCACGTTCGGGTGCCATTCGAAGTGGTCGTGGGGCGTGCTCGTGTCGCCGGTCGCTCCCACGTATCCGATGACGTCCTCCGGTCGCCACGTTCCCGAGCGTGCCGGATCGCGAGAGATGCGCGTTGTACACGTAGCCCTCGCTCCCCCGAACGATGACCGAGAGGCCACCGAGGGTGTTGCTCGCGTCGTACGCGTACCCGTCGAAAGGTGCGGAGATCGGCGTGCCCATCGGGGCGAAGATGTCGTTCCCGGCGTGTGGGTGGTATCCGCCCGTGTAGCGAGGCGCGCCGAAGTCATCGCAGCCCCGGGGCTGCCCCACGGGGCAGACGCGGATCGGGCCGTCGCCGACGGGCCCGTCGAAGGAGGCGGCCAGCTGCTGTTGGTACTGCCTGCTCAGTTGGGTCGCGGTCTGCTCGGCTTCGCGCTTCTTGGAGGTGATGTCGTCCAGGATCCGTTGCTGCTCCGCGAGTTGCGATCGGAGCCGGTTCAGGTCGGCTCGTTCGGCCGCAACCACCTTGGCCTGGTCCGCCCGGAGCGCGTGCAGCCAGCGCTCCTGAGCCAGGCGCCGATCCCGCAGGTTCTCCGCCTCGTTGGCCAGGTCCGCGTCCGCCTGGGTGACCGGTCAGCGTCGGGCTCGCCGCGGCTGACGCTGATCGCCGGACCCTCACAGGGTCTTCACACGGCCTTCACCCGGCCTCCATCAGCGGGTCCTACCTTGGCGCATATAGCCTACCCCCCTATGGTATCGGGGCCAGCCCACTGGTGGCACGGGAGGTGCGACGTGAAGGTGATCGATCCGATCTGCGGGATGGACGTCGATCCGGCAGCCGCGGCCGATTCGCGGACCCGGGACGGCACCGAGTACCACTTCTGCTCGAGCGGGTGCGCGACCCGGTTCGACGCCACGGCGGAGGGTGGAACCGCGGCCGCGGCCGTGGATCGCGAGGAGGAAGCCAGACGGCGCGAGTACGGGACGCTGATGCGGAAGTTCTGGGTAACGGCCGTCGTGTCGGTACCGGTCCTCCTCCTGTCCTACCCCTGGCTGCTCCCCGGGCTGAAGGATGTCTCGTGGCTCGCCCGTGGATCCGACGGGCTCCTGTGGGTGTGGCGCGGGCTCGGCCTGCTGACACTGCCGATCCTCCTGTGGGGCGGGAGCCAGTTCTATCAAGGGCTGTGGGCCGCGGCGAAGGCCCGGTCGGCCAACATGCACACCCTGATCGGCGTGGGGATCGCCGCGGCGTGGCTCTACTCGACGGTCGCCGTCCTCTGGCCGGGGATCTTCCCCGAGGAGGATCTGGCCGAGGTCTACTACGACGTCACAGCCGTGGTCACCGCCCTCGTGGTCCTGGGATTGGCGCTCGAGATCAAGGCGAAGGGGAAGACCAGCGAGGCGCTGAAGAAGCTCATCGGACTGCAGGCCAAGACGGCGCGCGTCGTTCGCGGCGGCGCAGAGCTGGACGTTCCCGTCGAGGAGGTCGTGGTCGGCGATGTCATCCTCGTGCGCCCCGGGGAGAAGGTCCCCGTGGACGGAGTGGTGATCGACGGCGCCTCCGCCGTGGACGAGTCCATGATCACCGGTGAGTCGATCCCTGCCGAGAAGGTGGCCGGCGACGAGGTCATCGGCGCCACCCTCAACAAGACCGGCTCGTTCCGGTTCCGCGCGACCAAGGTCGGCAAGGACACCGCGCTCGCCAACATCATCCGGATGGTCCAGGACGCCCAGGGCTCCAAGGCGCCGATCCAGCGGACCGTCGACAGGGTCTCCGGCTACTTCGTCCCGGCCGTGATGATCATGGGCGTCCTCGCGTTCATCGCCTGGTACGACTTCGGCCCCGTGCCGACGGCCGCCTACGCGGTCATCGCGTTCGTGACGGTGCTCATCATCGCCTGCCCCTGCGCGCTCGGCCTGGCCACGCCGACCTCGCTCACCGTGGGGATCGGCAAGGGGGCGCAGAACGGCATCCTGATCCGTTCCGGCGACGCGCTCCAGACGGCGAAGCGCTTGGACGCGATCGTCCTCGACAAGACCGGAACGATCACGGTGGGGAAGCCGTCGCTCACCGACGTCTTCGCGGACGGGGAGAGCGAGGACGAGGTCCTGCGCCTGGCCGCGTCGGTCGAACGGAGCTCCGAGCACCCGCTCGCCGAAGCGATCGTGGAGGGCGCGAGGGCGCGCGGGCTCCAGCTCGCCGACGCGGAGGCGTTCCGAGCGATCCCCGGGCACGGCGTCGAGGCTCTGGTCGAGGGCCGGACCGTGCTGCTCGGGAACGAGAAGCTGATGCACGACCGGGGGCTCGACGTCGCCCCGCTCCGGTCCACCGCCGATGCGCTCGCGGGCGCGGGCGAGACGCCGATGTACGTCGCGGTCGCCGGGCGGGCGGCCGGCGTCGTCGCTTGCGCCGACACCGTGAAGGAGGACTCCCAGCGGGTCATCGCCCGCCTGAAGGATCTGGGGATCGAGGTCGCGATGATCACCGGGGACAACCGGCGGACGGCCGAGGCGATCGCGCGCGAGGTCGGGGTCGACCGGGTGCTCGCGGAGGTCCTGCCCCAGGACAAGGCGCACGAGGTCCGCAAGCTCCAGCTCGAGGGCAAGAGCGTGGCCATGGTCGGCGACGGCATCAACGACGCGCCCGCGCTCGCGCAGGCCGACGTCGGCATCGCCATCGGCACCGGGACCGACGTGGCGATGGAGGCTTCCGACGTGACGCTCATCTCCGGGAGCCTGAAGGGCGTGGTCACCGCCATCGAGGTCTCGCGCGCCACGATGCGCAACGTCTACCAGAACCTGTTCGGGGCCTTCGTCTACAACTCCGCAGGGCTGCCCGTGGCGGCGGGGTTGCTGTACCCGTTCTTCGGGATCCTGCTCTCGCCGCTGCTCGCGGCCGCCGCGATGGCATTCTCCTCGGTCACGGTCGTTTCGAACGCGAACCGGCTCCGCCGGTTCCGGCCTCAGGAGGTGTGAAGCGGATGCTCGACAACGTCATCGTCACATCGCTCGGGCTCGCCCTGATCGGCGGCGTCGTCTGGTTCTTCTGGGGCCCGCGGAGGGAGGGCTACCGCGCGGCCGTGGCCTCCAGCGGCTACCAGGAGGCGATGGTGCTGGTCAAGGGCGGGTACTCCCCCGACACGATCGTCGTCCGGGCGGGCAAGCCCGTGCGCCTCAGCTTCCGGCGAGAGGAGTCATCCGCCTGCTCGGAGATGGTGGTCTTCGGCGACTTCGGGAAGAGCGCCAAGCTGCCCGAGGGCGAGCTCGTTCCGATCGAGTTCCTGCCGAAGGATGCCGGGACGTACGAGTTCACGTGCCAGATGGGGATGCTCCGCGGCCGGCTCGTGGTCGAGCCGGCCTGAGGAGGGTGAGGACGATGCGAACGGAGCTGGACGCGATCATCGCCCGGTGCAGCACGAGCTCGTTGGACGCCTTCTCCCAGATCCACCTCGCGACCGCGGCGGAGCGAGCGGTGTTCCGGCGGTTCGCGAGCGACCCGAGCGCGTGCTGGTCCGATGCCGAGATCGCGCTCGCCGCCCGTCTGGGCATCTCGGAGGTCCGGTGGGCCCTGGAACGTTTCGCGGACGCCGGCATCGTCGAGGTGGTGGAGGAGGAGGGCTGCTACCGGTGGCGGCCCGAGCTCCGGTACGTCCTCGAGCGCGGCGAGCCGCAGAGCGAGACGCGGGATCCCGTGTGCGGGATGCCCGTCGCCCTCGATGCCCCGCATCGTGCAGAGGACGTGTTCGGCCGCACCGAGCGCTTCTGCTCCGAGCGCTGCCTGGCGGCGTTCCTCGTCTGGCCGCTGGCCTTCACCCGCTCGCCGGGCGCAGCGGTTGACCGCTCGAAAGGGGAGGCCGACCATGGGCCGTGAGGTTCCCGTCGGACGCAGGAACCTGCTGTCGGACCGCCGACGGGTTGCCGTCAGCCTGCTTGGCGTCGGCCTCGCGGTTGCCCTGATGCTGCTGATCCAAGGCTTGTGGAGCGGAACGCTGACGCGGATCACGGCGTACGAGGACAGCATCGGCGCGCATCTGTTCGTCGCGGAACGAGGGACGCGGAGCTTCCAGTCCGACGTCTCGGCCGTGCCGCCCTCGGCGGTGAACCGGATCCGCGAGGTTCCGGGCGTGCAGGCCGCCGATCCGATCGCGGCGCGGCAGCTGATACTCGAGCTGCACGGCGGGCAGATGCCGGTCACGCTCATCGGCTCGCGGTCGGGAGGACTCGGTGGACCTTGGGCTCTTGAGGCTGGTCGGGCGGTTGCCACCGACGACCAGGTCGTGATCGACGCCGGCCTCGCCGCGAGCCACGGCTACGAGCTTGGAGACCGCTTCGGCTTGCTCGGCGTCCCATTCCAGATCGTGGGCCTCTCGCCCGACTCCCGGGCATTCGGCAACGGCGGCTACCTGTTCGTCTCGCAGGCCGCCGCCGGCCGCCTGCTCGGAACGAGGGGCGCGACGAGCTTCGTCCTGGTGCGGGCGAAGGACCCGGCCGCAGTGGCCGGGCAGATCCAGACGCGGACCGGCCTCGATGTGCTCACCGTCGAGGAGATCGCGCGCGGGGATCGGGAGCTGTACGAGGACACGCTCGGCTCGGTGATCCGTGTGATGCTCGCGATCGCCTTCGCTGCCGGCACGCTGATCGTTGCCCTGTCGGTCTACTCGTCGATCGTCGACCGGATACGCGAGTACGGCATCGTGAAGGCGCTCGGGGCTGGCCGGCGCCGGCTGTTCGGGATCGTGCTCGCGCAGACAGGGGCGCTGGCGGGCGCCGGCGGCATCGCCGGCCTCGGCCTGTTCCTCGCCGCGGCGGCGGCCGTCGGTACCTGGTTTCCGGAGTTCTACCTCCAGCTGCCGGGCTCGGTCCTCGTCGCCGCGTTCGTAGCCTTGGCCGCGATGGCGCTCGTCGCGGCGGTCCTGCCGGCCCGGCGCATCGGGCGCCTGGACCCGGCCTCGGTCTATCGCGGGTGAGGGCGGTGGGCGCTCACGTCGCCGTGGGTCGCAGGAACCTGTTCTTGGAGCGTCGGCGCGGCCTGCTCGGGGTGGCCGGCACCGCCGCCGCCCTCCTGCTCGTCCTCGCCGTGGGGGCCGTCTTCGACGGTGCGATGCGGCAGATCACCAGCTACATCGACGCCCAGCCTGCACAGGTGTTCGTATCCCAGCCCGGCGTCCGGAACCTGCACATGGCCTCGAGCTCCGTACCGCTCGATGCCGTCGATGTGATCGAAGCGGTACCGGGCGTGACGTCGGTGGATCCGATCCTGTTCGCGCAGGACGGGCTCGAGACGGAGGCGGGGCGTCGGCTCGCGTACGTGATCGGGTACGAGCCGGGACGCCCCGGCGGGCCCGCCGAGCTCGAGACCGGCACCGAGCCGGCGGGGGCCGAGATCGTTCTGGACGCGGCGACCGCCGCGTCGCTGGGCGTGGACCCCGGCGACCCCGTGGGCGCGCTCGGGACCTCGTGGCGCGTCTCGGGACTGGCGGGCGACCTATCGAACGTAGCGAACGGGGTCGCGTTCGTGCGACTGGATGACTTCGCCGCCGCCAGGGAGCTTCCGGACACGGCCAGCTACTTGCTCGTGACCACCGATCGCGACCCCACGAGCATCGTCGCCGCCATCGAAGAAGCGACCGGTCTCGAGGCGACCACGCACGACGCGTTCGCCAGGTCGGAACGCCAGCTCGTCTCGGACATGAGCGTCGACGTCCTGAGGATCGTGACCGGGTCGGCGTGGCTCGTCGGCTTCGCCGTCGTGGCCCTCACGCTCTACGCGGCCACCCGGTCGCGCCTGCGCGACATCGGCGTGTTGAAGGCGCTCGGGGCCTCGCCGGCCGCGCTTTCCCGGGTCGTGCTGACGCAGGCGGCCTGGAGCGTCGGCGCCGCGCTCGTCGCAGCCGCCGCACTGACGGTCGGGCTCGGCGCGCTGCTGGCGAGGACGTCGTCGCCGGTCACTTTGGCGCTCGAGCCCGGCGCGCTGCTCCGCGTGGCTGCGATCTCGGTGGTTGTCGGAGCGGCGGCCTCGGTCGCGCCGCTGATCAAGGTCTCGCGGGTCGACCCCGCGTCCGTCTTCAGGAGGTAGCGATGCAGGCGCTCGCGATGCGGGCCGAGGGGCTCGAGAAGGTGTTCGGGGAGGGCGACGTCCAGGTCCGGGCCGTCCGCGGCGTCGACCTCGAGGTCGCGCCCGGCGAGGTCGTCCTGATCATGGGCCCCTCCGGGAGTGGCAAGACCACGTTGCTCTCGATGCTGGGCGCGATGCTGCGGCCCTCGGCCGGTCGCGTCGAGGTGGACGGCGTGGACCTCGCGTCCTTGACCGAGAAGAAGCTGCCGGCGTTCCGCGCCCGACGGTTCGGATTCGTGTTCCAGGACTTCAACCTGCTCTCGGCGCTGACCGTCCGTGAGAACGTGGAGCTGGCGCTGAACCTCGCCGGTGTCACCGGGAGGGCCGCGCGCGAGCGCGCGGAGGAGCTGCTGCGCGATCTCGGGCTCGGCGAGCGGCTCGGCTTCCTCCCCGAGAAGCTGTCCGGCGGCGAGAAGCAGCGCGTCGCCATCGCCCGGGCGCTGGCGAACGATCCGGCGGTCATCCTCGCCGACGAGCCGACGGCCAACCTGGACTCGAAGATCGGCCACGAGATCGCCCGGCTCCTCCGGCGCATCGCGAGCGAAGAGGGCCGGAGCGTCGTGATCGTGAGCCACGACACGCGCCTGAAGGACATCGCCGACCGCGTCCTGTGGCTAGAGGACGGCAGCTTCCGCACGATGAGCGACATGGCCACGGATCCGGTCTGCGGGATGGCTGTCGAGCGCGACGCAACGACCCCGCACCGCGTCAACGACGGGCTGACTTGGTTCTTCTGCTCGACCGCCTGCCGCGACGAGTTCGCGGCGGACCCGGATCGGTTCTCGGCCAGCGCGGAGGTGGTCTGAGGAGGTGAGGCTGGTGGATCCGAAGCACGAGATCGTGACCCGGCTCCGGCGTGTGGAGGGACAGGTCGCCGGCGTGGGCCGGATGTACGAGGAGGGGAGGTACTGCATCGACGTGCTCGATCAGCTCGCGGCTGCGCGCGCCGGGCTGGAGGCCGCGGCGCTGCTGGTCCTCGAGGACCACGTCAACGGGTGCGTCCGGGAGGCGATGGGCGGCGACGGCGGACCGGACAAGGCCCGCGAGCTCGTGTCGGCCGTTCGCAGGTTCGTGAGGAGCGTGTGAGACGGAGACGAGGTTCCGGAAGGAGCACCGATGAAGCGCCACGACGTGTACTCGCGGTTCGCGCGCAGGCACCTGGGCACGCGTGTAGAGCGGGCCGTGTACCTGACCCTCGTCGGTCAGGAGGCGGAGTCCTGGTCGGCCCGCGAGCTCGCGGAGCGCAACCACCTGGACCTGGATGAGACCGAGGGGGTCCTCGAGGCCTTCGAGGCTGCCGGTGTGGTCGGTGCGGGCGATGCCCCGGGAGGTCGTCGTTACCGATGGCGGTCGGACATGAACTACCTCTTCGGCCGGGAGGACGTCTCTCCTGGCTGGATCGATCCGGTGTGTGGCATGCCCGTCCTCGCCGACAGCCCGTACGCGGCCGAGGACGCGGACCGGATACCCAGGAGGTTCTGCTCTTCCCTCTGCCTCGCGGCGTTCCTGGCGGCCCCCAGCACCTTCAGCGGGCGGGCGCCTGGGAACACCAGCGGGCGGGCGCCTGGGAACGCCCGAGCGACGGTGTAGGCCGGTGGACCCGTCGTTTCCGTCGCTCGCAGCAACCTCCGCGACCTCTCGGACGCCCGAGGGTTCCTGAGGAGCGTGTTGACACGGTGACCGGCCGCGGATCCTTCACGGCGATCGAGCGAGCAAGGCGATCCTGGACCGCCCACGGGCGCTCCCCCGACGACCTGACCGTGCTGCACGCCTTCTGCCGCAACCCCGCCGCGGCCTGGAGCCCGGATGGCTCGTGCATGTGGTATGGGATCTGGATCGACCGGCCTCACCGCATCGTCGAGGAGTTCGTCCGGTGCGGCATCGTGAGACCCGCGAAACGCCAGGAGCATGGTGACCGGTGGAACGGAACCCACGACTGGGCGGTGCCCAACACCCCCGCCCCCACGTGGGTGGTGCAGGAGCGGTGGAAGGCCTCGGCGGGATGCGCGAAGGCCGATCTCCCTTCCACCAACGCGACCCCGCCGGCGCCGAGGCCCGCCACCACGAGGCGACTCGTCCGGGGGGCCGAACGGTTCGGTCGCGGAACGGCCCACGATCGGGGCTTGGCCACTGGCATCGTCCAACGGGCGGCCCACCGGACGGGTGGGACCCCAGGGCCGTGACCGGAGCCGTGGACCAGGCGGCGGTGACCCGCCGGTACGAGCGGCTTGCCCCTGTCTACGACATCTACAACGGTCCCATGGAGTGGCTCGGACTGCGCGAGAAGCGGCGCCGACTGCTCTCGAGGGCGGCGGGGCGCGTGCTCGAGGCAGGGGTCGGCACCGGACGCAACCTCGAGCACTACCCGCCCGGAACCTCCCTGGTGGGGGTCGACGTCTCGAGGCGGATGCTTCGCCTGGCCTCCGATCGAGCCGCCAGGCTGGGCAGGGCCGTAACCCTGGACCGTGCCGACGTCCAGCGGCTGCCGTTCAGGGACGGCGTGTTCGACACGGTGGTGGCGACGTGCCTGTTCTGTTCGGTCCCCGACCCCGTCCACGGCCTTGCCGAGCTCGGGCGGGTGGTGAAGGAGCCCGATGGACGGTTGTTGCTCTTGGAGCACGTGCGCCCTCGGAGCCGGCTGCTCGGGGGCCTGGCCGATCTCCTCAGCCCCCTCACCCGCCGCTTGCTCGGCTTCAACCTCGATCGCGGGACCGAGGACAACGTGCTCGCGGCGGGTCTCGAAGTGCTCGATGTGCGCCGGCGCGGGATCTGGCGGGAGATCGTCGCGCGGCCCACCCGGGGCGAGACCCACACGCCCGGCTTGACCAGCCGTGAGTCAGGACGGTGACGGATTCCCGAGATGCGCGCCCTCGAGAAACGACTGATCCAGAGCTCCGCGTGGGAGTGGTTCGCGTCACGCGTCGTCCTACCGTGGGCGGTTGCGCCGGCCGGGCTCGAGGAGGGCGGCCGCCTCCTCGATATCGGCTCGGGGGGCGGTGCGAGCGCCGAGCGACTCCTCCTGAGGCATCCGGACCTCCATGTTGTGGCGACGGACTTCGACGCGGACATGGTGGCGCGGGCGCGCGGGCGCTCCCGTACCCGGAGGACAGCTTCGGCTTCGTCCTGGGGATCGGGGTCCTGCATCACGTGGGGGGGGTGCGGGCGGGCCCTGGCCTAATGGCTCTGGAGCAGCGGGCGGTAGAGACTGCTCTCCGAGCCACCGGCGGG
>Ga0209642_10000990_pt1 | contig 18672 bp, 13 predicted proteins | sample RifCSP19_2_FD_184025 | JGI IMG/M metagenome (GOLD analysis project Ga0209642, IMG submission 184025) | Soil microbial communities from Rifle, Colorado - Rifle CSP2_sed 19_2 (SPAdes) (version 2) | ecosystem: Environmental > Terrestrial > Deep subsurface > Rock core/Sediment | place: Rifle... | reverse complement strand
AAAATAAACATAAGAACTCATAGGTTTACGATTTACATACTTATATTCTTTACGCCACTGCAGATTGAAAATTGCGCTATCGTTGGGGTTTCCAGTAAACTTAGAAACACCCTGTAAAAAATCATACCCTACTGCCGCCGGAGCTAAACCCAACCCTGCATAGGTTGCATCTGTAACTCCCGAACTGTATGCATAACCTAAATTCAGAGTTGTGTCACAGCCCGCAAAATCATCTGTAGAGTTTCCAACATCCGCATCTGCCCATTGAACAATAAACATACTATCTATTTTAGAATTAGATTTAGAAGTTGGAGTACCTTTATAAACCATATCTACTTTTTTGTATATAACATTACCTAACGCACCTGAATATGCATAAGCCCAATAAGTTTCTGATACTTCCAAACCTATTGGTGGTGAACCATAATTAGATGCAGATAGGTTATCATTATACTTAATAAATAAACTTTGTGCGGCACCGGAAATTCCCGGTACATCTACATCTGGTTCATATGTGCCGTTGCTATTAAGATCCTTAAATGGAGCTCCTTCGTTGGCAGGCCATTCTTTCCAATCAATTGCATATTGATCTCTTAATGCCTGGATATTGGCTTCTGTTACTGCCCCAATCGGAATATTATTAAAGCTTGCTGCATCCGAGGCAAGATTGCCTGTTAAATAATCGGGTCTCACTCTGTATAAACGAGTTACAGCGGCGCAACCTGTTCCATAAGTATTACCATTAACTCGTATAGTAGGTGATGAACCATCATCAACTTGTCCTCCCCACACTATACCTTCGGCAAAAATTGCTCCTACGGTAGTTCCATTTGGGAAAGCTCCATTCCAACCTGAAGCGACAACCCAATCATGGAAACCATCATCCCTAACCCACATAGTAGCATTATTAATATTAAGAAGACTTTGAGATGGGTTAATCGTAGTTTTCTGTAATACGGGCTTTTTTTCCTTATCTTTTCCACTTCCTTTATAATTTGGTAATAAATTATTAGGCGCCGTAAAAAAGAAAATAAGAGTTACTATTAAACTTAAATAATTGAATTTTTTCATATTAGATAACCTCCGCAAAATTATATTTTTCATAAGACAAAATTAAATTATCCTGTAAATTAAAAATTAACCAATATTCCGGCACGCAACTGTCTGGGTGGACCAAACAAATCGTATCCATATTGACTGTAAGCAGCTTGCCTATTATCATAATTTATTGATCTATATAAATCAGCAAACCTTTCTGTATATCTGGAACCAGCAATGATCTGTTGCCCATCCTTGGAATTCAAGAATCCATCGTTGTAGGCATTACCTGTCTTATCATAAACATTAAGAACATTCTTGGTGTCAAGTAAGTTTTGTACAACAACGTAAAAATTAAAGTCGAAATTATATAAATTTACAGTTTTATCAATACGAAGATCTATGTTATAAACCCAAGGAGTAATTGATGAATTTATTGGTCCAATAGGTCTTCTTCCCCTTGTATCACCAGTTCCTATTGGAGTAATACCACCCGTCCAAGCTTGGGCCTGTCCTAACCCAGTTGTTTGAGAATAAGTGAATGGGTGACCGCTGTTGAAAGTAAGTAAAACGTTTAAACCTAATTGCTCAAGGATTGGACCTCCATCACCCTTATCAAATCTATAATCCAAGGAAATGGATCCCCTATGAGTTTGGTCGTAATCTAATGGAATCAGTACGGTTGGAACATCACCGTTAACTTCGGTGGATCCTACACCGCTGCCTGACAGCGAGTTTGTTCCTTCGGAAGTTGAATATGTATAATACATTATCGCACTAAATCTTTCAACTCGCCTAATTTTAAAGCTAAGCTCCACACCTTTTGTTGTAGCGAAATCTTGATTAGTAAAAACATTGTATTTACTTCTGATAGCACCCGGAGCAGTATTAACTACGGCATACTGTAGCTGTCCTTTAATATCTTTATAAAAAGCGGTGATGTCAAAAGCAGCAAAATCTGTAAACTGATGCGAAAATCCAATTTCATATTGAGTTGTCCTAATTGGGCTAGGATTGTATGCAATTGGGTTGACAAACAGATTTTGGCCCTGGATTATTTGCGTTGCCTGATAAACACCTCTATAAGCAACATCCAAACTTGGCGATTGGACAAATTTGCCATATTGTAAATGAAAAACAGTTCTATCAGTTACTGGAAATGCAAATCCCAATCTAGGGGAAATATAGCTATATGTGCTTCCTTCGATTATATTTGCCTCAGGTATTAAGTGTGTTACCCGATCGAAATTAGGTAAAAGAGGATCCGTCCATGCCCAACTATCCATATCTATATAATCATATCGCAAACCTGCATTTATTATCATATCATTAACTTCGATCCTATCCAATAGGTATCCTGAAGCAAGGACGGGATTTTTAGGAGCAAAAAGCCCGGCTTCATCTGTTTCGTTACCAAATACATCAAAACCATAATTATTATAGTTAGTAAACATTGTAGATCCGACAAGAGTTGCCATGGAGTCTCTCGCTAAATCAGGATTATTTCTTAATACGGATAGAAGGTCGCTCGGATCTAATTGCTGAAAGCGTCTTACCGTCCATCTCTGAAAAGAACCGCCAATTTTTATTGCATGATCTTTAATCTGGCCTGTATAAGCAAGAGATCCCGTAAAATAATTGTTATGGTCTTTAGTATATGGACTACCTCCTGTCGTTAACAATGCTCCTGTTCTATCGAATGGAAATCCATAAAAATCGTAGGGATCAGGGCTGGAGGTGTAATTGCTGTACTTCCATCCAAATTGTGAAGCCACAAGACTGTCGCTATAAGCTAACAAATTGTCTTCAAAGTATGGGTCATATCTTTTAGCTCGAGCATCAAAAAAACCAACACTTCCATCTATAAACGAATTTGACCCTAATAAATAAGTTCCTTTTAAGTTTAATAAAAGGTTGGAATTATCAGTTTGAGGTATTCTCGAAGTATTAAATAACTCTTGTATCGTGTTATTAAATTGGTCGCCTAGTGAAGTAAAGCCTGCGCCTCTTCCTCTAGACCAAGTAAATGCACCTGCCAACCTTAATATAAGCGGGTTATTATCAAATACAACTGTCCCATTTAAAGTATATCTATTATTTGAATTGCCGGGAATATTTGCTGCATCCCAGGTCAGATACTGGTATTCTGATGTTGATCCCCCATAAAAACCTGTATCGAATACTTTTGTAGTATCAAGGCGTGCTCCATCAGAGAACGCAGCAGGGTTTCCACTGAAAAATTTAGGATTATCACGCTGAAAAGCATTTTCCGCAGATAAAAATACTTTAAGTTTATCGGTAAATACGGGACCACTAAGAGTTAGAGTATAATCAGAGTAACCAAAAGAATGCGTACCTAAAAATTTATCGCCCGGATAATTACCAAAATTATCTGTTTCAGCTCTTAATGAGGCGTGATACTGGTTTGTACCGGTTTTAAATTCTGATGATATAATTCCAGCATTAGCATTTCCAAATTCCGCAGTATAGCCACCTGCTTGTACAATAATTTCTTGCAAAGCGTCGCTTGTAACTGTAACAAGGGAGCCGCCATTTCTGTTTAATACATCTTTTACATCAGCACCTTCTACAGTATAACCTGTTTCATCCGGTCTGCTTCCACGGATATATACTATATCATTCTGGCGAACTACCCCAGGTTGAAGTGAGACAATAGCATTAAGGTTTCGACCCAAAACTTCAAAATCTTCAGTTCCAATAATTCTTTTTGCATTAGTTGAAGTTTTTTCAATAAGAGGTCTTTGGGCAACTATTACAACTTCTGAAGTAGAAAATTCTGTTGATTGGAGTTCAAAGTTAAATCTTGTGGTTAAGCCAGAATTAACAATCAGCTTATTAACGGTTACATCCTGATAACCTATATATGAAGCCCGCACGCTATATTCGCCCGCAGAAACATTAGAAATCAAATAATCTCCATTAACATCTGAGGCAGCACCTAAGCTTGTACCCACAATTATTATATTAGCCCCTATTAAGGGCTCTCCTGTTTGCTGATCAGTAACCTTTCCAGAAATTCTTGCGGTTTGCGAAAAGGTGAACGAGCAGGTAAACAGAATCAAAAGTAAAATTTTGTAAAATTTCGGAAACATTTTTTTCCTCCGTTATTTATTAACTATTTTATTAATCATCAACAAAAACTGTATTTTTTATACTAGACGCAGCATCATATATAACTGCTGTATATCTATCTTTTGCACCCAAAGTATAATCGAAGGTAGTATGCAAGGAATCATTATATAAGACATTAAATGAGTAAGAACCAGATTTAAGCATTATATAAGGAGCCCCATCACCCATTTCAAGCGGGCTATCAAAAGTAATTGTTGTAGTATCAGTAGCATTGTTAATTGTCACACTCTTAAGAACAGCATCTGGCGATCCATTGAAGAAAGTTACTTGTCCTGTATCTGGGGGAAACAAAGCTTTCCCATTATCAGAATCTTTTGTTTGCCATATATATCTTTGGGTATGTGTAACTAAATCATTGGAAGCCGCTGTTCCGACTAAAAAAATTCTGATTTTGTAATCAGTTGTTGCCGCAAATTGAAAATCTTTGCTTGCTGCGCTCGTAAAACTCGCGCTAAGAGTTTTACTTCCAGCCGGAATGGTTAGAAAGGTTAATTGTGGACCAGGTACTTCGCTTCCAAAATCTACCGAGCCAAGCGATTGACCATTCAATGTAAGGGTAGCTGTTCCAGCACCCGATACTAAATTGACAACTTTAATTTGACTCGAATAATTAACACTGTTAGGAATGGGTTGAACACTAACGTCAACACAACCAGCAATAAAAACTACCGTCAAAATACTCATTGTCAAAAGTAGTCTTTTGTAAGGTATTTTCATTTTACCTCCTAGTAAAATATTTAATTTTGATAAGTTGAAAAACATTTAATAAAATAATAATAAGGTTCATAGTTTAATTATTATAGCGTAATTCAGTAACGAATTAAACCATAGACCAAATTACAAATTGTTAAAAGACACAACTAACTATAAATAGAGAATTATGGAATCTTCTGATGATTTGCACAGAACAATATTTGTTCTGCGAGCATAAGGATTTGCTTGATTACCCAAAGAAGCGTCAGATAAATCTATCACCCTGGATACAAGAAATATAAAAAAAATTGTATCAATCAATCAGATAAATAATTCCTTTTTTTATAGAATTTGAAAACACTCGAACGAATTTCCTAAAATATATTATTAAAGTCAATGTTTTTTTTTAATTACTTAACCATCTCTGGTTTTACAGATTTATCCACAAACTTCCGATATAACAACAGAGCAATTGCCGCTGTAAATCCGATGGCTGCAAAGTAGTACCAAATAACGTAAGCATCATCATATACAGTTTTTAAATTTTCGGGAGATAATGTTGCTGGATCAGGTGCGTAAGCAGTTAACAGGTATCCTGAAATACCAAATCCTAAAATGGATGAAAGAAATGAATGAAGATGCGAGAATCCTAAATACAGTCCTTCTTCGCCTTTTGGTGCTTGAAGTGAAAAATATTCGAGATAACGCGGAGAGATAAAACATTCAGCCAAACCTTGAACGACTATTCCTGATATCATCATTACCGTTATTGGATGTGCAGAAAAAACTCCGAATATGGATACGCTTTGTCCTGTAAATGATTCAAGCAAAGAACTCGATGCCATAAGCAAAGCAGATATCGGCATTAGAAACATTCCCACACTCATTGAAGTTACAGCTCGAACTTTTTTCATCATGTTGGTTATAAATACAACAGACAGCATGACGATAAAAGGATTAACATTCGCAATCCATTCCGGCGAAGCATGTTCACCAACAGTTCTAAGTACATACTTTGGCATCGTTGCATAAAGCTGATGCTGAATAATCCAAAAACCCGAAACAATTATAATTAATAATAACAAACGAAAATTTTTTACCACCCTCATAAAACTTTTCCACACTTCATTTAATGATTTTCCCTCTCCATCAATATTTGCATTTTTATAGAAAAAGTAAACTGTTACCAATGCTAAGAAAGTCATGAAGGCGGCATAATAATTAATTGATATTAATCCCCATTCTAACCTGAGAGGATATGCAAAAGTTTTTCCAAGAAAAGCTCCAACATTTACCATCCCATAAAAAATTGAGTATCCTCTTGCTCTTGTTTCTTGTGTGGTTGTCTTGGCAACAGTACCTGTAATAATGGATTTGATAAAAGATCCGCCGAACATTAAAATTACAAGTGATGGAGGAACAGTACTTTTGTACGGCAGCGCACCAAGCGTAAAATATCCAATTGTTAGCAGGGAGAATGCTAAGATAATCGCTTTTCTAAATCCGATTTTATCGGCAAATGCACCTGTAAAAGGAGGAAGAAAATATAAACCGGCTGCGAATATTCCGCCAATCCATCCGGCTTCAATATCGGTATAACCAACTACACGTGATAAGTATAATGTTATTGCTATGAAAACTGCATAATAAGCGGCGCGTTCAAAAAGCTCTACGATGTTTGCAGTCCAAAATGCTTCCGGAAATTTCCAACTGTTTTTTCTTTCTTCTCTTTGCTTTTCAGTTGATAGCATAAAATCTTAATTTCCTTTGTAATTAGGGATTGAAGTGATCGATTTCATGAATTATAAAATTAGAATTTATCTTGAATTTGGCAAACATAAGCAAATATTGATGGCGAAAAAATAATTTTTTGATTACTCGTGATACTGTTGACAAAACATATTTCTCTCCATTAACTAAAGTTGCAATTTATATTCCGAGAATATCGTATACTTTCAGTTCAGCAGATCATGGTTTATTTCTCCCTTTGGGAAAGAGAAGGGGAAAAATCAATAATGCTGAATGCATCAAGCGGGGCTTTTGATAAAACGAGGAGAGCATTCGATACTGGTCTTTCTCCAGAAGCGTCTGAAGGAGAATTAACTACCTCATTTCTAATTACCATTGTAGTTGAGCCGCCGCCATCGAGATTTATTCCTTGATAAACTCCAATCTGAACCATGAGATCTGCAAGTTCATAAAGATTCATCCCTAAACTTGAAATTTGTCTTCCATCAACAGTAACTAAAAATAATTTTGTTGAGTCTTGATTTATTCCAACAGCAGTTCTTGGATGTCTGGTGAACACAAATGATTCATTAGGATTCATTGAAGCAGCCATGCCATCCTTAACAATTATGGGATGGCCGCCCAACATTTCTTTAAGCTTAGAAACTGAAGGAAGAATATTCAATAATATTTTAATTGTGTTCTTGACCGATACATGAGAACTCAAATAATTTGCGACCATATCGCTTGCAGAAACAACCATTGAGCTATCTGGAATTACTGTATTTCGACCGGATAGATTAATTGAATCAACAACACAATAAACTGTATCATTTGCCAACCATGAAGCGATAGGATTTACAATCATCTCAAAACCGTCGTCACTCGTTCCCGTTGATGTTCCATAAAATTGATTATAAAATATTAGTTGGTTGATATCCCTTGCAACATTTATCCCGTTTATTTTTAATGAAGAATCTTTCAGCACAATTCTTCCGCTTAAATTTGGATTGGAAATAGAGACTTCATTATTCACACTAAAACCGACTGTCGGCCAATCAACCCTTTCATTTCGAAGCACTTCGCCATTCTCTACTTGAATATTATTTGGCATCCCGGTTTTTAAATTAAAAAAGTCCCCGTTGACAGGACACACTGACCAATGACCGGCAAAATTTTTTCTAATTGACATTGCGCTCGTCTTTTCCCTGTCCCCGGAAAGCAGTTCAAATGCTTTTACTGTTTCAATTGCAAAGAATTCATTTGTCATGTCAGCTTCAAAAACATCTATACTGCATGGAATGGAATGTACCAAGTATTTTGTATAGAACATTCCAGGTCCAACTTGCTTATGTTGAACAGTATCTAAAATTACTTGCGGAAGTATTGATGAATAAATTAAAAAAGTAAATAGTACTGATAGAAGTTTAGATTTTAAGGGATACTTTTGAAAAATTTCCATAACACTCTCTTTTTAAAAGTTACCAAAAGTGAAAATCATTTATTCGAAAATAACTAATTCCCCCTGGTTATTCATGCCATTTCAAATACTTAATTTTATTGTTCATAATATTTTTTCATTCATTTGAATTTTTAATTACTTATTTGGTTTCAAATTATTATTTTATTCTCTACAAAGGCAGGGTTTATTTCCTAACGGTGTCATTTTAGTTAGAACAAAATTATTAAGGCAAAAGTGATAAATATTAAAAAAATATTCCCTTCTGATTTTTTAAAATCACTTACAAACGTTTACTACAGGAGTGGAGTTTTACTTGCGTGGATAGCATTAATCATCCCGCTAATTATAACGTACGTGGGCTGGCAAATTGCAAATGCAGATGATAAAAGTGATGCTCGTGTCAACTTCGATTTTAAGATCAGAGAAACCAATCAGACAATTTTAAAAAGAATGCATGTCTATGAGCAGGTTTTATTGGGCGGCATTGGATTGCTTGCCTCATCCGATACAGTTACGCGTGGTGAATGGAAAACATACGTTGAGAATCTTCTTATAGATAAAAACTTTCCCGGTATTTTAGGACTTGGATATTCATATGGCCTAAGGTATTCAGATTCTCTTAAGCTTGTAAAAGCAATGCAAAGTGAAGGGTTTTCTAATTTTAGAATTTGGCCTGAGGGTACGAGAGAAGAATATACATCGGTGATTTACATTGAACCATTTAACGAACGAAACCAACGTGCATTTGGTTATGACTTGCTGTTCGAACCTTTGCGCAAATCTGCAATGCTGGAAGCAAGGGATGACGGTTTAACCACAATCACAGGAAAAATTACATTGGTTCAAGAAACCGAATATAACATTCAAGCCGGGTTCTTAATATTTATCCCATTCTATAAAAAGAATATTCAAGCCCCTACCGTAGAACAGCGAAGAGATTTATTTAAAGGATATGTTTATAGCCCTTTCAGAATGAGCCATCTTATGGGGTCAACGTTAGGAAATGAACTTAGTAATATAAAGATTCAGATCTATGATGGTATTGATACTATTCCTAAAAATCTAATGTACAATAGCGATTCTTTGTACGCTACTGTACCGGATGAATCGTTTACGGGAATGAGCATTCTTAACCTGTACGGAAAAACGTGGACACTAAAGTTTACAGCGCTTCCAAAATTTATAGCATCGTTTGAATCCGATAAACCAGTAATTGTTCTTCTTTCCGGAATATTGATAAGCTTACTTTTTTCCCTGGTAACTCTCTCTTTCATTAACTCACGAAAAACAAGTAAAAAACTTTCCGAGGTTTTAGAATCAACAGGAGAAGGAATTTTTGGCGTAGACAATTCGTTGAAATGCACATTTATTAATAGTTCAACTCTCGAGATGCTTGGTTATAATATGTCTGAATGTCTTAATAAAACTATGCATGAGTTCATTCACTGTATAGAAGTGGATGGAAAAATTTGTAATGTAAATCAATGTCCGTTAATTAAAACTATTAAAAATGGAAAAACAAATAATACTTCGGAAGTAACATTGGAGCGAAAGGATAAGACGAGTTTCTCAATAGAATATTCTTCGCACCCGATTATTGAAAACGGACTCATAACAGGAACAGTCGTAACTTTTAATGACATCACCGAGCGTAAAAAAACTCTCGCTCAAATTGAAGGATCGCTGCGAGAAAAAGAAGTGCTGCTTAGAGAAATTCATCATCGCGTAAAGAACAACCTACAAATAATTTCGAGTCTCTTAAATCTTCAAGCTGGTTTCACTACCGATAAAAAAACAAATGAAATTTTGGAAGAAAGTAAAAACAGAGTTAAGTCAATGGCTCTCATACACGAAAAGCTTTATCAAAGTAAAAACTTTTCAAGTATTGATATCCACGAGTTCATAGAGGAATTATTCAAAAATTTATTTCACTCTTTCGGAGTAGAATCTTCTTCAGTAAATACGGAATTGAGTATTGACAACATAAGCTTAAATGCTGATCAGGCGGTTTACCTTGGGCTTCTTGTCAACGAATTAGTTTCAAACTCTTTAAAACATGCTTTCAAATCAGCTCCTCTTGATGATAATGGAGAACTACAGAAAAAGATATTCATCGGCGTTCAACAAGATCCGAATTATGGTTACTCAATTAAAATTGGTGATAACGGATGCGGTTTCCCGGACAATATAGATTTTAAGAATACTGAATCATTGGGACTTCAACTCGTTATGTCTCTTGTTAAACAATTAGATGGCGAGATAAGCTTGAATAATAATTCGGGGACTGAATTTTTAATTGAGTTTAGAAGAGATGAGTGATAACTACCCGGCCGATAAGATTATTCCTGTTTCAATTTCGGGAAATCATCATAGGGAATAAAATCTAAATCAGATGCACCAACATTTTCAACTACTTGCTCTGCAGCTTTACCGCCTGGAATTGCAATATGACAAGCAGGATGTGAAATGCAAAATCTTAAACTAAGCTGAGCCATAGAGTATTGTTTATGAAGCTCAAAAAAAGATTTCATAGTATCTAGCTGTTCAAGATAAGCGTTCAATTTTTCTTCCGATAAATTAAATCTTCTATGATCATCCTCACCAAATGTGCTATTTCTATCAAACTTGCCTGCAAGCAAACCAAACAGCAATGGTATTCTCACTATAACTCCAATTCCATATTTCAATGCTTTGGGAAAAAGTTCTTTTTCTGCTTCTCTTTCTAAAAGATTATACCTCACTTGAATTACATCTAAAATATCTTTGTGTTCATCAAGCAAAAATGCTTGCTCTGTTTCCTTAAATGATTGAACACTTAAACCGGCTTGTTTTATTTTTCCTTGCTCTTTAAGCTTCAGCAGAGTTTCCCATGGTTCATCCTTCATCAACAAATCGGTGGTGGGACTATGAAGTTGAAGCACATCAAGATAATCTCGTTTTAATCTTTTTAAACTTTGCTCGGCAGCAAAAATAAGATGCTTTTTTGAATAGTCGGGATTTGCAGGAGTTGTATTATGCTTTTCATTTAAGAACGGATAAAAATTATTGCCGGCTTTTGTAGCAATGATTACCTTTTCTTTTTCGCCTCTTTCATTGAGAACTTGCGCAATTAATTCCTCAGAATGCCCGAAACCGTAAACATCGGCGGTATCAATTAAATTAACCCCATTATCTAATGCGGCATAAATTGCTTTTTTTGAAACCTCATCATCAGTAAACCCCCAATCTCTGCCGCTAATTCCCCATGTACCATAGCCAATGGATGAAACACGAGGTCCGTTTTTTCCAAGGTTTAAGTATTTCATTTCAACGGCGGCAGAAATAAATATTGGGCGCTTTTTTTATCAAATTAATTGCTTCGCTTCTTCATACCTTCAAATTTGGGAAGAGATTGCTCTTCATCATCCTGGAAAAGATAATCGTTGAAATCGGTGAAGTAATATTTATCTTCATCGGGAAAAAATCTTCTGGCCTTCCTCGTATCTTTATACGAATCAATAGCAGATTTAATTGCTTTGCGAAGGCGGTTAATTTCACTTTCTATTTTCTCTGCTGTTCCCGAAAATTTTCCTTCTTTAAAGCTTCTCACATCAGAGTAAACTTTTTCCGTTTGATCAACCATATCATTAGAAAACTTTTTTGCTTTCTCTATAATACTATTTTTTGCATCGCTTGCTTTTTTCATGTAATTATTAATTTCATCGGAGACGTCTTTTCTTGTTTCTTTACCGCTTTTAGGGGCATATAACAAAGCTATAACCCCGCCTACAACGGCTCCGAATAAAAATGCAGCGGCAACTTTTTGAGTTTTTCTGTTTTCCATAAATAATCCTTTCAAAGTTCAGTTCATATTTAAATATTATTGAAATACTTTTCAAGTGAATTGCCTCGTTATTTTACAAAATCCAATACCAACACATTATTAATTTACAATTTAGCACGTATTGTGAGCTTTTCGATGTGCACAATAATTGAAGCAATATTAGTGTTATCTTAAAAATTATTAGTCTATTTATAATGAAATTATTGCCTTAAAAGAAGGGTTTTAATTTATCTATATTTTCAATAAGCTTTATCTCAAAGAGGGCTCCAAATGATTAGCTACCAGCTTAAATGCAGGGATATAGGTTTCGATTCATGTGATTTTATCTCAACCGGTAATTCCGAAAATGAAATAAAGAGAAGGTTTTTTTTGCATACTATGATAAATCACAAAAAAGAATTTGAACAATTAGAAGATGAGGAAATAATCGAACTGTACGACTTAATAAAGCGAATTCTAGACAATCAAAATTAAAACTAACCGCTGTTAAACCGAATGAATTGTACCGAAGTAAAATATTATCTAAACGATTATTCAAAGGGAATTCTTCTTGATGAAGTTCGCGCAGAAATTCACAAGCATCTTAACTATTGTAAAAGCTGTACCAAATTATTCGACAACCTAATTACCATAAGTTCCGAAACCGGTATAAAGGAAAAAAATCTCCGATCTAAGGAAAAGGTTTTGGAGAAAATTCATAAAGAAAACGAAAAAACCGGCAGCACAAAAAAAATCATTCCCAGAATATTTTCGTCTGCCTCCGCAATAAGTTCCGAAGCTGATCACTTAAAAAACAGCTTGATGCTGAAAGCCAACGAAATCGAAAACAACAAATTGTATGTTGTAGCTGGAATTATTTCTGTCATTGCCTTAGGAGTGATTTTAGCATATTTGATTTTTGATCGTTCGCCAAGCACATTTTGGTCAGTAGAAAAAATATCCGGTTACCCGGTTATTGAATCAAACATTTTAACTGATCATGGAGTAATAAAAATCGGAGAAAAGCTTTTTACAGATTCCAAATCAAAAGCCCGGTTGAAAGTTGGAGCGGTTGGCGAAATAGATATAGAACCGCAATCTGAAATTCAAATAACTGAAACAAAATCATCTGAATACAGACTGATTCTATCAAAAGGAAAAATCAGTGCACGAACATGGGCTGCACCAAAATTATTTTCAATTAAAACACCCTCTGCCATCGTAACCGATCTTGGTTGTATTTACTATTTAACGGTTGACGATAAAGCATCAACAACAATTCAAGTAAAATCCGGTTGGGTTTTAGTGGAAAATAATAACAGCAAGTCGCTTCTTCCTGCAGGCACACGCTGCTATTCAGAAATTTCTAAAAGACCAGGAACACCATTCTTAAATGACGCTTCAGAATCGTTCAAAGAATCATTATTCAAGTTAGACTTTGAAAATGGCAGTAAAGCAGAGCTTGAAACAGTGTTATCCGAATCCCGTCGAGAAGATTTGATCAGTCTGTTCCACTTACTTAAACGACTTGATCGAGAATCACGCGGAAAAATTTATGATCGAATATCAATTCTGTTTAATATGCCGCAAAGAATTACACGCGAAGGAATTGTCAGCGGCAATAGTGATATGATGGGAAGATTGTGGACGGAGCTTGGTATTGGAAGCATATCTATTTGTCAAAATTTATAATTCTTTTTAACTAAGAATTATTCTAATTTCACGCTATCTATTAAACGCTTTTTTCATTCAAAAAAAAATTTAAGAGTCAATAATCCTCCACTCTTTTCGAACCAATAAAAAATCGAAGTGAAATTTTTATGTATGCACTTGAAGTAAAAAATCTTTCCAAAAATTTCAATGGTATTAAAGCTGTTGATGACGCATCATTTATAGTACCCGAAGGTTCTGTGTTCGGATTAATCGGACGCAACGGTGCAGGCAAAACTACTACAATCCGAATGATGATGAATATCTATGTCCCTGATAGCGGCGAAGTAATTTTGCGGGGGACAAAAATCGGTCAGGAGTTCAAAGATAAAGTTGGTTATTTGCCGGAAGAGAGAGGTCTTTACAAAAAAATGAAGGTGATGGATACGCTTCTCTTTCTGGCAGAGTTGAAAGGAAAAACCGGGAAAGAAGTTGAACGGAAAGCATTAAATTATTTAAAGCGATTTGATCTGGCAGAAAGAAAAAATTCAAAGATAGAAGATCTATCTAAAGGAAATCAACAAAAGATTCAATTCATTGCAGCAATTCTTCATGATCCTGAATTTCTGATTTTCGATGAGCCATTTGCCGGTCTCGATCCAATTAACACCGATCTTCTTAAAGATATAATTCTTGAAAAGAAAGAAGAAGGCAAAGTGATAATTTTTTCAACACACTTAATGGATTTTGCTGAAAAGCTCAGCGATCACATTGCAATGATTGATCATGGAAAAATAATTCTGCAAGGTTCGCTCAGCGAAATAAAATCTGAATTCGCTCAGAGAAATGTTACGCTTGAAGCTGTGGGCGATCTTTCTTTTCTTGATAGCGAAGCTTTCGTCGAAAAAGTCGAAAACTTTGGCAACACAGTAGCAATAAAAGTTAAAGAAGCATCGCAAACACAAGATCTGTTAAAACTTTTGATTCAAAATGATGTTAAGGTGAACAAGTTTGCTGCAAACGAAATATCTCTCCACGAAATTTTTGTTACGCTGGCAGGTAAGGATTCGAACAATGGTAAATAGAAGAACATTTTCAATAGTTAAACGTGAACTTAAAGTAAAGCTGTTCAGCAGAACTTTTATTATTATGACTCTTCTAATTCCAATATTCATGCTTGGAATTATGGGTTTGCAAACTTTTCTATTTCAATATTCGGATGGTGAAAATGCTTTTCTAATTGTCGCATCGGAATCACAAAATGTACTTGATAATATTCAAACGGAACTTTCTAAGATGCCTAAAAATAAAGACGGCAATGTTGAATTCATGTTCGAAAAATTGGATAAGCAAAAGATCGAGACAAGGTTAAACAATATTCGTGCTGATATTTTAGAAGAAAAAATTACAGGATTAATTTTTATTTCTGATCAAGCATTAAAGAACAAGCAGGTGGAATACTTTTCAAAAAATCCAAACAACAATATTTTACTAAACAAAATAAAACCGCCGATAAACAAAGTTCTTACCGACATGTATTTCGTGGGAAAACAGTTATCCCGTGAAGAACTTGAATTTGCGAAAGACGATGTTGACTTTAATGGTTTCAGAATATCAGCAGATAAAGAAATCAAAGAGGAAGGGATTGGAAACACGATTCTTTCATTCCTATTTACATTTTTACTTTACATGAGCTTATTGTTTACCGGGCAAATGACTATGTCTGCAGTAATTGAAGAAAAAAGCAATAAAATAGTCGAGGTGCTTTTATCATCTGTTAGCAGCAGAGAATTAATGACAGGAAAAATTATCGGCACTGCAATTACCGCTCTTGTTCAGATGGCAATTTGGCTTTCACCATTAATAATTTTGATATCAACCACATGGTTTGTTCTGCCGCCGGAATTTACCCTAAAGCTTAGCATATGGCATTTGCTCTTTTTCATGCTTAATTATTTTATTGCGCTCATAACTTTTCTCGGTTTGTTTGCAACTGTCGGTTCCATTTTTGATAATCCGCAGGATGCTCAATCCGGTATATGGCCTATAATGATGCTGATAATTATTCCCTTCTTCATCGCAATAGGAATGCAGACAAATCCCGAGAACCAAATTGCAAGAATTGCTTCATTCGTTCCATTTGCTTCACTAATCATTATGCCCGCAAGGATAACACTTGTTGATATTCCGCTGCTGCAGTTGGTTCTTTCAATCATCATAAATATTGCAGTAATGATTTTGATTTTTATTCTTGCAGGAAAAATTTATCGGGTTGGAATTCTTATCACGGGTAAAAAACCCAAATGGTCTGAAGTAGTGAAATGGTTTAAATACAATTACTGAGAATCATTAAGTCAATGGCACACTGATCACACAGATACAACTGATTTTTACTGATCTGTGTTAATCTGTCAAATCAGTGTTATCTGCGTGCTATTGATTTTTCTTAAATCGATCACTCTTGTGCAGGCATTCCATAAGCATCCCACTCTTCATTAGAGGGACCGTAAATTCCGGGAACCGTTAATCCCAACAATCTCATTACAACCGTAAGCTGACTTCGATGATGAATTTGATGAGTGATCAAAATTCCCAAAGTTTTTCCTTTTGCCCACATTTCGCCGTACATATCATCTTCTTTCAGCAGAGATTCATCATTCCAATTTGCTTTTACCTGAGCGATCAACTTTTCAGAGACGCTTTTGTAAGCTGATACTATTTCTCCAACAGTGCTTGGACTTGGAGCATCTTCCTTTACTGTTTCAATTTTTAGTCCTGTTCTATTCATCATCTCCGGAATTGACGTGGTAATATGCCAGGCAAGTCTTCCTGCTGTTCTTACTTTCTCATGAACCTTCTTTGAAAGAGATTCGTCAGTTAAATTTGAAAAAACTTTTACCGTTGATTCGGCTTCATAAGTCCAGTCTGAAATGAAATCTGATAGTTTGTAGTACATGATTAAATCCTTTCTAATTATTCGTCACGTTTCGACAAGCTCAACGTGACAATTTCAAATGTCAGTCTGAGCTTGTCGAAGACTGAGCGATAACATTATTATTTTTAGTTTTACCTTTTGATAATGATACAAGAGCATCAAAGTCGCCTCTCATCAAAGCTTCCTTCTTTTTTCTGCTCCATCCTTTAATTTGTTTTTCAAATCTGATTGCATCGTTAATATCATAAAAGCTTGCTGTATAAACTAACTTGATCGGAAGACGATTCGAGGTATACCCTTGAATGCTACCAGATCGATGCTCAGCTAATCTTTTTTCTACATTGTTTGTTACTCCGGTGTAATAACTTTTATCTGAGCATTCGAGTATGTAAACAAAATAGTTTTTCATTAACCTAATAGAAAAACGTCATGCTTCGACAAGCTCTGCATGACATATGAAATCGTATCTGAAATTGTTACACTGAGCTTGTCGAAGTGTGACACCATTCGGGTCAGACTAAGTTGTCCCGCATTTTACTGGGCAAGTCGAAGACTGACATGAATTATTTAAGATTATCGAGTATCTCTCTCACCTTCAGCAAATTAGTTTCAACATCTGCTTTCTTGGTTCTCTCTTTCTCAACCACTTCGACAGCCGCATTATTCATAAACTTTTCGTTAGATAATTTTTTATCAATTCCTACTAACACTCCTTCGAGTCGAGTAATTTCTTTTTGCAGACGATTCTTTTCGACTTCAATATCAATCAATCCTTCGAGAGGAATATATATTTCACAATTTTTAATTATAGTTGAAGCACTTGCTTTTGGCTTTGTTATCGTTTCAGAAACTTGAATCTCTTCAATTCGCGCTAATTTTTTAATGTACTCAAGCTGATAATCTTTTACTGTTGCTGACTTGATGAAAGCTCTCACAAATTTTGACGGAGGAATATTCATCTCACCGCGAATGTTGCGGATTGCTGTGATAATATCCTGGACAAACTCCATTTCCTTTTCTGCGTCGGTGTTTATTAATGCTTCATCAAGTATCGGATATTCGGAAGTTGAAATGCTCTCCCCTTCTTTTCGTTCATAAATTCTCTGCCAAAGTTCTTCTGTAATGAATGGCATGAACGGATGGACTATCTTTAGCAAGTTCTCAAACATTTTTATTGCACGAGCCAGTACCGCAGACTTAATTTCATCTTCTGATGAATACAATCTGTTCTTTGCAAGTTCAATGTACCAATCGCAGAAATCATTCCACACAAAAGCGTAAATTATCTTCGATGCATTATTCACTTCAAACTTATCCATTGCTTTATTCATTTCAGAGACGGTTTGATGAAAACGTGAATTAATCCATCTATCAGAAAAATCAATGTGCTTGTCAATCAGCTTTTCATTAATTGGAATTGTCTGAGCGTTCATCAGCAAAAATCTTCCCGCATTCCAAATTTTATTGGAAAAGTTTCTGCCGAACTCACATTTATCGGCGCTGAAGAGAACATCCTGTCCAAGAGGTGCCAAGTAAATTACTGTGAACCTCAAAGCATCCGCACCATAATCGCGGATTACATCAAGCGGATCGGGAGAGTTGCCGAGCGATTTGCTCATTTTCCGTCCCTGAACATCCCGAATAACACTTGTGAAGTAAACATCTTTAAATGGAATATCTTTCTTGAAATACATTCCCGCCATTATCATTCGAGCAACCCAGAAGAAAATTATATCCGGAGCTGTAACGAGTAAATCGGTTGGGTAATAATAATTTTGCTCTTCATCGTTCACAAAAACATCATGCGCCCAAAGCCAGCTTGATGCCCATGTATCAAGAACATCTTCATCCTGTCTCAAATTCTTTGAACCGCAGTGTGGACACTTTTCCGGCGGATTAACCGATACAATTGGTTCTTTGCATTCAAGTTTACAATGATCATCGCCAACACAATACCAAACGGGAATTCTGTGTCCCCACCAAAGCTGGCGCGAGATGCACCAGTCTTTTATGTTTGACATCCAATGCTCGTAGGTTTTCACCCAATGATCCGGATGAAAATTTACTTTTCCTTCCTTAACAACTTGAAGTGCGGGATTGGCAATCTCGCTCATGCTCATGAACCATTGCTCGGAAAGATATGGTTCGATCGGAACATTACCGCGTTCTGAGTAACCAACTTTGTTCTGATAGTCTTCAACCTTTGCAAGA
>Ga0209642_10000986_pt1 | contig 18694 bp, 16 predicted proteins | sample RifCSP19_2_FD_184025 | JGI IMG/M metagenome (GOLD analysis project Ga0209642, IMG submission 184025) | Soil microbial communities from Rifle, Colorado - Rifle CSP2_sed 19_2 (SPAdes) (version 2) | ecosystem: Environmental > Terrestrial > Deep subsurface > Rock core/Sediment | place: Rifle... | reverse complement strand
CCCGGGGCCGGACGTCGTCTCGTGGGGCCACTCGGCGCTGGACCGGCTGACGGGCGGTCTCCCGCTGGGCTCCTTCGTGGCGCTCGAGATCGACGCGGACGTTCCCGGGGTGTTCGTCGATGGACTTCGGCTCGGCCTGATCTGCGCCTTCGCATCCCTCGGGCGGGGCGTCGCGTACGTGTCCGCGCAGAAGTCCTCCGCGGAGAACGTGCAGGAATGGGCAAGGCCGTACCTGAAGGCGGGCGTGTTCGAACAGCACGTTCGCGTCTTCGAGTCCGCTCCCCTGGGCAGCCCGGAGGGGAGCAAGAACGCGATGCACATGGAGGGCGCGAACGTGGACACGGACCTGCGATGGAGCAACGTGGAGTACCGGCTCCCAGGGAGCAAGCACCCGTTCCTCTCCTTCCTCTCGTTCGACACCCTGGAGTCCGTGTACGGCGAGGACGTCCTTGAGCAGATGACGGCGCATCTCTCTTCCGTGCGCCGGGCGCGCGACATCCTCGTCGGCCACGTGAGTCCATTGACGAAGAGCACGCAGAAGCTCGCGACCATCGCGTCGATCCACCTGAGGGTGCAGAACGTGAACGGCTCCATCCTGCTGTTCGGGCAGAAACCGTATTCAGAGCTCTTCAACCTCGGCTTCTCCTATGAAAACGGCGTCCCGCACGCGGTGTTGACGCCCATCGTATGATCAAGTCTCAGTTCCGATATTGGGGTAGATAACCCTTTAAGCCGCGCTCCGAATCGGAACTGCCAGATGCAGGAGAAGGACATCTCGCGCCTCCTCACGGACGAGTACGCGGAACGCATCCTCGTCGCCACGCAGACCTCGTCCCGGTCCGTGCAGGACATCAGCGACCGGTTCGACATCCCGATCGCGGCGTGCTACCGCAAGATCCACGAGCTCGAGGGCGCCGGATTCCTCCGCTGCGCCGAGATCGTCACGACTCCGAAGGGCAAGACGATGAAGCTGTACCGCTCCCTCCTGAAGTCCGCGCACCTCGTGTACGAGGACGGCGTCTTCCGGGTGAAGTTCGAGTTCGACTACGAGAAGGACATCAACGGTAAGTGGATCGAGCTCAACGCGCCGCTCCTCGCCTGAGTATCATCGCTCAGACCCAATCTCATCAAAAGGACCTACTCCCTCCGGTGAGAATCACGGGGGATATTTTATATATGTCGCACCCGCATGAATCCGTCATGGGGTTCGAGACTGAAGAGAACAACGGGGGAGCGATCGCGCCGCTGCAAGACGACGGGATGAATCCCCTGCAGGCCTCGCAGCTTCTGACCGACGAGTACAGCGCAAAGATCCTGCTCGCGACGTACAAGCGGCGGATCAGCGCCCAGGAGATCAGCCAGCGGTACGGGATCCCGATCGCGGCCTGCTACCGCAAGATCCGGACGCTCGAGGACGCCGGCCTGATCCAGTGCGTCGACCGGATCCTCACGCAGAAGGGGAAGCGGAAGAACCTCTACACGTCGTGCCTGAAGAACGCGTACATCTTCTTCGAGAACGGTCGACTCCGCGCGCGGTTCCAGCTCGCGACGGGCGCCGTCCGCGACTTCGGCGGCGACTGGAACGGGATGGACTTCCTGCGCCGGTAGGGCGTCGATTCTCAAACCGGATACTCGCCTCCGTGCCTTTATGGGTCCGACGGCCCACTGCGAAGGCTGTGCGGATCCGACTGCACAAGATCCTTAACGAGGGTCGCACGGTTCGGTTCGAGAAGCCGGAAGAGGACACGATCGACGTGAACGTCATCGTGTTCCAGAACGGCAAGCCGGTCCGCCCGAAGCAAGGTTGAAGGGCGCCCTCTGGCCGTCGGGACGCCACGCTCCCGTTCGTTCGTCCGCTAGTTCCTGAGCGGGTCCGCCCAAGTCCACCGGACATGCAGCCCCACGAGGACCAACGCGGTGCCAAGGATCGCGGCCGCGATCACGGGGACGCTGACCTGGCGAAACAGGACTGGGAAGGCCAGGGCGATTCCGTACACGGCGCCGCCCGCCGCGACGATGGACAGGGGCGCGCGCACCGGGAGTCGCGGACGACGGCCGGAGAACGATCGGGGGCGCGCGAGGCCGTTGACCCTCCCGACGCCCGGGCTTGGCCGGCTGCGCGTCATCGGGACCTGGACTCATGCCGTGCTATTCTCGGTTGCGACCCCGCTATCAAATCCGACAATCGCGAAACCGGTCAACGGCGCTCGACGACCTTCCCCGCGACGACGTCCACCCGCATCAGCGTCTTGATCGGGACCCCGATCTCCTGCTCCAACCGCTCACGCTCTCGCGTCTTCTCGAAGACGACGATCACGTCGACGAGCCGGGCGCCGATCGACCGCAGGGCGAGCGCGAGGGCGCGCAGGGTGCCCCCCGTCGAGACCACGTCGTCGAGGAACACGAGCCGGTCGCCGCGCGCGATGTTGTTGATGAACAGATTCGCCTTCCCGTATCCCGTGGTCTGAGCGACGCTGACCTCGCCCGGCAAGCCGTATTGACGCTTGCGGAGGAACACGTACGGGCGGTTCACCTTCACCGCCACGGCGGCCGCGAGGGGGAAGCCCATCGACTCCGCCGTGACGATCTTGTCGCATTCCCAGTTCCCGACCCGGGCGATCTCCTCCACGACCTCTTCGAACACCGCCGGGGAGCCGAGGGGGATCCCGTCCGTGATCGGGTGGACGAAGTATTCGTAGTCGCCGAACCGCACGACGGGGCACCCCTCCAGGCTCGCGCGGAGACGTTCGAGGGTCACGAGGCCCCTCCCACGAGGTTGGCGGCGATCTCCCCCGCTTTCGCGAGGATCTCGATCTCCCCGCGGACGCGCCGCCCCTCCATCACGACGCGACCGTCGCAGATCACCGTGTCCACGCAGTCGCCCGTGGCGGCGTACACGAGGTTCGAGACCAGGTTGTGCGATGGAGTCATCTCCGGCCGGTGCAGGTCCACGAGGATCACGTCTGCGAGTTTGCCCACCTCGATCGAGCCCGCGTCCAGCCCGAGGGCGCGGGCCCCGCCGCGCGTGGCCATGTCGAACACCTCGGCGGCGGGGGCGACCGTCGCCGAGTCCGCAGCGAACTTGTGGAGCAACGCCGCCATCTTCATCGACTCGAACATGTCGAGGCGGTTGTTCGAGGCCGCCCCGTCCGTCCCCAGGGAGACCGTCACGCCGGCGCGCTGCATCGCCGCGAGCGGCATCGCACGGCCCACCGCCAGCTTCATGTTCGACACGGGGCAGTGGGCGACGGCGACCCCGCGACGGGCGAACGTGGCGATCTCGGCTTCCTCGAGCCACACGGAGTGCGCCGCCACGACGCGGGGTCCCAGGACACCGATCGCGTCCAGGTACGCGGCCGGGGTCTTCCCGTGGTCCTTCCGCGCCCCTTCGACCTCGCCTTTCGTCTCGGAGACGTGGATGTGGAACGGGCACGCGCGCTCGTCCGCCATAGCCCTCAGCGCTCGCAGCGAAGATTCCGACACCGTGTAGACGGCGTGCGGCCCGACGGCGGGCGTGATCCGGGGGTTTCGCATCGATGAAATCCGGTCGATCGCGGTGCGCGTCTTGCGCAGCTCCTCCTCCGCGCGATCCTCGTGGAACAGGTCGATGAACCCCTCGCTGAGGACGGCCCGGATCCCCATCTCGTCGACCGCCCGGGCGGCGTGGTCCATGAAGAAGTACATGTCGTTGAAGGACGTCGTGCCGGACTTGATCATCTCCAGGCACGCGAGCTTCGTCCCCCAGTACGCCATGTCGGGCGTGAGCCTCGCCTCCGCCGGCCAGATCTTCGCGGATAGCCACGACTGGAGCTCCATGTCGTCCGCGTACCCGCGGAAGAGCGTCATCGCGGCGTGGGTGTGCGTGTTCACGAATCCGGGGAGGAGCGCCTTTCCGAGGGCGTCGATCGTGACGTCCGCCTCTCGCGGGGGGCCGATCTCGACGATTCGATTTCCGTCCACGTGCACGGCGGCACGACGGCCGCCCGGGAGGAGTGCGTCGCGAATCGAGATGCTCACGTTCGGACCGATGCCCGGTCCGCGGATAAACCCTATTCCTTCCCGAGCGAGCGCAGCATCGGCTCCAGGAGACGACCGAGAATCTTCGCATTTCCCCGCTGGGTCTTCGCGATCCCTTCGTAGGTGAGCGGCTTCGCGGAGATTCCGTGCGCGTAGTTGTCGACCGTGCACACGCTCGCATAGGCGATCCCGATCTCCGCCGCCAACGTGGCCTCCGAGGCCATCGTCATGCCGACGACGTCCGCGTAGTCCCGGAGGAGGCGGATCTCCGCCTTCGTCTCGAGCCGCGGGCCGCGAGTCTGGGCGTACACCGCCCGTGCGCGAATCGGGACACGGGCCTTCTTCAGCACCGCCAAGATCGCCGTGCGCATGTCCGCGTCGAGCTGAGGCGTCACGTGCACGACCTTGTCGTCGTGGAACGTCGGGAGGTCCCACAAGCAGAGGTAGTCGTCGGGGACCGCGAGGATCCCGGGGCGGATCTCCTTCTTCAGCGAACCCACGGAAGAGGTGCCGAGGATGCGCCGCACGCCCAGCTCCTTGAGGGCCCAGAGGTTCGCGCGATGGTTGATTCGGTGCGGGGGGATCGCGTGGCTCACCCCGTGGCGGGGGAGGAACGCGACACCCACGTCGCCGATCGATCCCACGCGCACGTCCGCGGACGGGGCTCCGTACGGGGTCGCGATCGCCGTGGCGGCGGCGTCCCGCATCGAGGTCAGGTCGAGGATCCCGGAACCGCCGATCACCGCCAATCGGACGGGCACGGGGGCGACACGCGGAGGCCCGCGGTTAAAGGTATCGCGAATGGCGGTGGCTCCGCGAAATCGGGAAGGCCGGACGGGCCCCCTGCGAGGGGGCGCACCCCGTGGGACGACTCCGAGCACGGAGACGCGATCCGGCAGTTCGAGGAGGCGTGGAACACGCGCAGCGCGCGGTACGGCTCGCAGGCCGGCCGCCCACATATGAGCGTCCGCCATTCGTGTGGACATCCCTCCTTTCCCGGCGAACCTTCTCGTGCCCTTCCGGGCAGTCCCGCCCTCGCCGACGCCCAATATTGATACTGATACTGGTCGCAACACGTATATCTGCGCCGCAATGAGGTGGATGAGTGGACCCAGTTCGGGGCCCGCCAGCGGGAGGCTTCCGTGGCGAACATCGAGGACGAACTCTTCACGCAGCTTGCCTTCGGCAAGGACCAGACGCTGGAGGAGGGACGGTCCTACATCGTGAAGGAGCGAAAGCCGGGCCGGTCCTGGGATCACTTCACCCGCGCGCTCGACGACGGGTGGGAAGGCCTCTACGTCACGCGCCAGCACCCGAACCACGTGGAGAAGCGCCACGGGCCGAAGGCGCTCAAGGTCGTGTGGCTGTCCACGACGCTCGGGAAGGACTACGTCGACCCGCACAACCTCGGGGCGCTCACGAACCTGATCAATGCGTTCACGGAGACCGCGCGGCGCGCCGTGATCCTGATCGACGGGCTGGAGTACATGATGATCAACAACGAGTTCGCCCGGATCCTGAAGTTCGTCGAGTACCTCCACGAGATCGTGATGCAGCGGCGATGCATCCTGATCCTGTCCGTCGACGAGCGGGCGTTCGAGCCGCGGGAGATGGCGTTCCTGGAGCGCAGCACGGTCCCCTTGGAGTAGTCACCCGCTCAGATCGCCCTGCACCATCGGGAAGGCGCCGCGCAGCTCGGCGAGCTCCTGCACGGTCAGGGTCCGCGTGTCGATGGGGATGACGCATTCCGTCCTGCGGCCGCGAAGGGTGCGCTCGAGTGCGTGGAGGAAGTCGCGGACCCGCTCGTACGTGTTCATGACCATGAGGAACTCCACGCCGTCGATGAAGACCGCGCCCTCCGGGTTCTCGACTAGGAACCGCTCGATCAGGCCCCGCATCTTGCCGAGCTGGAAGGGGTGGACCGCGCGGCCCCCATCGGCGGTGACCAACCAGTAGTACCGCGCGAGGGGCATCGGGTGGCGTCGTTCGACCCGCTCGGGCGGCTCGCGGGTGATGCAGAGGACGCCCTTCCGGCGCGCCGCAAGGCGTTCGATCATCCGGTAGCTCAGGTCGGGCCTCCGCTCATCGATCAGCAGGATCCCGCCCGTGCCGAGCGGCTCGAGGAGCGGTAACACGGGAATAACGTGGGCCCTTGGCGTATAAGTAAGTGACATGAACATGTTCCCGTCTGCGAGCCATTTAATATCCCAACGACCATCGAATCCTGCATGCCAGGGAAGAGGTACGCCCACCTGCGGAAACTCTATTTCATCACGGAGGACCGGATCCTCGTCCACCTCCTCGACTACATCGGACGCGAAGGCGAGCTCAGCCAGCCGGACGATATCACCCAGTTCGGCATCGCGGGCGCGATCGGGCTAGGGCGCAGCACGGTCTCGAAGGCGATCCGGCGCCTTGAGGGGCAAGGGTTCATCACCGCGCAGCGGGCGCACGTTCCCGCCGGCAAGCTCCGCCGGACGGTCTACCTGCTCACCGTGGCCGGGACCTCCAAGGCGAAGCATCGACGACTGGAGATCGAGGAGGACGCGATCGCGTTCCGGGACGCTCAGGGGGTGGACCGACGGCTGCGGGTCGGGGAGGTCCCCCGGCTCCTGCCGGAGTACGCGAGTCTGCTCGACGTGATGGCCCACGTCGCCCGGGGCGTGTTCGACGCGGCCACGTATGAGCCGCAGCGCCGCCAGCGGCTCGTCGACCTCACGGACGCGGTCCCCCGCCTCCGCTACTTCTTCGGCCGCGTTGCGGAACTCGCGGCCATGGACGCGTTCCTCGCGTCCCCGTCGGCCAGGGTCCTCGTCATCCAGGGCATCACGGGGATCGGAAAGACGACGCTCCTGTCCCGGAAAATCGAGGGCTGGCGGGGGACGCACCACATCCTGTTCCACCGGGTCATGGAGTGGACGACGCTCCGGAACGTGCTCCAGAGGATCGCGGAGCTCCTGACCCGCGTCGGGAAGAAGGATCTCTCGCACTACCTCGAAGCGAAGCCCACGGCGGACATCGAGGAGGTCGTGTCGATCATCGCCGGGGGCTTGGCGGGCGCGCCCGCGGTCCTCGTGTACGATGATGTCCAGAACGCGGAACGGCCCATCCAGACGTTGTTCACGGGCCTGCGGGCCGCCCTGGACGGCGTGGCGGGCGTGAAGATGATAATGGCGGGGCGCCGCATCCCGCCGTTCTACGACCGCCGAGACGTGCGGGTCCGGGGGACCGTCCACGAGATGCCCCTGGCGGGGCTTGACCTCGAGTCGAGCGCGCAGCTCTTGGACGTTCGGAACCTCGCGCTCGCTCGGGACGAAACGGAAGCCCTGCATCGGCTGACGCGGGGGCACCCGTTGTTCCTGGAGCTCGTGGACTCGGGCTCGCTGTCCCAGGCGAAGGACGTCCACAAGTACCTCGAGGAAGAGTTGCTCGCCCGCATCACGGACGCCGAGGCGAAGGTCCTCACGATCGCGTCCGTGTTCCGGTATCCCGTGCACGCGGACGGCCTCTTCGCGGACGACGCCGTCCACGCGGCGACGGTCCGCGGACTCGTGGACCAGTCCCTCCTCCGGGAGGTCGCCTCGCACGTGTACGAGGTCCACGACGCGCTCCGGATGTTTTTCCATGAGCTGATGACGCCGATCGAGCGGCGGCGGTATCATCGGTGGGCCGCACAGTTCTTGCTTTCCCGCCCCGACGGGGACTCGCTCGAAGCGCTATACCATCTCGTCGAAGGAGAGGAGACCACGGGGGCGGCGCGATTGGCGGTGAAGGACGGCCGCGCGATTCTCCGGAACGGCCGGTCGGAGGAACTCCTCCGGCTCCTCGAGAGGTTGCTCCCGACCGTCGAAGACCTCGCGCAATCCGCGGAGCTCCGACTCCTGAAGGCGCACATCCTCAACGTCCGAGGGGAGCTCGACCAGGCGGTCGGTCTGTATGGGGAGATCCTGCTGCTTCCGGACGAGCCTGCTCTGCAGATCAAGGTCGCCGAGGCGCACCGCTTCCTCGGAGACATCCTTCGCCGTCAGAATCGGCAGGACGAAGCCGAGCAGCACCTCGAGGCGGCCCTGCGGCTCTATCGATCTCTTCAGAGTGAGAGTGGCCAGGCGGAGTCGCTGCTCTCGATGGGCCAACTCGCGGAGGATCGCGCCGACTACGCGCGGGCGGAGAAGTCGTATGAGAAAGCAATCGAGATCGCGCACGAGCTCCATATGGACGCCTTGGAGGCGGACCTCCACGACGCGTTCTCGCGCATTCTTGTGCCTCGAGGCGACTTTACAGGGGCTCTGGACCGGAAGCAGCGCGGGCTCGCGATTGCGGAGGGGCTGGCGGACTGGCACCTACAAGCACGCATGCGTGTCGCGATGGGGACAATCCTCTTCGAACTCAAGCGGTACGACGAGGCAATGAGAGCGTACGGCGAAGGCATCGAGACTGCGCGCAGGATTGGCGACCTTCGCATGCTTGCCTATGGATTGTACAACGCGGTTGGAACTCACATACGTCAGAACGAATTGATGCGCGCCGAGTCGTACCTTCGGGAATGCGAAGATCTCTTCCGCAGGCTCCGGGAACCCGTAATGGAGGCCCTTGTCCTCTATCGCCAGGGAACCCTGTACGAAATGCGGGGGAAGTGGCAACTCGCGAAACACAACTTCCGAATTGCGCTGTCGGCGTTGAGCGATGGTGGCCACGATATGGACTTCGCGCGGACGGCGATTCACGCGTCCTTCTACTTTACGAAGAACGGTGAGAGGGCCAACGCGTTGGCTCTCCTCGAGCAGGCTCAGGTGGTCGGCAAACGCATACGAGCGCCGGGGATCGTGGGCGACGCCGAACGGAACTTGGCGGAGATTCTCCGAGTGGAGAAGGATTCGCCGTCGGGCAGAACCACACCTGAGAGGGCGAGTTTCTCCTAGGAGTCTTCAGTTGGGGCTCTTTGGCGGGAGATCGGGATCCATGTGGGCGACACCTCCGGAGCCGAACGGAGGCCGCCCGCTCTTGAAGATATCAAGAACATGTTCCGGTTTTCGGGACCAGAGCGGTCTCGGTAAGAGCATAAACATTTAGGGGCCACAGCAGGTGCCGACGCGTGTTCGAGGTCCTCGCGCGATCCGGGATGGCCAGGGCGGGCACATGGACGGTTGCGGGCCGCCCGGTCGGAACCCCGAACGTCGCGTTCGCGGTCACGCGCCGTCACGCGGCGCCCGCGTTCGCGGACCTCCTGCTGAGCGAGACCCCGCTTGCGGACGTCCGGCCCACGTTCCTCGACCGCGGGAGCATCTTCCGCTCTCGGCCGGGGGAGGGACCCCTCGCGATCCCGCCGGACGCCGCCAAACCGTCCTCCCTGCCGGACCTCGAACGGCCCGCGGCCGAGGCCGCCCCGGTCGTGGTCGCGACCACCGCCAAGGACGTCGAGGCGCACCCGGAGGCCGAGGTCGTCCTGATCGGGGACGCGGTCGCGTACCTCCGGCGACCGAAGGCGTTCGTGGCGGCGACGATCGAGCTGCGGCGCGCGATGGGGTATGCCCGTCTTCTGTACGCGCCGGGGTTGGCGGTTCCGAGCAACCTCGTGATCCTCGTCTATTGCGGCGTCGACCTCGTGGACTCCACCCGCCTCCTGCTCGAGTCCACGCTCCGGCGGTTCCACACGGCCGATGCGTTCTGGGCGGTGGAGGCGGTCACCCCCGACGCATGCACCTGCCCTGCGTGCGCCGCCAACGGGGCGGGGAAGGACCTCGAGGGGCACAACACCCGCGCGCTCCTCGCGGAAGCCCGGTACGCCGCCATGGCCATCCGCGAAGGCCGCCTTCGCGAACTCGCGGAGCGCCGGGCGGTCACGGACCCGTGGTCCACCGCCGTGCTGCGCGAGCTGGACCTACGCCACGCCGAATGGCAGGAGTACCACGCGCCGGTCGCCGGCGGCCCCGTCCTCGCGTACGCGCCCCAGTCCCTGTGGCGGCCCGAGGTGCTCCGGTTCCGGCGCCGCCTCGTGGAACGGCACGCGAAGCCGCCGAGTGCGCGCGTGCTCCTCCTGCTCCCGTGCTCCGCGCGGAAACCCTACGGCGAGTCACGGACGCATCGACGGTTCCGGGAGGCGGTGTGGCGGTCCGAGAACCCGCACGCGGTCCACGAGGTGATCGTGACCTCCCCGTTCGGGATCGTGCCGCGGGAGCTCGAGCGCGTGTATCCGGTCGCGCACTACGACGTGCCCGTGACCGGGGACTGGAGCCGGGACGAGGTCGCCGTGCTCCAGGGGGACCTGCGCGCGTACCTCGAGCGGAACCGGTACGACGCGGTGATCGCGCACCTCGTGACGGAGGCGCCGTTCGTGCGCGAGGTGGTCTCCGACGCGGTGTTCACCGCCAAGGAGCGGACGACGGAGGACGACTCGCTGGAGGCGCTCGCCGCCGCGTTGCGCGAGGCCGTTCGGTCCGTCGCCGCCGTTGGAGCGAAGGAGCGCATGCGGGAGGACCTCCGGAACTTGGCGGCGTTCCAGTTCGGTCCCGCGGGCCTCGCCCTCGTGGAGGACGCCGCGATCCGCGGGCGCTCCCCGTACGTGCGGCTGTTCCAGGGTGGGACGCAGGTCGGCATGGTCACGGACCTCGGGAAGATCTCCCTCACGCTCGAGGGGGGACGCCTCCTCTCCGAGCGGGACGCGCACTGGGTGGAGATCGAGGACTTCCATCCGGAGGGAAGCGTGTTCGCGGTCGGCGTGACGGGGGCGCACGAGGGCGTTCGAGTCGGGGACGAGGTCGTCGTCCGTCACGGGCGCGATGTGCGCGCGGTGGGCGTGGCGGCGATGAACCCGCGGGAGATGGTCGACATGAAGCGCGGCGAGGCGGTGAAGGTCCGACACCGATCCCCCAGGAAGCTTTTATAGCGACGCCCCTCATGCCGCGCCCGATGGCCCTCGACGTCCTCACCGCCGTCGGAGGCGCGCTCATCGTCTTCTTCCTCCTCCTCGGCGCACTGTACCTGATCGACCCCACGATCTCGGAGAAGCTGTGGCTCGGCGTCCTGTTCATCCTCGTCGGCGTCACGATCATGTTCGGCATCGCCGGCGCGTGGGACCTGGGTGTGATCATCGTTGGCGCGATCGCCGCGCTGATCATCCGCGTCGTCCTCGACCGGATGGGCGTCGCCCAGACGTAGATCCGGCCACGTTCACCGCCGACGCGGCGTGACCCTCCGACAGCGGAGTACTTTCGCTCCCCTCTCCCCCGCTCAGCGCCAAATCCCACCCAAGCCTACGCCGGTTCCGAGGACGAACATGATCGCAATCGCGCATGAACCGGATCCGTGCGGGTGGGAGGACGTGTACCGCGCGTACGGGTGCCCCGTCGAGTTCGAGGACGAGCTCGACGATGACGATTAGCTGGCTCCGAAAACCATCCCGATGGGCGGGGGTTCCTCCGACTCGCCGCCTGTCACCCTTTTTGCTCCGAAGGTTGAAGATGAGCAGGCAGTTCCCTCGCGATGCGCAGGTGTCATCTAGTCTGGTCAGGATACAGGCCTTCCAAGCCTGATGCCCGGGTTCGAATCCCGGTACCTGCATGGGAACGACGAATCATCCAGGGATAGAGAACGGACCGGAACCCTTTTGAGGAGACGAGCCCCTTCGCGAGCCATGACGTCGCACGGGAGCGGGGGGCTCCCGACCCCGCCCTCATCTCATCGCGCCCACCGGAGCCGAGCCATGACCATTCGGGTTGTCTTCTTCGCAGCGAGTGTGCTCACCGCGTCGCTCGCGGTGGCTGGTCCGATCGGAGAGCCTGGCCTCCCGGTTGCGGGACTCGTTGATCCGCCCGTGGGGCCGCAGGGAGACCCCAGCCAGCCCGGGTTGGAAGGCCCGGAAGACGACCCGGGACTTGCGGATTCGCAAGATCCGATGGATTCGCAGAGCGGGGAATCCGTCCGCCCGGCATCTGCGGTCGCCACACTTGACAGCGAGGGTGGCGTTGGGCGATTCCCCTCGATCGCGATCGGCTCGGACGGCTTCGGCCTCATCAGCTATTTCGACGAAGGGAACGCGGACCTCAAGGTCGCCCACTGTGTGGACGTCGCGTGCTCCACGGCCGAGCTGACGACGCTCGACAGCGCGGACGCGGTCGGGTGGTACACGTCACTCGCAATCGGCTCGGACGGCCTCGGCCTGATCAGCTACGCCGACGCGACAAACGACGACCTCAAGGTCGCCCACTGTGTGGACGTACCGTGCAGCGAGGCTACAACCGCAACGATCGACGTCACGGGCGGGTCCTATAGCTCGATCGCGATCGGCTCGGACGGGCTCGGCTTGATCAGTTACATGGACGCCAACAACATGAAACTCCTGGTCGCCCACTGTCTGGATGTAGCCTGCACGGGGGCCGTGGTGACGAGAATTGACAATGCGGGCTACGTCGGGGGATACATTTCTCTGGCGATCGGGTCGGACGGGCTCGGGCTCATCAGCTACCTCGGCTATCCCGGCGGCCTCATGGTGGCCCATTGCCTGGACGTCGCGTGCTCCGGGGCGACCGTGACGACCGTCGACGGCGCCGGACACTGGACCTCGATCACGATCGGCTCGGACGGCCTCGGCTTGATCAGCTACATGGACATGCCGGACGGGGGGATCAAGGTCGCCCATTGCCTGGACATCACGTGTACCACGGCCACGGTGGCGGTGCTTGACAGCACCCTCGGGGAATATTCCTCCATCACGATCGGTCCCGACGGGCTCCCCCAGGTTGCGCTCTGCGACGGTGCAGACGCGGTCACGGCCCTCAAGGTCGCGTACTGCGCGAACCCTGCCTGCACCGAGGCTGCCATTGTGACCGTCGACAATGCCGCCAACGTTGGGACCTACCCCTCGATCACGATCGCTTCGGACGGGTTCGGCCTGATCGCCTACAACGACGAGACGAACAACGATCTGAAGGTCGCGCACCTCTCGAACGGTCCGTCATTTCATGCTTCCGCACTCCCGTGACGTGTTCCCTCTGCAGTCGGCAAGCGGCGGCAGTCCAGATATGGGGTAATCCGGAGTGAGGACGTCCCGCGGGCGGAAGTGTTCTCTCGGATGCCGTCGCTCTCGTTCGGACGCGAAGGTGTCATCTGGACATTACGGGGTTCCGCCTGTCGATGCTCGTACGCAAGGACCGTTGCAACGGCGTCCCGGAGGAGGGACACTTCCTTGCCGGTTCCGTCTGGCTCCTGGGACGACTCACGTCCGTCCGCACGGACACGACGCGCTACCCCGAGTGATGAATCGTGGGCGGATCGAGGGAGTGCACTCGGTGTGATGTCCGACAAATGGCTGACCGAAGGGTATAAATCGAGAGAGTCGGCTACGGCGCGTCGCAGAAGGGATAGGGATGGGACCCCTCCGAGGCCTGTTCAATCGTGAGAGCCGGCTCCTCGCCCGGGCCCGGCGGCTCGAGGACCACGCCCGCGAGCTGTATAGCCGATCCCCCGACGAGCGGGCGGCGGTCCAGTTCCTCCGGACTCTCGAGTACCTGGAGCAGACGGCGGGGTCGATCGCGCGATTCCGCGGGGAATACGCGACGTCGTTCGCCCTCGTGGGTTCGGCCCTGTACCATCTCGGCCACGTCGCGGAATCCGAACGCGCGATGACGGCCTCCCTGCAATTCCAACCCACGAACCCCGATGCCCTCAACGGGTTCGGCCTCATCCTCGCGGGTCGCGGCGAAGCGGACCGTGCGCTCGCGTGTTTCGACCAGGCCCTTCGCGAGGAGCCCGCGCGCACGGACGTCTGGGGGAACCGGGGGGACGTGCTGCACGCGATCGGGCGGACGGACGAGGCGGTCGGGAGCTGGGCCCGCGTCCTCGCCCTCGACGGGCGCGACGTGGAGACGTACGAGAGGATCCTGCGCGTCCGACCCGCGGACGCGGACCTCTGGCTCCGGAAGGCGGACGCGCTCCGGGCGATGGATCGACTCGAGGAGGCGCTCGCCGCCTACGACCGTGTCGTCGGGATCGACCCCAGCAACACCGCGGGTTGGCGGGGCCGGGCGGACGTGCTCCTCCGATCCCGCCAAGTGGACCGGGCGTTGCCGGCCATCGAGAAGGCGCTGGAGGTCGACGACCGGGACTCGTCCCTCTGGCGGGAGCGCGGCGCGATCTACCGGGCGATGGGGCGAACGCCCGACGCGCTCGCCTCGTACGAGGCCGCGATCGAGCGGAACCCCGAGGATGCGGACGCGTGGCGGGAGAAGGCCGCGATCCTCGCGGACGATCGGAAGTACGACGTGGCGGTGGAGGCCTTCGGCACCGTCCTCAAGCTCCTGCCCTCCGACCCGGTGGCGCTGCGAGGGCGAAAGAAGTCCCTCCTCGACCTGGCGGACTGGCCGCGGGCGATCGGCGCGTGCGACGCCCTGCTGGCGGCGGAGCCCGAGGACCTCGACACCCTGCGGGACCGTGGCAGCATCCTCGTGCGCCTCGAGCGGAAGGCGGAGGCCGTGGACGCGTGGGACGCCGTCCTCGCGAAGGCGCCCGGGGACGTGCCGGCGCTCCGGACGAAGTCCACCCTCCTGAAGGACCTCGGGAGGTGGGCGGACCTGAACGCGACGGGCGACGCGATCCTCCGGCTCGCCAAGCACGACGCCCGCGCACTCAAGGACAAGGGGCTCGCGTTCCGCATGACGGGAGACCCGGACCGCGGGCTGAAGGCGTTCGAGGCCGCGCTCGCCCTCGACGCGGAGGACCTCGAGGCGCTCCGCGGGAAGCGCGACTGCCTGAAGGGGAAGGGCCACCCAAAGCAAGTCGTGCGCGTGACCCACGAGATCCTCGCCTTGGACCCCGCGGACCTCTCGTCGTGGCTCGACCACGCCACCGGCCTGGAATCCCTCAGCGAATGGACGGAGGCGCTCGCGGCGTACGACCGCGCCGTCACGTTGTCCCCGACGGACGCGTACGCGTGGTACCGCCGCGGGGACGTGCTGGTCCGCCTCGCGCGCTTCGCCGACGCGATCCCCTCCTACCGCCACGCGATCCGGGCGAACCCCGGGGATGCGGCGGCGTGGTACGGCCTCGGCACCGCGCTCGGACAGACCGGGATGTTCGCGGAGGCGGTGGATGCGTACGAGGCGTGCCTCGGGCTCGCCCCCGGGGACCGGCGCGCCTGGTTCGGCAAAGGGCTTGCGCTCGAGGGGGCGAAGCGGTACGAGGAGGCCGTGACGGCGTACGACCGCGCGATCCAGATCGACGCGCGGGACGCCTGCGTGTGGTTCTCCCGCGGCGCCGCGCTCGCGTGGCTCGGGCGGCACGAGGAGGCCGTGGACGCCTTCGACCGGGCGGTCGGGCTGGACCCCGGCAACGCCGTCTACGCGGTCCGCAAAGGGGAGACCCTCCTCAAGGTGGGCCGCCATGAGGAGGCGCTGCTCGTGTTCGACGGCGCGCTGCGGGACCACCCCGCGGACTTCGGAGCGCTCGACGGGCGGAAGCAGGCGCTCGAGCTCCTCCGGCGGGCGGACGAGGCGTATGCGGTCACCGGCGAGATCGTGGCGGTGCACGCGCACGACGCGGCGGCGTGGAGGGAACGCGCCCGCCTCGGACTCGCGACGGGGAAGGCGAAGGAGGCCCTGGCCGCGATCAACAAGGCGATCCACCTCGACGCGGGCAACCGGGACCTCCTGAGGGAGAAGCGTGCGATCCTGGGGACGCTGAAGGACTTCGCGGGCATCGCCGACGTATGCGACGCGATCCTCGCGCTCGACCCGGAGGACGCGGAGGCGCACCGGGAGAAAGCGTTCGCGCTGGAGTCCGCGGGCGACATGGACGAGGCCGTGGAGGCGTTCGACGCCGCGATCGCGATCGACCCGATGGACCGCGCGTCGTGGAACGCGAAGGGCCTCGGTCTGTTCCGCGCGAAGCGGTTCCCGGAGGCCCTCGAGTGCTTCGACCGCGTCCTGAACCTGAACCCGGGGGACCGCACGGCGATCGCGACGAAGGGGCGCGCGCTCCAGGCGCTGGGGCGCCACGCGGCGTCGCTCCGCGTGTTCGACGACGGCCTCCTCCTCGACGGCAGGAACCCGGCGTTCCTCGACGGGAAGGCGGTCTCGCTCCTCGCCCTCGACAAGACGAGGGAGGCGCTCGCGTGCGCGGACGTCGTCCTCGAGGCGCAGCCGAAGGACCCCGTCGCGCTCCGCGTGAAGGCGTCCGTGCTCCTGCGGGAGGGCCGCGCGGCGGACGCGCTCCCGCTCGTGGAGTCCGCGCTCGTCGTCGATCCCGGCACCGCGGCCCTGTGGACCCTCAAGGGCGACGCCCTCCAGGGGATGGACCGGAGCGCGGAGGCGCTCGAGGCGTTCACCCGGGCCGTCTCCCTCGATCCCCGGGACGCGGACGGCTGGCGCGCGAAGGGGCTCGCCCACGTGAGGGGGGAGCAGTTCCCCGAGGCCGCCGACGCGTACGAGCGCGCGCTGCAGATCCACCCGGACGACCGGGGCCTCTGGTCCCTGAAGGCGTTTGCCCTCGAGCGCGCGGGGCAGCTCGAGCCGGCGGTGGCGGCGTACGACCGAGCGATCGCCCTCGACCCCGTGGACAAGGCGTCGTGGTCGTCCAAGGGCCTCGTCCTCACGCACATGAGACGGTTCGACGACGCCCTCCGGTGCTTCGACTACGCGCTCAAGCTCGATGCCGCGTACGACGTTGCGGTCCAGGGACGGAAGGCCGCGGAGGCGGGACGACGCCGCCAGACGATCGAGGACCAGGCGCGACGCATCGTGGAGTGGGAGCGCGCGAACGGGCGCACGGCGGGCCGCGAGGAGGCGTTCCGGGAGGCCGGCGTGCCGTTCTCGATCCTCGACGACGTGCTCGCGTACCTGGGGGAGCCGCCGAAGGTGCTCCCTGCGGACCTTCCCCCGGAGAAGCTGCACCGCTTCGAGGCCGCCTCGTCCGTCGTGCTCAAGCTCGTCGATGACCCGAAGGGTGTGGACCGGTTCCGCGTGGCGGTGAGCGCCCCCGGCGCGGACGCCTCCGAGGTCCGGGAGCTGTGGGGGTACATCCAGAACGTCGCCGCCGCGGACGTGGACGCCGAGCCGGACGCGCACTTGGACGCCCTCCTCCGCCTTGCGCTCGACCTGCCCAAGGAGGAGTGGGACCTCGTGCACCTCGCGCGCGAGCTGAACCTCGGGATCTGGGAGGCGAAGCGCCTCGAGACGTCGCTCAAGATCTTCCAGGGCGGCGCGTACCGGGTCACGACGAAGCCCGCGCCGCAGATCGCGACGTCCGCGCACTCGACGCCGCCCGTTCCGAAGGCCGTCCCACCGCCAAGGAGCGCGCAGGAGGTGCGCGAGCCCCATCCGTGCGGCCCGCACGAGGCGAAGGGGGTCTCGCGCCACGCATGCGGGGCATGGCTGTGCTCCGCGTGCCTCGACGAACAGGCGTGTCCGAATTGCCGCAAGGCGCTCCACCTCCCGAAGCCGCCGGAGGACGAGGAGGAGGAACCGTCGGTCCCCTTGCCGCCCCCTCCCCCGGACGACGAGGAGAGGCCCGCGCGGCGGCGGGACGACGACAACCGGGATTTCACGCGGCTGTGATCACGCGACGTCGAACACCCACTTCTCCCGCTCGCGCAGCATTCGGCGGAGGATCGGGACGGACTCGCCCGGCTTCATGCTGAGGAAGAACCGCCCGACGTGCTTGCAGAACAGTTTCGCCCTCGCGCGGCTCGCGGTCCAGTCCGTGCAGTCGTGGTAGATCGTCATGTTCATCAGGTCCAAGGACACCGTGTAGGCCTTCACGTCCGCGTTCACGATCGTGGCCCCGCGCTTCGTGAACCGCACGAGCCCCTCGTCGATCTCCCGCGCGCGCTGGAGGCGGTCCGTCCCGAGCAGGACCGCCAGGAGCTCGTCGATGTCCATCGCCTCGACCGGCTTGCCCAGCGGCACGTCCTGGTCGATGATGCCCTCCTCGCGCTCCTCCACCCCGCCCTTGATCTTGGCGGCGACGCCGTACTTCGCCAAGGCGTCGTTGATCTTCCGGTCCACGTACGCCTGCTCCGCCTCGTCGTACTTCTCGCGATTCCACGGCTCGTTGAAGTACCGCCGCGCGGCGCGCGCGTGGAACGGCGAGTGGACGGGGTACTTCCAGTTCCGCGGGTCCGCGTACTTCTCCGGGTCCTTCGGCCAACCCGGGGGCGGCCCGGGGCGGCCGTCCCGCTTCCTCGAGGGCTTCTTCGCGCGGACCATCCGTCGCGGATGGCGGGGCGGGCGATTAAGGGTTCGCGGTCCCTTCGAGGCCCGCCAGGAGGCGGGGCAGGTCCGCGAACCGCTCGAGGACCGCCGTGGGCTGCGCCGCCAACAGCTCCTCGCGGCGGCCGTACCCGTACGCGGCGGCGATCGTGCGCGCACCCGCCGCCCGGCCCGCCAGGATGTCAACGGGCGCGTCCCCGACGACGATGCATCGATCCGGTGGGAGGCCCAGGGACTTGGCAGCGAACAGGGGCAGGTCCGGCTCCGGTTTCGAACGGGACACGTCGTCCCCGCCGACGACGGCGCGGAAGTACCGCCGAATCCCCGCCTTCCGGAGCATGAGGTCGGCGACCCTCCTGCGGCGCGTCGTCACGGTCCCGATCGGCCGGCTCCGTAGCACCGCCAAGGTCTCCCGCACTCCCGGATACACGCGCACGCGAATCCGCACGAGGCGGCGGAAGTGGCGATAGTACTCCTCG
>Ga0209642_10000985_pt1 | contig 18708 bp, 15 predicted proteins | sample RifCSP19_2_FD_184025 | JGI IMG/M metagenome (GOLD analysis project Ga0209642, IMG submission 184025) | Soil microbial communities from Rifle, Colorado - Rifle CSP2_sed 19_2 (SPAdes) (version 2) | ecosystem: Environmental > Terrestrial > Deep subsurface > Rock core/Sediment | place: Rifle... | reverse complement strand
AGGAATAGGTTTTTTGCGAAGAGGCTATGCCATGCGAGCTCGCTGATCACCCTCACGCCGAGCCGGTGGTTGGAGTCAGCTCCGGCGTAGCAGTCTTGGACGAAGAGGTCCCTCCCCTGTAGGAATCCCTGAATCCGGCTGAAAAGCTCATCGAACTTCTCGGGGTTGAAAGGACGGTTGTACTCTCCCCACCAGACATGGCCCTCGCTCGACGATTCACGCACGATGAACTTGTCGCTTGCCGCACGAGCCGTATGCTTGCCGGAGAGAACGACCAGGGGACCGGATTGGGAGACCCTACCCTCGCCCCGGAATACTGCCTCCTCATACAGAGCTTCGGCGGGAAGGTTCCAGTAGGCCATGTGCTGGTTCGTAAGACCGTGGTTCTCAAGGCCGTATTCCGCGCGACGCGCGCTGGCCTCTCCGTGAGCTGGGGTTCGGATGTCGAGCAGGTTCTTCATTGCCAGTCCCTGATCATCTTGCGGTCGCCGACGTAGATCTCATTGGGGGACTCGGGATCCAGCGCCCACTTGATTCGCGCTACCCCCTCTTTGATTTCCTTACTCGACCCTGAGTAGCTCAGGCGCAAGTGGCCCTCCATGCCGAACTCCTTGCCCGGGACCGTGACGACCAACGCTCTGCGAAGCAGGAACCGTGCGAGCTCGAGGGAGTCGTCCGAATAGGCCCGAAAGTCTGGCAGACAATAGAACGTCCCACTCGGCTTGACAACCCGGACGCCGCGAAAGGATCGCAGCTCCTCCATCACCATGTCCCGGTTGTTCTGGATCTGAAGCCGCAAGCTCTCCACGACGCTCTGCATGCCGGTGAGTGCGCCTTCCGCCGCGTACTGGGAAATCACCGATGCGCAAGACGTGGTCTGAGCCTGAACATTCGTCATCACCTCGATCAATTCGCGACCAGCGACTGCCCAGCCGATGCGCGCTCCCGTCATGCCATACAGCTTCGACACGCCGTTGATGATGACGATCTTGCATTCGTCGATGGATCGTTGCGTGAAGCGATAGGCCGGGGGCGCCGTCAATCCGTCGAAAACGAGGCGGTGGTAGATGTCATCCATGATGAGATAGATGCCGCGCTTCTCGCAAAGCTCGACGATGCTTCCCACGAAGTCCTCGGAGTAGACCACCCCGGACGGATTGTTGGGGCTGTTGACGATCATGGCGCGCGTATAGGGACTTAGCGACTCTTCGATGTCCTCAAGCCGCGGATGGAACGTACCATCCTCTGGTGTGACAACGACCGGCGCGCCGTGCACCATCTTGACCATCTCCGGATAGCTCACCCAGTAGGGGGCCAAGACAATCACTTCGTCCTGCGGATTCAAGATCGAGAACAGCGCATTGAATAGCGACTGCTTCGCCCCCTCGGAGACGATCACATTCTCCGGCGCCGGCGCCCGATCGTAGAATTCCTCCGTGTAACGAAGGATCGCCTTCTTCAGCGACGGCAGCCCATCGGTCGGCGTGTATTTGAGATCCCCGGCAGTCAGGGCGGCCGCCGAGGCCAGGATGGCGCCCAGAGGAGCCTTGTTTTTCGGCTCGCCGATTCCGAGATGGATTACAGGCTCGCCGCGTGCCTTAAGCGCTTGCGCTTCCTCATTCAGCTTGAGCGTGGGAGGCTCAGCAATCGACCTCGCCAGTTGACTGAGATTCATCCACTCATTCCTCTCGAACGATAGTCGCAGACCAAGATAGTCGGACACAATTATAGGCCGATGGGAGCGGCATGGGAGAGCGGAAGCTCCTGCCATGAAGGGGAGGGTCGTCGGGTTTCTCTTCCGCTCGAAGTCCAAGAATAGGCGAGGTGAAACGCGGAACGAAGCTAGGAGGTTGCGTCCGAGCCACAGATTTCACAGATTGCAGGAGCAGGCGCAGAGACCAGTGATCATCGGTGCAATCTGTGGCCAGTAAGGGGAGTTGGATGTGCTTATCGGCGCTGCGGCAGCAACGCCTAGCTGCTCTCGCCGGTCTCTCGGGTGAGCCTGTAGGCGAGAAGGATAGGGAGCGTCGTGATGGCGATGACGAACACGGCCACGACGTTGGTCACGGGCCGCTGCCTGGGCTTGGTCAGCTGGCTGAACATCCAGATCGGCAAGGTCTCCTGGTTGCCAGCGGTAAACGTTGTGACAATGATCTCGTCGAAGGAGAGCGCGAAGGCGAGAATAGCTCCTGCGAGGAGAGCCGTGGCGATTTCCGGCAGAATGACGTAGCGGAAAGTCTGCAGCGAATTAGCGCCCAGATCCAGCGAGGCTTCGATCTGCGACTTTCCCATCCGACGAAGGCGCGCCAGGACGTTGTTGTAGACAACCACCATGCAGAACGTCGAATGGCCGATGATGATGGTCCAGAAGCCGAATCCCAGGCCCATGAAGCCGATCGCGGAGCGCAGCGCGATCGCCGTGACAATGCCAGGGAGCGCCAGCGGCAGAACCAGTAGGAACGAAATCGTCTCACGGCCAAAGAACTTGGTGCGATACACTGCGCCGGCTGCCAGGGTGCCCATGATCACGGCGAAGACCGTAGCCACACCTGCCACCTTCATGGAGAGGCCCACGGCCCGCCACACATCCGGCCTTCGCCAGGCCACGCCAAACCATTCCAGGGTTAGGCCCGGCAGAGGGAACTGGAACGTGGATTCCTCCGTGGTGAACGCGTAGAGCAGGATGACGGCCATCGGCAAATGCAGATAGAGGACAGGCGCCATCGTGAAGAGAAGTAAGGCGAGCGGCGAGCGGGGACGTCGGGCGAAGGCCTTAGAGAGCATCGAACGCTCCCAGCCTTCTCGCGCCGAGCAGGTAGACGCCCATGATGATCATAGGGACTACCGTGAACGCGGCCGCGAGGGGGATATTCGCCGACGTCCCTTGCAGGGAAAGCACCGCCTGGCCGATGAAATACGCCGAGTTGCCCAGTGAGTAGGGGACGACGAAATCGCCCAGGGTGAGTGAGAACGTGAAGATCGAGCCCGCTACGATGCCCGGAAAGGCCAGTGGGAGTGTCACGTGGCGGAACGTGACGTACGGTCGAGCGCCCAAGTCGCTGGAGGCCTCCAGCAGTGACTTGGGCACGCGCTCCAACGCAGCCTGGATCGGGAGAATCATGTAGGGCAGCCAAACGTACACGAAGACGAGGAACATTCCCAAGAACGAGACCGAGAGAGAGGGCCCGCCGATCAGGGGCAGATCCAGGACGCTTTCAAGCAGCCCATTCAGGTTGAGCCTTTCGAAGATCCAGTTCAGGATCCCCTCCTTTGCCAGGATCAGCCTCCATGCGTACACGCGTACGAGGTAGGATGACCACAAGGGGAGGAGTACGGCTAAGTACAGCGCACCCTTGACCCTTGGCGAGGCGTAACGGGCCATGTAGTAGGCCAAGGGGAAAGCGAGAACCGAGCATGCCAGGGTCACCGCGGAGGCCATAGCCGCCGTCCGGCCGAAGATTTCCATGTTCGCCGGAGTCAGGAGATCCTTGTAGGTGGCGAGGGTGAGCACTCTGACCACTTGGCCTGTGGACGATTCCTGGAAGAAGGACTGCAGGACGAGGGCAAACAGGGACCCCATGTAGGCGACCAGCAGCCAGAGAAGTGGAGGGCCAAGCAATAGGAGAAGGGTCAGCCAGGGGTGCTTGTAGAGTAGAGTCGAAAACGCCTGGGCGAAGGTGCGACTCTTCTTCGATCTCGAGCGCGTAAGGGTAGGTTTCGCCTCCACGGGCTGCACCGTGGTTATCCTTGCGCCGCGAGGCGACGGTTGTGGCTGGGGTCCCAGACCAATCGCACTCGCCTTCCTCGCGCGGCGTGCACATCCATGGAGGTAGTCTCGAGGTTTTGCTGGACGACTGTCAGATCGGTCCCACTGTCGAGCTCCACCAGGTAACGGGTATGCATGCCCAGGTAGACAACATCTCTCACCTTGCCTTCGACCGCGCACATCCCGTTGGAAAGCTCTCTCCGATCCTCTTCCGAGCGGAGTTGGATCTTCTCAGGACGGATCGAGAACGTGTCCGCGGATCCGGTGATCTGCCGCGCGAGCTCTCCGCGTATCAGATTCGACACCCCCACGAAGCCCGCCACGAAGGAGGTCGCCGGATGTTCATAGAGCTCGGCGGGCGTGCCGATCTGCTCCACTTCTCCGCCGTGGAACACGGCAATCCGGTCGCTCATCGTCAAGGCCTCTTCCTGATCGTGGGTCACATACACGAATGTAATCCCGACCCGCTCATGAAGGGACATCAGCTCGAGCTGCATCTCCTGTCGAAGCTTCAAATCCAATGCGCCGAGCGGCTCATCCAGCAACAGCACGCGCGGACGATTGATAAGGGCCCTTGCCAGTGCAACCCGTTGCCGCTGGCCGCCTGAGAGGTGAGCAGGCCTGCGATGGCCGAGGCCCCCAAGGCGCACGAGCTCGAGCATCTCGTCCACCCGCCTTTCTCTCTCCGGTCTTGGCACTTTTCGAATCATCAAGCCGTAGGCGATGTTCTGCGCCACGCTCATGTGGGGAAAAAGGGCATAGTCTTGGAAGACCGTGTTGACGTCGCGCTCATAGGGCGGGAGGTCCGACACGTCCAGGCCAAAGAGCTCGATCCGGCCATCTGTCGGCTGCTCGAAACCGGCGATCAAGCGCAGGCAGGTTGTCTTGCCGGATCCCGAAGGGCCGAGCATGGTGAAGAACTCGCCATCCAGGATGTCCAAGTCGACGCCGTCGACAGCTCTCACCTCGCCGAAATGCCGGCTGACCTGGAGAAAGCGGATGGCTGGGGCGTTGGAGCGCTCACCCATCACGCCAGCGCTACCATCACATGTTTCGTGACTTGGTACTCCCCGACGGCCTCGGCGGAGAGATCCTTGCCGAATCCCGATTGCTTGAAGCCTCCGTGCGGGGTCTCCGAAGCCAATGGGATGTGATCGTTGATCCAGACCGTGCCGAATTCCATGTCGGCGGCAATGCGCATGGCGCGCCCGATGTCCTTGGTGAAGATGGATGCGGCGAGGCCATAGATCACGTCATTCGCATAGTGGACGGCCTGCGCCTGGTCCTTGAAGGGACTGATGGTCAGTACGGGCCCGAAGACCTCGCCCTGGACGATTTCCGAGCTCTGATCGACATCGCAGACGACGGTCGGCTCGTAGTAGTGGCCCGAGTCGAAACCGCGCGGCGCCTTGCCCCCGGTGAGAACCGTGGCGCCGGCGGCCTTGGCGCGATCGACGTACCCCCGCACGCGCTCCAGCTGGATAGTGGAGATGAGCGGACCCATGCGTGTCTCTTGGTCGAAGGGCGATCCAACCTTGACCTTGCGCATCCCTTCGACGAGGGCCTCCTTCAACGACTCATACTGGGTCTGTTCGACGTAGACCCGCGTCGCAGCCGTGCAGTCCTGGCCGGTGTTGAAGGTAGCGGCCATGGTCGCCTTGTTCGCGACCAGGCCCACGTCCGCGTCGTCGAACACGATGAGCGGCGCTTTTCCGCCCAGTTCCAGGTGGACACGCTTGAGGGACTTGGATGCTGTCTCCATGACTCGCTTCCCGGTAGCCGGTGAGCCTGTCAAGCTCACCATGCGCACCATGGGGTGCTCGACGAGCGCCTGACCCGTTTCATTGCCACCGGTGACGACGTTGAACACGCCCGCCGGCACACCGGCTTCCGCGGTGAGCTCAGCAAGCATGAGCGTCGATAGGGGAGTTGAAGGCGCTGGCTTGAGAACGACGGTGCAACCCGCAGCGAGCGCAGGCCCCATCTTCCACACCGCCATCATGAGCGGATAGTTCCAGGGTGCGATCTGACCCACCACGCCGACGGGCTCGCGCCGGAAGATCGAGGTGTATCCCGACATGTACTCGCCGGCGTGGGAACCATGGATGTCCCGTGCGGCACTGGCAAAGAAGCGCAGGTTGTCGATGACAAAGGGCATGTCGGCCCCGAGGCTGACGTACTGGTAGGGCTTGCCGGTGTTCTCCGATTCGAGGCGCGCGAATTCCTCCGTCCGCGCCTCGATCAAGTCCGCCAGTCTCCAAAGGATGCGCGATCGCTCACTGGGCGTCTTCCTCGACCACCTCCCGTCGTAGAAGGCGCGCTGCGCGGCTTGCACGGCGCGGTCGACATCCTCGCGAGACGCGTCAACGACCTCTGCGATCTGCGCTTCGGTGGCGGGATTCTCAACGGTCATCCGTGCGCCGCCCTGGCTGTCCACCCAGGCGCCATCGATCCAAAGCCGATGCTCCATCGTTCCTCCTTGCTGCATCAAGCCCTACGCGGACTTGGAGCTATCTCACGGATGTCGTGCTGAGCCGCACCGCTGCGCCGTAGGGGTCGATCTAAGATCGACCCCCTACAAGTTCTGGCGCCCGCGAAACAGGTGATCCTCCTCAGGGATGTCGCCCTTCTGGACCGATCTTGCTCTCCTGACTGGACTTCCCGACATGCCAGTCAGCCTGTGCGCCTGGCCTTTCGGCCAGGCGCACAGAGGCGAGGCTGATCGTCAGCGACCGCCCATTACAGCAATGAAGTTCGTCACCCACTCGTGGTATGGGACGCACTCCATCCGGCCATCGCCGCAATCGGCGCTAGGGGTCTTCCAGAAGTAGATTCTTTCAAAGTTGTCCAAACCATTGGTCTTGCAGCCCTCCGGCCCGAGGAGCTCGTTGCCTTCGCATGCCGACAGCACCACAGGCACGGAGCCGAACCAGGCCGCCAAGTCGCCTTGAAGTTTGGGGCTGAGAGAGTGCTCGAGCCACTTGTAGGCGCAATTGGGATGCGGCGCGTCGATGTGCATCATGGTGGTGTCCGACCAACCCGTTGCGCCTTCCTGCGGGACGACGCTGTCAATCGGATGACCCTCGGCCTTCAAGAGGTTGACCTGGAATGGCCAGGAGCTTGCGGCGACGACGCCCTCGTTGACGAAGTCGTCCATCTGAATGAAGGCGTCATGCCAGTAGCGATTGAGTAACTCGCGCTGGTCGCGCAGCAATTCCAATGCTGCCTCGAACTGCTCGCGCGTCAACTCATAGGGATCGCTGATGCCGAGCTCAGGCCTGTGGTACTTCAAGTACAGGGCGGCGTCGGCCAGGTAGATCGGACCATCATAGGCCTCGATCCTTCCGGCATTGCTCTCGCCATCCCCCAGAGTCTGCGCCTCAAAGACTGCGCTCCAACTGGTGGGAGCCTCGCTGAAGGCTTCGCTGTTGTACATCAGCACATTGGAGCCCCATTGGTAAGGGACCCCGTAATGCACGCCATCCACCGTGTTCCAAGGCGCATTCTGGAGACGCGGATCGACGGTGTCCCAACTCGGGATCAGGTCGAGATTGATCTCCTGGAGCTTGCCACCGGAGATCAGGCGGTTGCTGGCGTCGCCCGACGCCGTCACGAGATCGAAGCCCCCTTCGTTCATCAGGGCGACCATTTCGTCGGATGTTGCGGCGGTCTTCACCTCGACCTTGCAGCTGGTATCGGCCTCGAACTGTGTGACCCAATCGTAGTTTGGATCGGTCTCGCCGCGCTCGATGTAGCCGGCCCAAGCGACGATCGAGACCACGCCCTCACCTTCACCAATCTCCTGTTTGGGACCGCCAGGCTCCGGCGGTGGCGTCGCCCCGGCGCAAGCGGCGATGAGTAAGCTCGCAATCATCACCCAGCCCATCCACATGCTGGCCTTCACGTACGGTTTCACAATCTCCTCCTCAGGCTTAGTAGTCGGCGGCAGGGTTGACCCGAAGCACGAGGTGTAGTACCTGTTGCCCCTGCCAGCGAAACGGGTCTATCAGACGGGAGAAGTCAGGCTCCCTGCATACGACCTCCATCGGTCCACCAAGACTGGGAACTCAGCGTGACTTGCGATGGATTCCACCCCCAACGCTGAGAAGCATCAAGGGGGAAAGGGTATCAGCTCGGGAGAATTGCGGCGGTCGGCTGAGGGCAGCGCGCCCCCAGGCCAATCCGCTCCTCCGGGCGCAACTTGACGCACGGAGGGTGGTCATGTACCCCATCACGGAGCGACTGAACGTGTGAGAGGGCGCGCGATGCAGGATGTCTTTTCTCGACGGAAAGACGGCGATGAGAGACAACCCTTCCAAGGACAATCCCCACGCTCGACGGCGAAACCAAGATCAATGGTATTTGCTGGCGGGATGGTTGTCAAGGAATTGGCCACGGAAAGGGGTATGCGTTTATAATGTCGTGTGCTGCCCCCGTAGCTCAATGGACAGAGCGCCTGACTTCGAATCAGTAGGTTGCGCGTTCGAGTCGCGCCGGGGGCGCCTTGCACTCCCCCACGCCCATGAGCTGGCCCTTTCCGTTGATCAGCGGTAGGACTCGGCCTGCAGGGTAAACAACCGGGCGTAGATTCCCCCTTGAGCCAGAAGTTGCGAGTGGGTTCCCTCTTCGGTTCGAGTCCCGTGATCGAGCACATAGATTCGGTCGGCCATCCGCACGGTGGAGAACCGATGGCTGATGAGGACGGCCATCCTCCCTTTTGTCAGCCGCCGGAACTGCTCGAAGACTTGCAACTCGTTCTCGGCATCCAGCGAAGCCGTCGGCTCATCCAAGACCAGCAACTCACAATCGCGCATGAACGCCCGGCCCAGGGCGATCTTCTGCCACTCGCCTCCAGACAGGTCTCGCCCATTCGAGAACCAACGGCCCAGCATGGTGTCATACCCTTCCGGAAGGTTCTGGATGACGCTGTCGGCGCCGCTCATCTCGGCCGCCGAGATGATCCTGCCGCGGTCGTCCAAGGCCTCGACCTGACCGAATCCGATGTTCTCCGCCGCCGGGAGATGGTAGCGGACGAAGTCCTGGAAGATGACACCGATCTTCCGCCGCAAGTCGTTCAGGTCGTACTCTCGCAGGTCTACACCATCGAGGAGAATCTGGCCTTCGACGGGGTCATAGAGCCTGGTGAGCAGCTTGATCAAGGTCGTCTTACCGGCTCCGTTGGGACCCACGAGGGCGATCTTCTCGCCCGGAAGAATCCGCAGGTCGATGTTGCGCAGCGCCCATTGCTCTTGGCCCGGGTAGCGGAATGAGACGCCGCGGAACTCGACCCCCTCCCGGATCTGCGAAGGCAGAGACCGATTCCGTCCGTTGACCTCCATTTGCGGGCTGAGCCCCAGGAAGGTGAAGAGATTGCTCATGAAGAGGCCATTCTCATAAAGCTCGCTCAAGCCATAGAAGATCGACTCGAAGATATTCTGGCTGCTGCGGAAGATGCCGAGGTAGAGCGTCATATCACCGAGGGTGATCGAGCCGCCGACCGCCCGCCACACGATCCACGCATAGGAGGCGTAGTAGGAGAGCGTCGCCACTAGACCCAGTCCCATCGAGGCCAGGCTCCGTTTGCGGGCGATCGCCCGATCCTCCGTGAGGAATTTCCAGAAGAGGTCTGCGTAGCGGCCTAGGAGCGGCTCCCCCAGCCCGAACAGTTTCACCTCCTTCACCGAATCGTAGTCTGTGAGCAGGTACTCCAGATAATGAAGGCGGCGCGCTTCCGGAGCGCGCCAGGTCAGCACCCGGAAATGCAAGTCGGCGAAGCGGGTCTGAGCGATGAAGGCCGGCAGCGTCGCGAGGAACAAGATGAGCGCCAAGAACGGGCTGAAGCGTAGTAGCAGCGCGCCAAACGAGATCATCGTGATCGAGTTCTGCACAAGGTAGAAGCCGCCGTTTACGATCTGCAGGCCGCGCCAATCGGCCTCCCGGCGGGCGTTCTGAAGCTTGTCGTAGAACTCTGCGTTCTCGAAATACGCCAGGTCAAGCTCGAGCGCCTTGCGTATGATGCGGGTGTTGATACTCAAGTTGAGGCGCGCGTGCAGGATGTGCTCCGCATAGCTGCGCACCTGCCCGTTCGCCGACTGCAGGACAAGCAGGCCGAACTCGGCGATGAGCAGTGGCGCCACGACCTGCAGTCCATCGAGGGGCCTCACTTGATCCCGAACCGCGGCAACGACGGCGTCCACGATCAGCTTCCCCACCCAAGCCTGTGCGGCGGGGAGCAGTGCGCCCAGCAGGGTACAGCCCGCCATGGCCAACGCGGACGGCCGATGGGAGTCCCAGACCAGGCCGAACGCGCGCCGCACGTTCAGCGAGGCTTGGCTCAGCTTCGCGAGCCGTTCGCGAAACCATGTTCGGAGATCCTTCGGGCTGCCGGACATGATGAGGATGATAACACAGCAAGAAGCGAATTGAAGTCAGTGAATAATGGCTATGCGCAGTACGGGGAACGCACAAGGTGGCCGCCGCGCCGCGGCTCCGCCCGCCTATTGCATGCTCTCACCTGCCGCCGAAGGCTAGCTCCGCCAAGGACGCAAACAGCTCCGAGACTCCCTCACCGGTCAGGGCGCTTGTCTCGACGTACCGGGCGCCCACCGACCGCGCCACCGCTACAGCCTCTGAATCGATCACTGCGCGCGGTAGGTCGAGCTTGTTGCCGACGAGGACAAATGGCTGGGAAGGCGCCGCCTTCAAGATCTCCTCCTGCCAGCGCTCAAGGTCGGCCAGGCTCTCCGCATGGGTCAGATCGAACACCAACGCTGCGGCACGGCTCCCTCGATAGAACCCGGCGCGCATGACTTGGAATCGCTCTTGGCCGGCCATGTCCCAGATCGACAACTTGACCGACCCCGAAGGAAGATCCACCAGCTTCGTCTGAAAGTCCACACCGATCGTCGCCACACGCGAGCTTTCGAACTTGCCCTCGCAATACCTGCGAATGAGCGACGTCTTGCCGACCCCGCCATCGCCAGCGATCACCACTTTGAGAATGGGAACGGTGCGCATGCTCGATTGTGCTGGCAACCTTGTCCACTCCAAGCCCCGACGGGCGTATCCCATCTTGGTGGGCAGTGGAGCATCCAGCCTGCCCTAGCCGCCCGTGCGCCGCGCGATTCTCCGGTTGGCCGCCGGGCCTCACAACCCACGCGCTAGGACCGGCCGATGAAATGCAGGTGCGGCAACACAAGCGCCTCGGGATCAACCGGCGCCTCACGCAAGATGTGCCGGTTCGCTCGCTCGAACAGGCGGTGAAGCTCGTCAAGCGACTGAAGCTGGACCGCCGAGGGCTCGACATGGAAGAGGGTCATCATGGTCGTGAGTTCGCCCGGGACAAAGCTGAGCCACTGCCCGCCTTCGATTTGAGTCGAACGGATACCGCCGCCGAAGATTTCCTTCGCCGCCGATCGGTAGGCCGACAGCATGGGCACCATCAGAGTCGGGTCGACCTGGAATTCGCCGATGGTGCTCAACGGCATGCCGGACTCGCTATCGTAGATGGCATAGCCGAGCACACGCGCTTCGTGCCGCTTGCGAATGACAAAGCTCTCCCCCTCGCGCGTCGATTTCTTCCATTCCGCCGATTCCGGGGCAAGGTCAAGCCAAGTCTCAATGGTTTGCCGTTCGCGCTGATAGTGGCCGAAGAGCTCTTGAAACTGGGCCCGGTTGATGGCGCCGGAGGCGAACTCCTCCGCCAGCCGGCCGATTTTCTCCTTGACCTTTGCCAAGTACGAACGCGCTTCGTCTTCGCCTCGCAGCGCCTCTGCGCCCGGCATCAGCGCCGATTCAGGAAGTGGAGGGACATTGGCCGCCGCGACGGTCTGCACATCCGTTCGCTCGGACCCCGGCCTCTCCTCGCGCGCCGTATCCTGCGCCTTCGAGGGCAGTTCTCTCGAAAGGAGCCTGCGTATCCAGTTCGCCATCCGCTGTTCCTCCCGCCTTGCTCCGGGCCAGCCCACCTAGCGAGCATCCCGCGGCGGGTTCTCGGGGAGTAGCGCCATTATATCCGCAACGTGCGTTCTCAGACACCGGGGGTACCGCGGGGCACAGCGTCATTCGATTCTGTGATTGGAGGACTACTAGCTGTGGAGAAGCAGGTCGGGCTCCCACGCCCGACCCGGCGTCCGACCGGCTGACCGCGGCGGCGGGGGAGCCGCCGCGGCTGAGAAGCCACGCAACTTGCGGGCCAAAATCGAAAGACCCTGGTACAGGGCATGAATGGTGCTCGGCTGCGTCGCCGGCGTGACGACCGGCCGAGCGTCGAGGCATTCTCACTGCTAGGTTGAGGAGCCGAACAGACCGCGCAGCCAGTAGAGCACCAGGGCGAGGTACTCCCGCATCGCGGCCCGGCTGTTCTCCAGAGCCTCCACCTGCGGTAGGAGACCGAGCCCCGGCTCGGCAGCGCTTTCCGAGTGCAGCGGAGCGGCGGAGGGGATGGGATTCAACCCCTGAGCGCGGAAGGAGCTGAGTGCCCTGCCCATGTGCGTCGGGGATGTCACAAGGACAAAGCGGTCGATCTCTTGTACTTCGAGCAGAGCTGCCAGATTCACTGCTTGCTCGAGGGTGTCGTGCGACTCGGATTCCAGCTGAACGCGGCCGGCGGGCACACCCGCCTCGACGATGGCCTTCCTCAAGGCCAGACTCTCCGGATTCGTATCGCCGGGACGTTCGCCGACGCCGCCAGAGACGATCACTAAGGGGTCCCCCAGCAAGCGGTACAGACGCGCTCCTTCCAGCGCTCGCAACACACTGGCGCTGGTGAGGATGTCAGTCTCCTGGCCTGCCCAGCGGAATGGGACCGTACCGCCGCCGAGCACGACAACCGTTGTGGCGCCGCGCGCCTCGGATACGCTGGACAAGGGCCGATAGCTGCGGGCGAGAAACGACTCAAGCAGCCGCGCTCCCAGCGGAAGGCTGATCAGCCAATAGAAGACAGCGAGGGTGATAAGCAAACGCCGTCCCCAGCGTTGCACGCCCTGGCGCAAGTGAAGCAGCGCCACCCCCAGGCTCACGCCGATGAGTAGAAAGGCGGTTGAGCCAGGGATGAGGAAGTTCTTCACCGACTGGATGATGGCCTCCATGCCCGGCACCCTCTTCAAAGGAGATGGCGCGGAATGCTACCACAGAGGCCGCAAGCGCGCGATGGGCCATCAGGTCTGGCTCCCAATGGCCCAATCTACTGCGATGTCGATTTCCCGCGCCTGGCCACGGGGTTCGCGCCTGGACAAGACGGCGCCCTCGAGCCCCGCAACCCCCAGCGTGGAGCCACCTCACGATTCAGAGCGCGGCTCTACCTGATAGACGCCTTACTTAACGCAGGGCGCCGTTCTGGCGCGCGAACTGGTAGAACGCATCCCGCGCCCCGGCGTCTGGCAGCACGGCCTCAACGCCGCTGAGTTCCTGCGCGTTGACCTTGATATAAAGCAAGGCGAAGCCTGCCAGAACCTCCCACGGCTTGAAGTTGCAGTGCCCATAGCGAAAGACGGGGATATTGGCGTAGCGCAGGAACGAGCCACTCGAAATGGCTTTGAGCCGATAGAGCGGCGCATGCCAGTAGGGCACGATCGGGTCGCCTGTCGTATGCAGCGTCACGAGCGGCACGGAAAGGCGACCCGAAGTCTGATAGATGTTTTCGATCGCCCGCAGGGCGGCGCCGTCGGCTTTGAAGCGTCTGACCTTCAAGTTCAGGCGGAACGGGTCGTCGGCGCCCCAGTAGAGGCGTCGCCAGTTGTCGAAAGGCTGGCCGCCGAGTTTCTGCAGCGCGTCATTCGTTCCCAAGGTGTTGTACCAGAGCAGGCCGACAGAGGTCTTTCCAACCGAATCCCAGCTACCCGAGTCCGTCGGAGCGCCGGTGACGCGCAGGAGTTGCTGCGTGGCGCGAGGGTTTGCCGCCAGCGCAGACAGGACCGCAGGAATGTAAACCGGACTCCACTGGTCGATCACCTGTGGAGGGATGCTGACCGGACTGCCAGGGATGACGCCAGGAAAGAAGTAGTCGAAGATCACCCGAAAGTCGCCGACATAGTTGATCTGCTTGCGGAAGTCCCCGATTGGCCCGCAAAGAGCCAGACCGCCGTCAAATACCTGAGGGAACCTCTCCACGGCGAGCGTGGTCACCAATCCTCCCTCGGAGGGACCCACGATGTAGGTCTTGTTGGGCGCGCCGTGAATCTGGGTGAAGATGTCCACCACCTCCAGCACGTCCTGTACTGCGCCGGCCACCGCGAGCCCGTTCGTTCGGTAGCTTGTTGTGGCAAACGCAAAGCCCAAGCCGTTCACGATCTCAGGCACGGATGTCCCGTCGGGGAGCACGAGTTGGTCCTCGGGTATGGCTACGGGTTTGTTAAAGGCGATGTAGCCGTGGGCATAGACCACAAGACTCCCATTCCATCTGCTCGCGACCGGCATGCAGATGCGGTAAACCGCCCCGCCCGGCTGCCGCCCGTCCGCTGCGCAGGCGCCGAACGCAGGCTCAGGCGCCGCGCGCGCTGGAAGGATAGGGACTGCGACGGCAACGAGAACGAGTATGACGATGGCTCTGAATACGCGTGACATGTTTTCCCCTCCCGAGGCGAGCCCCCCACCGCCCGCTGCGGACCGGCTTCGGCAACGGTCGAGTATGGGGCCTAATCCTACCCGAGAAAACACCGTGCGGCTCCGAAGGTGACGGGGCCGCAGGGTCTTGCCTACACCAACACGGGAGGGCAATCCCGCCCTACATTGGGTCTACCACCAAACCAGGAATGAGTCCGTCGTCATGGCGGATGTGTCTCCCACCATGACCCATACTTCCAATTCGACGAATGTCCCCGCAGGCTGCGAATCGAACGCCAGCTGCACTTGCGATGCGCCGCGGGCATCGGTGAAGGGAAGCATCAGAGTGCGATCTCCGGTCGGGAAATGGGCGATCAGCATGACCGCCGCCCCTTCCACCGCTTCCCGGTCCTGGTCCGTGACAAGCACGAAGACCTCTTGGGGTCCGTTCTCGCCGACCACGGGCTGGAGAACGGATGCCTGCGCCGTAAGCTCGAAATCGCGGCCGCCCAACGCCATGGAAGAGGGAACCGGGTCGAGGTAGTCGCGGGGGTAGCCGACGCTCTCGAAGTGGATTCTTCCGAGGGGAGCGACAGTCACTTGCTCTCCCGTCCTGGCGTCTAGATTCCAATCCAGCCGGAAGCGCTCGAAGTACTGGACCAAGCGCCCATTCTCGAGGCGGAAGTCCGTGATCGGCGGGCCGAATACGTTCCGGCCGCCGTGGTCCTCGAAGAACTCCAAGAATGAATGGCAGAGCGAGTGGCCTGTCTCCGGGAATGCGCGGCAGCCTGAGTCCGGAGGCGAGACGACCTGATCGGCTGCGGAGGCGTGACCGCTCAAGATGGCGCCAAGAGGGGATAAGAAGACCTCCCCGTCAGCCCTTCCAGGCTCCGTCAAGAGCTCAAGGCGCCCATTCTGAAAGTACTGCACGAGCCGCCCGCTCACGAAATCCTGAAAACCCTCGGTGATCGGGTATCCCAGGATTTCCAGCCCTCCGTGATCAAGGTACGCGTCTGCAAAGACGGGATCGACTGCGTGACCGGTCTCGGCGAAGTACTGCGGCTCCCGGGGAGAGGTTGGCGAGGGCGGAACGAGCAGACGGGAGAGGAGGCCCAGGCAGAACGCAAAGAAGACGAGCGTGACACCGCTCTTACCTATGCGCAATGGTCTTCGCGAATGCTGGCCCATACGTCGTCCCACTACACCGTTCGGCAATCCGTTACCATGATACCTGCAATCCCCATTACAGAGAACTTACAGGTTCTCACATGTTCCTCGCTGGCACGTTTCTTTCATGCGCATTGGGATTCAGGACTCGGACTCAAACTCCCGGGGCGGCAACAGCATTCACGGCGGAGCCAAACGCCGCCGAAGAACCTGCGCGAATCTGCGGCCTCTGTGGCAGGAAGCAGGCTGAATCGGAACATCGGACCTTGGAGATGAAGATCAGCGGGAGGGGCGCCAAGCTTGGACGCGGCCGCGGCGCGCTCTCGCGTCGACGGCTAGGCCTGGCACGTCCGCCGCTTGCTCTCCGCTCTTGCGGGGAGATGAACCAAGGGGGAAACGCTGGGCAAGGGAGGTGACTGACGAATGGCTTTGCAAGGCCACCTTGTCAGGCCAACGTAGGGCGCCCCTCGCCTTGAAGCGTCGAATACAGGCTGGAGATCTGGTTGACGATCAAGGGCCAAGCGTACCGTCGGGCATACTCCGCGGCCTGATCGCCGAGGCGCCGCCGCAGAAGCGTATCTTGCAGCAGGAGCTTCAGACGCTCGGCCAAGGCCCCGGGGTCATCGGTGGGGACATGGAAGCCGGTCTCGCCGTCTCGCACAAGGAAAACAAGGCCTCCCGTCTCCGAGGCAATGACAGGCGTGCCGCAAGCCATTGCCTCCAGCGCTACGAGGCCGAACGACTCATAGTGGGAGGGTACGACCACGACTTCCGCCGCCGAGTAGTAATACGGAAGCGTATCCTGATCTCGACGGCCAAGGAAAGTCACAAGGTTCTCGAGGCCCAGAGACTCCCGCAGCGCCTTCAGTCGATCCATCTCGGCCGTCATCGTCTCAGGAGTGGAATCGGAGTCCCCTCCGATCACCGCAAGACTGACGGGCACATCTTGGAGCAATCCTTGATCCATGAGGAACTTCATGGCTTTCAAGAGCGTGTCAATCCCTTTGAGGGGCTCGATACGACCGACGAACAGGACCAGGTTCTGATCGACGGGGCAGCCCACGTAGGCCTTGGCCTCATCCGCGGAGATGGGGTAAAAGCGCGAAGTGTCCACCCCCGGCGGGATGACGACAACCCGGCTTGTGTCCGCGTGATACAGCCATTGGATCTGTGCCACCTCTGCCTGGGTCGCGGCCACGATGCGATCGGCATCCCTCAGCAATCGCCTCTCCGATTCGAGGCGTAGGGCCGACTCGGTCTCGTCTGGGCTTCGGGCCACCCGGTTTTTCATCGCCGCGAAAGTATGGAACATCTGGATCATGGGCGCTTCCATCCATCGCCGCAGTTCAAGCCCCGCAAGCCCCGAAAGCCAGTAGTGGCAGTGGAGGATGTCGTAACGGAGCCCCTTGGTCCGGGCGAAATTCGAAACCCCCTGAACGAACTCCGGCAGGAAGTCAGCGAGGACATCCCGGCTGAGCGGGCGTTCAGGGCCAGCGGGGACATGCACGACTCGGTTTCCGTGACCAAGATGATGCAACACATGGGGCACGTGTTCATCCTGAGAGCGGGTGAAGACATCGACCCCAATCCCAACTCGACCTAACTCGCGGGTGAGGTCGCGGACGTAGACATTCATGCCGCCCGTGTCCTTCCCGCCGAGGGTGGCCAGAGGGCAAGTGTGGTAGGAGAGCATGGCGATGCGCACGTTGTGATTATGCTTCGGGAGCAGGCGCTTGCCAAGCGTTTTCTGCGCCTGGTATAATCCTGCCTTGCGCCACCGTAGCTCAATCGGAAGAGCGATCGCTTCGTAAGCGATAGGTTATGGGTTCAAGTCCCTTCGGTGGCTCTTTCCATTTCGAACTCGACGTATAATTCGCTCGTATGTCCACCATGTTGCCCCCGGTTGTCATTGGCATCGCCGGCGGAACCGGGTCGGGGAAGACGACCGTCGCCGACGTCATCCTCGGGCGCGTGGGCGCCGACAAGCTCGTCTTCATCCCCCACGACGCCTACTACAAAGACCTTGCGGACCTTCCGCGAACCCAACGTGACCTGCTCAATTTCGACCATCCGGACTCGCTCGAGACAACCCTCTTGGTCGGACATCTCCACGACCTGCGCCTTTGGCAACCCGTGGAGATCCCCATCTACGACTTCACCACTCACTCGCGAACAGACAAGCGGCTCAGGATTCTGCCTCAGCCGATCATCCTCGTCGAAGGCATCTTGGCCTTCGCCGAGCCTGCCCTACGGGAGCTGTTCGATGTGAAGATCTTCGTCGACACCCCACCGGACATCCGCTTCATCCGTCGCCTGCAACGCGACATCAGCGAGCGTGGCCGTACGCTGGACTCGGTTATCCGTCAGTATGAAACGACCGTCCGCCCGATGCACCTCGAGTTTGTTGAGCCCTCGAAGCGGTATGCGGACGTGATCATCCCTGAGGGTGGGCTGAACACCGTGGCGATGGACATGGTTGTGACGCGCATTGAGGCGCTGCTGGCCGGTCGCTGATGGTGGAGCCGGGGCAGCCAGTGGTCTCGCAAGAAGACAGCGCGGACGAGAAGGGGCCGAGCCCCGGCATGGACTCGACCGCGGCCAAAGCAGCGGTCGAGGCTCCCTCTCCAAAGGTCGAGCGCCAGAGACCCGAGACAGCACTCAAGGGCTGGCGGCTGGCGTTATTGCGCGCCTCGGCTCTGCTGTTGGTCGTCGCCATCACGATCTACATCTTAGCGATCCGTGATCAGGCCGAGAAACTCGCCGCCTACGGCCTGCCGGGCGTCTTCCTGTTGTCGATCTTGGCGAACGCCACACTGATCCTGCCGGCGCCTGGGGTGGCGATCACCTTTGCGATGGGAGCGGTATTCAATCCGCTCGGGGTAGCGCTCGCCGCCGGGACCGGTTCGGCCATCGGCGAGTTGACCGGCTACTTGGCTGGGTTCAGTGGGCAGGCGGTCGTCTCGCGAAGCAAGTTCTATCGACGCTTAGCCGCCTGGACAGCGCGCCACGGAGGCCTGGCAATCTTCGTCCTCGCTCTGGTGCCGAATCCCGTCTTCGATGTCGCAGGCACGGCCGCCGGTGCATTGCGAATGCCCCTCAGGAAATTCCTCTTCTGGGTGTGGATGGGGAAAACGCTCAAAATGGCGCTCTTCGCCTACGCCGGCGCATATTCCGTGGACTGGCTCTCCCGCTGGCTTGGGTAGTGTGGGGCGCGGTTTTGCCGTGAGGTTCGG
>Ga0209642_10000984_pt1 | contig 18717 bp, 14 predicted proteins | sample RifCSP19_2_FD_184025 | JGI IMG/M metagenome (GOLD analysis project Ga0209642, IMG submission 184025) | Soil microbial communities from Rifle, Colorado - Rifle CSP2_sed 19_2 (SPAdes) (version 2) | ecosystem: Environmental > Terrestrial > Deep subsurface > Rock core/Sediment | place: Rifle... | reverse complement strand
TACAAACTACTATGAGATATTCTCACCCTACGCTCGAAGCCTTAAAGAGTGCTGTTCCTGCCCTGGATACCCCAAAATCGGGAAAATCTGTTAGCAAAAACGTTAGCACAAAAATTAACGAAAATTAAATCATTCTGGTAGGATACATGAATCCTGAGCCATATTAACCCCGTCGGAGTGTTAGCAATTAATACCCTGAGTTGACAGATTACTCGATTAATGTCACTAATCCCCAACAGGCTCAATACATTTTGGACCATTATTCTTAGGTGAGTTTACAAAAGTTGATACCTTATAGGCTTCCATTTCCTTTGATGAGTAGGGCTTTAGTAGTGGTGATAGCTTGTCGGTATCAGCTAATTGCGGATCGAGCCATATACCTTCATCTTTCTCATGTAGGATAACAGGCATCCTGTCATGGATCGACTCCATCAATTCATTAGCAGTTGTAGTAATTATCGTAAATGTTAGTAGCTTTTCCCCTTCTGGATTACTCCACTCATCCCATAAGCCTGCAAAGGCAAAGGGCTGCCGATTTTTCAAAACAAATCTGTAGGGCTGTTTAGCTCCTTTCTTTTCAGAATGAGTCCATTCGTAAAACCCATCTGCTAGAACTAAACATCTCTTTTTTTTAAATGGTGTCCTGAAGCTTGCCTTTTCTTTAAGTGTCTCCGCCTTTGCGTTTATCAAATTATAGCCTGACTTCACATCCTTTGCCCAGAAAGGGACTAATCCCCACCGCATCATTATTAATACTCTCTTATCTTCATTTACTGTGACTACTGGGCAATTTTGGGATGGTGCTATGTTATATCTTGGAGTAAATAAGTCCCCACTTGGGTTAACATATCCAAATCGGCTTTGGAGATCATCTTTATCAGTTGTTAATGTGATCCGTCCACACATGATTTTATCCGATGAATTATTAATTTCGACTCATATAAATTTCGATACAGACGATTTGACCATCTTCATCAACGCCTGCAAAAATACCAGGTGCCAGTTGAATATCATCGTCTTGTAAACCATCCATTTGAATAAATATAAAATTTTGTTCTTCAATGTAATAGAATCTATAACCTTTCATTAAATTTATTAAGTCCCAGTTAGATACATAATATCCTGGTTTTCTAATTTCCATATAGTTATCACCTATAAAGAGAAATAATTAGGGAAAGATGCTTTTACATTCTGTAGTTCATTCCAGTTCGTAGTAAAACGCCTGGATAGCCTTGCTCTACGCATCTGCCAGGCTTGCTTTATTCCACTTGCAGCTAATCGAATTGTATCACTACCCCAGTGAGAGTTAATACTATCAATCGAGTTCATTAATGCTTTATCTCTACTATAAGGACGGGCTGAATGCATTAGGCTTAGTTGAATCTGATCTTGTGGTACTAGTCCCATAAGCACTACTCCGGCCCTTTTGTATCTGTATCCCTGTTTATAGATTCTCTCAAGATTAGCAATGGCATATCTAATTAGCTCAGGGCTATATGACGTAGGCTCAGGGAGATTCCACCCTGCCGAGTTTCCATATTGCGGGTCTTCTGGCTTAAATCTGTTAGTCTCAATAAAAGTAGATATATACGATGCTACTAATCCCTGCTCTCTTAGCTTCTCGCCAGCACGGCTAGCATGAGTTGAGATTGCTTCCTTTAACTCTTCTAGACTTTCTACTGGTTTGCCAAATGACCGAGACCGTATAATTTGTTTATTAGGCTCTGCTACTTCTTCAAGTTCAATACAGGGAATACCCCTAAGTTCCCATACAGTCCTTAGTCCTACAATACTCATATTCTTCTTTATCCAATGATCTGGGGCATTCTTTAAGTCAAAAGCAGTATGAATACCATTTCTCTTTAGCAGGTTTGCATATTGTCTACCTACACCCCATATATCTTCCACATCCACACTTCTAAGAAAATCATCCTGTCTTGGGTGTGCGGTAATATCAAATACACCGCCACACATTCTATTTTTCTTAGCCAGCTTGTTGGCAATCTTGGCTAGTGTTTTTGTGGAACCAATCCCAATTGATGTAGGAATGCCAGTCCATTTTTTCACCGTAGCTCTGATTTCCTTTGCATACTCAGTTAGATTGTAATTAATGAATCCAGTCAAATTTAAGAATGCTTCATCTATTGAATAAATCTCTATCTCAGGGGTGAATTGGGAAAGAATACCCATCACCCTTTCTGACATATCGGAATAAAGAGTGTAGTTGGAAGAATAAACCGCAATATTATGCTTCTTTATTACATCTTGATATAGGTGTGCAGGCGCACCCATAGGAATGAGTGCTTTAGCCTCTTCCGATCTGGCCACCGCACAGCCGTCATTGTTTGATAGGACAATGACAGGCTTCCCTTCCAATTTGGGATTAAACACCCTTTCACAACTGACGTAAAAATTGTTGCAGTCAACTAAAGCAAATACTTTATTCATGGAATGCGTTTAAACTTATGTGGATGGAGTGAATAAGTAACTACACCCCATATCTCAAACTTCATATCTTGGGTAATCTCGATAGGAGAGTACGATTGATTACTAGCAACCAGGCGGATTCTACTTTCATTTGTTATCTCTAATTTCTTCACAACAAGGTCTCCATTAAGGACTGCTACTACTATATCGTTGCTTACAGCTTCCAATGAACGATCTACCACGAGTATATCACCATCAAATATGCCAGCATCCTTCATTGACTCCCCTTGTACCCTGAGAAAAAAGGTAGCCGCCGGATGCTTTATTACAAGCTCATTTAAATCGAGTGTCTTATCTATATAATCATCACCTGGGCTAGGGAATCCTGCTGGTGCTCTCTGTAAAAGCAGTTGGCACTCAATGTGAGTGTGTTGCTCGTATGGGATAATTTCAGTTACGTATAGACCCTTTTCAGATGCCATTTTATTACTAGATTAGTAAATCATATTCCTACTCCTATTGTCAATAAAAGAGTCCCTAGAGATTTCTAATAGCACTTAAAAATCACTGTAAGGCTGGTTTCAGGCTATTACGGGATAAAATAATAGGGGTAAGCCCTGAGCCAATCTCAGGGTAAGCCCTGGCACGACTTACCCCATAACTTTATGAAAGGGAGTAAACATGAAAAAGGATAAGCCTTCCAGAAGGAAAATCAAGCCTGAAATACCCAACTGTCCTTAATAATTTCAATCCTATCGTTAGCCAAGTTGTTAGCCGGAAATTATGCTTGACTAAAAAAAGTTTAAATTTAATTAATTGGTTGGCCAGAGCTATTGGATACATTTCGGACTCTATATTTTAAAGGAATAATCGATTTGAACTCACAAATTCAATCTTTTAAAGAGGTTTATAAGCAAAGTGGCAGCGAATTTAGGTTATAATCAGAGTAAAGACCCCCTTATATTTCTAGTCATTGTGTCTATTACATAACACAGTTGACAAAAATTTATTCCTGAATATTCAACTTATGCTTCCTATAATTTTTTTATAGTCTCCTATTTTTATATCCAAAAATACCCTTTGAGGTAATATAACCAGCAAACTGACGCCCTTCCGCCAGCACAAGTTGTACATCACGGTAATCCCCAAAATGCAGAGGTTCTTGGAAGTATGAATTGATAGGGTTGTCTACAGGAGGGACATGGCTAACTTCAGTTAGAACCGGGGATCCTATTAATTACACCATCGGAGAGAGTAAAGTAAGCGACTTTTAAGTCACCAAACTGAAAGTTCTTATGAGCCTCTTCAATAATTTCCTTAATTTCAGGGTGACAAGAAAAAAGTAACACTTGTTGTTTGCGTGCGAAGTCTAAGATTACCTTCGCAGCACCCAACTGGCGGATTGGATCAAACTTCACGAGCACATCGTCAAGAATTACAGGCAACGGTTCTGCATGGCTACCAAATGCCCTCACCAGTCCAAATCGAATCGCAAGGTAGACTTGATCAGCCAACCCACTACTCCACATTGTTTCTTCCTTGCGGCGATAGGCGGTGTCTTCCAACTGGACGCTCATCTCCCCAACTGGCGAAACAAGTCGATAGCGAGAGTTAGTCATAGTTTTCAGAAATGTATCTGACTCTCGAATCACTTGTGGTTGCCGCTCGCGCTCGTAAATTCCCCGTGCTTGTTCTAGGAGATAGCGACAAACCACCAAAGATGTCCAGCGTTTGGTTGCATCTGCTTGCTCTTCACGAAGCTGGCGTTGCTTAAATAACAGTTCACCAAGTTTCTTATCTTGTGCCATCTGGGAAAGCCTCTGGTTGAGGGATCCAATTTCACGTTCATCTCCAGATATCCCATCATCTTTTTCCTTCAATAGTGCGTGCAATCGGTCTTTTTCTAATTGCAGTTTAAGGGGATCGGTCTCTCCAAGCTCCCTTTCAAGCACATCTTGCGCCTCGGGCTTACCCACGATAGTGCGAAGCTTCAGTTCGTTCATTTCAATTTGTTTCTGGCACTCACGCCATTCCGTGTAAGACTCAGCCATACGGTAGAAGTGAACTTCATCTATCACATTAGCCTGTTGTAGCAATTCATTGAGAACCGCCTCTTTGTCCTCAAGCTGTTTATATAATCGCTCTATCTCAGAACGGAGTATTTCCAGCCGACCCTGTAACCCCCTTTGCAGTCGCTGTGCATCAAATGTAGCGTCAAGGTCTTTGCGAAGTACATCCAAATCTTCTACTCCTGCTTCGGTTTTAAAAGGAGTTCTTCCACAGCCAGCCAACAAGGTGCGAATCTTTTCCCGCGCCTCTTTGATATAATCTCCTAACTGACTGATACGAAGTTGAGACTCACGCAAGCTAATTTCAGCAGTCCTGGCGCTGTCTACCGCTTGTAAGATAGCTTCGAATCCTTCCGGGCGAATAGTGTCGGTAAACCCTCGATCGGAAAGCCATAAATGCCACTCTTCCTGTAGCAGTTGATAGTCTCGATCAGCTTCTTCTGTTTCTTGATTAGCTTTTTGAAGACGTCGCTGGACGTCATTCAACCGCCGCTCCGCTTCTTTTTTCTGACGTTCCTGAGTTTTCCACTCATTGAACTGCTTGATGGTACCCTCCAGTTCTCCATTCAAACGTTCTAATTGGAGAAAATCTTTTGGTATTTCGATACCCGCCTTGAGTGCAAGTTCCTCTAACTCTTTAGTGAGGGTATCAAGTTGTTCTTCGAGTCCTCTCACTTCCTCATCCAGTAGTCTCTGCGTTTTTATAGTTTTTTCTTCCTCCTGTTGGAGTTGCATTAACCGTGCGCTCTCCACGTCTGTTTGACGGCGCCGGAATGTGTGGAGAAGAACCGCTAAACCCATCCCCGATAGCAGTATAAGCACAGCAGGAATGTAAGAGCGTTGGACAGCCATCAGAGCAGCCAGTGCAACACCAATAATTAGGACAGCTATCTGTAGCCATGATGGCAAGGGATCTAAACGTACTTCCATCTGCTTCTCTATAGACGTAAACAGTGCCTCAGACTCTTGTTTTGCAAGGCGCTTAGCGTCCACTTGCGTTGTTATCTTTTCTTTCTGGTAGAGTAAAGAGCGTATCATCCTTACTGAGTCTTGTTGCTGTTGCAATTGATGTTCGTCCATGATAGGTGGTGTTGGCTGCGTTTCAATAAATCTCTGTATACCGTCTACAATGAGCTTCTCATCCTTCTCGGCGTCTAAGAGGGTGCGTTGATAGGCTTGTGTCTGTTCAAGTTTTCGCTGATCGGCATCTAATTTGCGTCCGAATTCCTGAACGCGTTGACGTACGTGAACAGATGTGTCAACCAGTGTTAGCCGCTGTGAGTCCCAGTCTGCTCCTAGCTCGCGTAGCCGCCTATGGAATTCTTCTTCTGCTCGCGCCAGTCTGTTTTTCACAGTAGGATAGTCCTCTAGGGCAGAGACTATCTTTCCTCTTTCACCCAACAAGGCTACAATGGTGTCCTGGTGGTTGATTAGAACTTCGTATACAATGACATTACCTAATTGCATTTCAATTTTTTCTGCCTCAACTTCCCGTTCATTTTTGTTCCTGATAATCTCCTTGATTTCTGCTTTCAGGTTCTCGAATCTCTCAGCGCCGTTGGGGGGGAAATTCATCGCGGACTCCAAATTTGCCGACTTCTCACGTGCTGAGAATAAAAGCACCCATGGCTCATGAGCTTGTATCAATTGGTCAATGCGCAGGAGGCGTTGCCTGACTTGCTCTGCTTTGATCTTATCTTTCCTGGTTTTTTCTTCCAGTTGTGCGTGTTTTTTTTGACAGTCGGCGTATTCGGTCACTTGTCCCTGAATTTCCTTGATTTGTTTTTTAATATCTTTCAGGGTGTTGACCAAGTTGTTAATGAGCGACGAAGTCCCCCTTTCCTTCAATAACTTGCCGAGTTCGATGTCGAGAACTTTCAACGTGTCGGGAATAGACGCTACTCTTAGTCCCGCACCTGGTCCCAACAAGAGCCCACGCACGGTATCCTGGGTGAGAATGTCTAACCCTTCTAGGTCTTTCAACCCAACGGCAAAGACACGTTCGAACGTCACACAGTCAACCCCACCAAGCAACTGCACGGAAGGCTCTTCATTTAAAGTCTTACCTCCTTCTTCGGTGGTTGTAACAACCTTATCTCTCCGTGCAATCGTGAACCGCCGTCCATCCCTCGTCTGTACAATTAACCTGCCTCCATGTGAACCACCGCGTAACGGAGAGTAGTTATTCTTAATTCTCCGATGTGAGAACCCAAAAAACATCCTACGTATGAACTCCAACAGCGTAGTCTTTCCGCTCTCATTTTGACCGATAAACAAAACAAGTGTATCCGAGATGTCCTGAACAGCTTGGTCACGGAAGATTCCGAAGCCATCTATGTAGAATCCAACAATTCTTATGGCTATTCCTCATCTCTAAGCAATTGGTCTAACCCCAAGGTTTCGGCATTGTCAACAACCTCCAACAATTCAGAATCTGAAAGCTGATCAATCTGTGGGGCAATGAGGCGGTGCTCAGGTCGTTTGGTAATCAAATCATGTAGAGCTGCTCTCGTGTCATTTTCCATCCTCAGATTCTCAGCAGCACGGAGAAAATCGCCGACGAAATCTTGCACTTTCCGTCGCTGATCAACGTCTATCGCTGGACGAGTCATGTCTTGTACTGATTCCACCCACACGAAATCATCACGTGCTACTTCTGATTCGCGGAGTGGCTTGGCTAGGTCACCGTCAGGATTTACATTTCTCAGCTTTGCGTGCAGGTCACCACGTCCTGTAAGCCGCAAGCGGAGGACAGCGCCATGTGTCTTTGCTTGGGAACGCACCTCCTCACGTGTCGCTTCAAGTTTCTGAAGCAACTCTTCTATTGCGCTCAACTCGGCGATATCCACTTCTTCCACGAACCATCGCACTAAGTCAGTGGAAATAAATTCAGGGATAATATGTCCCCCAGGATACACACGAACTAAGTAACAGCCACGCTCGCCTAATTCACGCACACTTCGCCCCTGGGTATTGCCTGGATAAATTACGCATGGGTCGCTCTCACGCAGCACCTTTCGCGAGTGAATATGTCCTAATGCCCAGTAGTTCATACCACAAACAACCAAGTCATCTATGGTACATGGAGCATAGTTATCATGGTTCGGGTCGCCTCCCACATTGCAATGCAGTACGCCGATGGAAAAAGGGTCGCTCGGTTCACTCCGAAATCGCGAAGCAAGATTCTCTTTAACCTGGGGGATGGGATAACTAATGCCGTATATATATGCTAATACCTCGCTACCGCGCTTGGCGGCTATCCTTTCTACTTTATCTCCACTAAAGTAATGCACGCCGATGGGTACTTTGAGCCCTGCCTCCCAGCCCGATAGTGGGTCGTGATTGCCATAGGTGACAAAACATTGCATCTCGGAATCTACTGCACGACGGAGCGCATCACGAAACTGCAACTGCGCACGCAGGCTTCGGTCGGCTCCATCATAAACATCACCCGCCACAATCAAAAAGTTAGCAGATCGTTGGATAGCGATATCGATGACATTATTAAAAGCTTTGAATGTTGCGTCGCGAAGTACAGCGGCAATCTCGGGAGCTACGGAGTGGACTCCTTCAAAAGGACTATCCAAGTGCAAATCAGCACAGTGAACAAAACTGAATAGGGCATTAGTCATCTGACGGAGTAAAATTCATTAAGGTTTTGACAATTTTATAAACCATTTCACCAGTTGATAAATCCCTGTTGTTAAATCTGAACTCTAGTTCTTTGACATAGTATATCAAGTTATAAGTGGCAACGCCATGATGTTTGAGAAGATGTTCTTAGAGATAACCCCAGAAGCCCTCGATGCCGTTAATTGAAGAGAAAAAATTAGGATATCTTATAGTTAGATAAGCTGTTCTTATTTCTTCACCCGCCGCCCCTAGGGTGTCCAAATAGGTGTCCATAGTGAGTCAAAATAATCGAAATAATCTAAATACTCAAGTATAAAGAATAAGCGATTTCCCCTTTATTTACAATACGTTTAAGCAATTACAGTGACTTATGAAAATTGTACTGATTGCCCTCCGAAGCCAGAGGTCGCGGGTTCGAATCCCGTCGGTCCCGTCTCTAAAAATCTGAAACTTATTGGTATACTTTCGATTCAGCCCTTCCTGCTTTAATCTGAAAGATTTTCTTCTCGCCTTTATGATGGACTTCTTTAGGATTGGTTGCTGTAACAAAAATCTGCCCTGAATATTCTTCAATAAGTCTATAGAGAAAATTTCTTCTTCTCTCATCAAGTTCACTCGTTATATCATCTAAAAGCAGGATTGGATTTTTCCCAAGAAGTATTCTTGTGAGTTCAATCTCAGATGCTTTGAGTGCGAGCGCAAGGGTCTTTGCCTCACCCTGAGAAGCAAACACTAAAGCATCTATTCCGTCAATTGTAAATCCTGGAAGGTCTCTATGAGGGCCGACCGAGGTGTGTCCTCGTCTTTTATCAATGTGAAACCTTGATCTTAACTCCCTTTTTAGCTCTTCTATAAGATTATTCCCTAGATTGAAGGAGGGCTTATATTGAATTTTTATGCCTGTATCGAGACCCGAGATAAATCTATAATTTTTTTCAAGCAGTGGCTCCAGCCTCTCTATTAGTTTGATCCTTCTTCTGACTATTTTCCCTCCAAGTTCTGCTATCTGTTCATCCCATGCCTCAAGTGTTTCTCTGGTTACACCTCTTAGAAAAAGGGCGTTTCTCTGTGTGAGAGCACGTAAATATGACTTTAAATCTATAAGATGCTCATACTTTAGATTGCATATAAGCGTATCTATATATCTCCTCCTATCTTGAGGGGAACCCTTTATTAAATCTAAGTCCGCCGGTAGAAATGTCACGACATTGAATCTTCCTAGAAGCTTTGGTATATCATAGACAATCTTTCCATTAAGCTTTACGGTTTTTCCGCCCTTTGTAAGGATTATATGGACCTCATTAAGCCCTGAATCTGACTCAAGCTCACCCTTTATTCTCCCTTCTGTTTCTCCGAAACTGATAAGCTCTTCCATTCTTACCTGTTTGAAGGGTCTAAGTGTGCAGAGTAGGTGAATCGCTTCAAGTAGGTTGGTTTTTCCCTGTGCGTTCTCTCCAGAGATTAAATTAAAACTTTCATGAAAGGTAAAGATTTCGGTTTTATAGCTTCTATAGTTTTTAAGGGTGATTGATCTAAGTATCAACAGAGTGCTGATTCTGGTGTTTGAAAAGAGTATAATAACAATTATATGTTTGTTCAACGTTGCTAAAGAAGAATTAAGGAGTCAGTCCCCGACGAATTCATCGGGGACGGGATCCAGAAGAAAAGAAGAAACCTTCTGGCTTCTGACTCCTCAATTCTTCTTGACCTTAAATAGAGATAGCGGTAATATTTTAATTAGTGAATGACATGATAACGTTTAAAATTGCTGAGATTTCAGTAAAAGATGCTGGGAAGGGCCTTGGAAGGGTTGACCCAAAAGATATGCATGCCCTTGGTATAGCTGCTTTTGATTTGATTGAAATAGGAGGAAAAAGAAAAACTGTCGTTAGGGCAATGCCTTTAGAAAAGTCACAACGTGGTCAATCCTTGATCCAGGTGGACGGGATTACTAGAGAGAATGCTAGGGTTGGAATTGATGATAGTGTGTTTGTAAAAAAGGTCGAAAGTAAGCAGGCGATAAAAGTAGTGCTTGCACCCACAAGCGCTGATCTTCTCTTAAACGGTGATAATACAGACTACCTAGTGAGTCGTCTTGATGGGATTCCAGTTACAGTTGGGGATAGGGTAAGGATCACTCTCCCTGGTTTAAGAATAGAGGATTTTCAGGTGCTTGGGGCTATCCCTGCAGAATCCATCGTTGTTCGCTCTGCAACAAAGATAGAGCTTAGAAAAAAACCAAAGGGCAAGGTAGATTCCTCAAGGGTAACCTACGAGGATGTCGGTGGTCTAAAGGAACAGATTAGAAAGGTAAGAGAGATGGTAGAGCTTCCTCTCAGATACCCTCAAGTATTTGAAAGACTCGGAATAGATCCACCAAGAGGGGTTCTTCTTTTAGGACCTCCTGGAAGTGGAAAGACCCTACTTGCAAAGGCAGTTGCACATGAAACTAATGTATCTTTTCAGGCGATAAACGGTCCTGAGATAATACATAAGTTCTATGGCGAAAGTGAAGCTAGGCTTAGAGATATCTTTGAAATCGCTGAGAGAAACCAACCCTCAATTATCTTTCTTGATGAGATTGATGCAATTGCACCGAAAAGAGAAAAGGTTTCTGGGGAGGTGGAAAAAAGGGTTGTGGCCCAGCTTCTTGCACTTATGGATGGGCTGAAGGATAGAGGTAGGGTAATAGTAGTTGGGGCGACAAATCTTCCGAGCATGCTTGACTCTGCTTTGAGAAGACCAGGAAGATTCGACAGGGAGGTAAGTTTAGACGTCCCTGATAGAAATGGAAGACTTGAGATTTTTGAAGTTCATACTCGCGGGATGCCCCTAGCCGATGATGTAGACCTCGAACGCCTTGCTGATATCACACATGGCTTTGTCGGTGCAGACATTGAAAACCTCTGCCGCGAGGCAGCGATGAGGTCTATTAGGACTATGCTACCAGATATAGATTTTGAGGGTAGTAATCTTCCATATGATAAGCTCATGGAACTTCGTGTTGAGATGGAAGATTTTATCGATGCATTAAGAGGAGTCGAGCCATCAGCGATTAGAGAGATATTTGTCGAGATTCCTAAAGTCAATTGGAAGGATATAGGTGGCCTTGATGAAATAAAAGAGAGGCTTACGGAAGCTGTCATCTGGCCCATAAAATATAGGGAGCTTTTTGAAGCTACACAGACGAAAGCCCCAAAAGGAATACTTCTCTATGGACCGCCTGGAAATGGAAAAACCCTTCTTGCAAAGGCTATAGCAAATGAAAGCGGAGTAAATTTTATTTCGATAAAGGGTGCAGAACTCCTTTCAAAATATGTAGGTGAGTCTGAACATGCTGTAAGGGAGGTGTTTAAGAAGGCAAAACAGGTTGCCCCATGTATAGTCTTCTTTGATGAGATTGACGCTATTGCCCCCTGCCGCGCTGGTGGCGATAACACCCACGTTTCAGAGAGGGTGGTTAGTCAACTACTGATAGAAATGGATGGCGTGGAAGAGCTAAGAGGTATTCTCGTACTTGCTGCTACCAATAGAATTGATATGGTAGATCCTGCGTTACTGAGGGCCGGAAGGTTTGACCTATCTCTAAAAATTCCATATCCTGATGAAGAGGCACTGTTTGAAATCCTATGTATCCATACTCGTGGAAAACCACTTGCAAGGGATGTGAATTTAAGAGAGATAGCAGGAAGTATTAAGGGGTTATCTGGAGCTGATATTGAACTACTTTGTCAGAGGGCTTCACTTATTGCAATAAGAGAGCACCTGAGTCGTGGAAAGGGGGTTTTAAGAATTACTTACCTTCATTTTGAAGAGGCTCTAAAAGAGGCAAGTGGAAAGGTAAAGGGGCCTATTATTCCTACAAACATTTCTAAAGAAAGGTTTGGAGGAGAAACTCTCTCATAACTTTAAATCCAATTGGAGCAAACCATAGCTTCTACCGGTTCTTCAGTCCTCATTATCCCTGCCTTCATTTTCGGTTCTGTTGTAGGGAGTTTTCTTAACGCCTGCATCTATAGCTTACCAAGGCAGGGATCAAGAGTTTTTATTCATCCCTACTGTACATCCTGCGGAACTCCAAACAAGCCATACGATATTATTCCTATAGTTAGCTACATCATTCTTCTCGGAAGGTGTAGGGCCTGTGGCTCAAGGATTTCTCCAACGTATTTGGTTGTAGAGCTTCTTTCCGGTGTTGTTTCTGCCCTCTTGGTCTGGAGATTTGGTATATCTCTAACATCTTTATTTTACTTAATTTTTCTTTTTTCACTTATCGTTGTGACTTTTATAGATTTAGAACATAGGATAATTCCTAATGTAATAACGCTTCCTGGGATCATAGTAGGGCTTATTTATAATGCTTTGAATACCAATTGGGTAACATTGCAAATGGACTTTAGTTCTTTTCAGTTTACATTGTCCGATTTTCTTAGAATCTCAGATGAAGTAGGTATTATTGGCTCGATATTAGGGATAATTCTTGGCGGAGGAATACTCTATTTTATCGGATTTATTTACGAGGCTATAAAAAAAAGAGAAGGAATGGGGATGGGTGATGTAAAACTTCTTGCGATGATTGGAGCCTTTATTGGCTGGAAAGGGGTAATTTTTGTTGCCTTTCTAAGCTCCTTATTTGGAGTACTCGTTGGAATACCCATAATTCTTTTTAAAAGAGGCGACTTAAAATATGCCATCCCATACGGTCCTTTTCTCTCCCTCGCTGCAGCTTTTTACTGTATTACCGGCGGGTTTAGTTTTAGGTTTTAGTTGCTCGGGTTTTCATATATAAGACCATTCCAAATTAAGTTGAAATCCTTTAGAATTAAGGAAGTTGACTTATGGAAAAGCTTCATTATGGAGTTAATAATCAAGCCCTTTTTAGCGACTACTATCTTACAGACCTCGTTAAAGTGACGATTTCCTGAAGAAGCATGCGGCTGAATAGTGATTGTTAATTAAATAATTTAAACTTATTTTATTAAGGCCTATATCTTGTTACTTGATGATAGGTTATTGGTCTAAAAAATAATCATTTATCCTAAAAGTTAAAGGCTAAGGTTAGGAGGTGAAAACAAAGTGAAAGAGTACAACTACACAATAATCCTCGAAAGAGAGGAAGACGGCAGTTATCACGTCTTTTGTCCTGTTCTTCCAGGATATCATACCCAAGGTGATACCCATGAAGAAGCTTTAGAAAATATAAAAGACGCTATAAAACTCTACATAGAGAGCCTTAAAGCCTATCGAGAAAAAATTCCTACGGAGGACATTATCATCAAACCAGTAAAGGTGGCTTTATGAGACTACTTTCACCACTCTTGACAAATTATTTTTTTTGGTGAATTGTCAGCTTAATTAATCTACTCTTACCACAGTTAAAGGCGAGGGATGTTATTCGGGTTGCTAAGAAGCTTGGTTTTGAATTAGATAGACAATCTGGAAGCCGCGCTATCTATTATCGTAAGTCTGATAAGCGTCGAATTGTCGAACAGTTCATCCTACTAAGGATATTAGACCGAAGACTTTATACGGTATCATCAAGGATATGGGTATAGAGCCCGAGGATTTTAAAAAGTTGCTATAAAAATCCGATACAGTTAACGAATATGATTTGGTTTATGAAATTCTTATAAGCTTCACAAGCTGAAGGCTTACGGAAAAAGAGATATTGGATTAGAATTTATCGAGGTACTAATATATTTATTTTGGGAATCTAAATCATGCGGCAGATAGGGCTAAGGGTTGAGATACTTTTTAATATTCTTTTTCTTACCGCTGTTGCCATGTTCCTTATTGGTATTATCGCTTTTAAGGTTACAGAAAGATTTGCTCTCCAGGGAAAGATTGATGGAGCTAAGTCTATAATTGCTGCATTTGAGTCTTTATACGCCAAGGATGGAGATCTAGAGAGCAGGTTTGATTTGTTAAAGGATTTTCTTGAGCCAGGAGCATGGATGGTGATTTCAGACAGGCAAACAAGAAGGGTGTTTCATGCGGATTCAACTCAGAAGGTTAAAAACATAGCGGATCCTCTCATTCTTGAGGTAATGAAAACTGGGAGACCTAAGGTTAATTTTGAAGGAATCAACATACCTCCGTTTGCGTTCTATAAAGGATTTATGATTGCCTCCCCGCTTAAAAGAGGCGGAAAACAGGAAGGTGTCGTTTTCCTGTATCAACCTTTACTTTCACTTGAAAAAGGTATTATCTCGGGTCAGAGACTGATAGCTATTTCGATTTTATTGGATTTAATTGTTATTGCGCTTTTTGGGTTTTACTTACTCTCAAAAAGAGTGATTAGACCAGTTCATGAACTCATAGAAACTACAGGAGAGATAGCAAGGGGGAGGTTTCCATCTAAGACAAATTTAGGTGGGGTGAAAGAAATAGTTCAACTCAACGATGCCTTAAGGAAGATGTATGATGAAATTGAGTTAAGTAAGATGAAGCTCAAAGAGAATATAAAGGCGCTAGAGGAATCGAATCAGGCACTTCTAAGTACGCAGAAAGAGCTTATAGCTTCTGAAAAGCTTGCATCCCTTGGAAAACTTTCAGCAGGTATTGCACATGAGATAGGGAATCCTCTAAGTGCAATAAAGGGTTATGTTGAGTTATTAAAAAAGGGGTACATACTGCAGGATGATAAAAGGGCTGAGTCTCTGAGCTCTCTCGAAAAAGAGCTAGAGAGGGTAGACAGAATTATCCGCACCCTACTAGATTACTCACGACCAAGAGGTTTTGCATTGAAGAGGGTTGACGTAAATGATGTCATCAAAGATACTGCTGAATTAGTTAAAAGTCAGGGGCTTCTAAAAGACATTGATCTAACCCTCGATCTTGCTACTGGACTTAGTCTTATCGAGATAGATCCGTATCAACTTTCCCAGGTTCTTATAAACTTGATACTAAATTCTAGGGATGCTATCCTTCGAGACGGGGTGATTACAATATCCTCTTTAGGCACTCCAAATGAGGGTGTTGAAATTTCTGTTAGGGACAATGGCGTTGGAATTCCAAAAGAAATAATTGATAAGATATTTGATCCATTTTTTACTACAAAGGATCCTGGAAGGGGGACAGGACTCGGTCTTTCAGTGTCTCAAAGAATAGTTCAACACTTTGGCGGAAGAATCAGAGTGCAAAATGAGCCTGAAATTGGTTCTGTTTTTAGAATAACATTTCCTGGTGTTAAAGATCATGGCAGCCAAGGTTCTGATAATTGATGATGAAGAGGGTGTAAGAAAAACGCTTTCGCTTAATCTAGGAATGGAGGGTTACGAGGTTGAAAGCGTGGAAGGCGCAGACACTGCCCTCAATCTTATTGATAGTGGTAAGAATTATGATTTTATAATCTCGGATATCCGTATGCCCGGTACGGATGGGCTTCAATTTCTAAAGGAGATTAAGGGTCGTGATTTGGGGTCAATTGTAATAATGATCTCTGCCTATGGGACAGTAGAAACATCAATCGAAGCTATAAAATGCGGTGCCTCCGATTATGTAAATAAACCTATTAATACTGATGAGCTCTTTCTACGCATGCGTATGGCTGAAGAGAGAGAGAGACTTAGAAGAGAAAACCTTCTACTCAGGAAGGGACTCGGAAAGGACGATGGATTCGAGGCAATAGTCTTTACAAGTGATAAGATGGGAGGGGTCGTAGATTTTGTAAAAAGGGTTTCTGAATATAAGACTACCGTTCTTATAACTGGAGAAAGCGGAACGGGTAAAGAGCTAATTGCGCATGCTATTCATGCAAGAAGTCCTAGAAAAGACGGAGCTTTTGTAGCAATAAACTGTTCTGCGATTCCTGAATCACTCCTAGAAAGTGAGCTATTTGGGTATGTAAAGGGTGCATTTAGCGGAGCAAGCCAATCTAAGAGAGGACTTTTTGAAGAGGCTAATGGCGGGACTTTATTTCTGGATGAGATTGGAGAATTTCCAATTCATCTTCAATCAAAACTCCTTAGGGTTCTTCAGGAGGAGGAGATAAGACGTCTTGGAGATACAAAAACGATAAAGGTAGATGTTCGAATCATTGCGGCCACGTCACGTGATCTCAATGAGGATGTTAAACAAGGAAGCTTCAGGGGCGACTTATTCTATAGGCTAAATGTTCTTCCGATTCATATTCCACCGCTTAGGGAAAGGAAGGACGACATACCAATCTTAGTTGATTATTTCATAAAAAAATACAATGGGAAGCTGAATCGTTTTGTTAAAGGTGTGAGTCAGCAAGCAATGTCGGAGCTTCTTCAGTATCCATGGTATGGAAATATTAGGGAGCTTGAAAACGTAGTAGAAAGGGCTATGATTCTTTGCGATTCGAATTCACTCGATAGAGTTAATTTCAATTTAAAAGATAACAACATTCAAGGTGATGCTTGGTTTGATTCCCTCTCGCTTGATAAAGCTTGGCAGAAACTCGAAAAGGCGTATATAGAAAAAGCACTTTTAGAAAGTGGCGGAAATCGCACACAGGCTGCAAAACTCCTTGGCCTTAGTCGCCGCTCTTTACTTTATAAACTCAAGCAGTATGGATATTCCGAGGAAGAGGATTAACATTTCTAAGTAAGCTAAGGGGTTCAAAAGAACGATGTTTTATGACAGTGGACTTTATTATATGATATATGTAAAAATAGAGATTTTAGTAATAAAACGGCAAGTAATATATAGGGTTTAATGAGCACAACAGCACAGTTACCGAAATGCTGGATAAAAAATCCTGCAACAGATTTGACCTTCTTTGACTTCGGTTGGATTCTAGTTTTTCTACCTCTTATTATGTTAAAAGGACATATTGCCTTCATCATTCTTGTGGTGCTTATAGTAAATTACATACATAGACACTATACCTTCGCACTCGTATATGGCGATAAAGAAGAGTTTGAGAAGAGGAAAAAGATCTATGTGTTTCTCCCCATTGTTGCAGTTATTGTGACGTTTATTTCTATATACTTTGATGGTTTTAAGATACTTGTTTTAATCTCGGTTCTTTGGACTATGTACCATACAATTACACAAAAATACGGAATTACGAGGATATATTCCCGAAAGGCTGGCTATGGGGAAGCATGGATAGAGAAGGGAGTTATCTATTCTTGGTTTGTATACCTTTTTTTTGCACTAGCAGAGAGAGAAAAAGATGTTCTTCAACAGTACCAATCAGGTAAGGTTTTTATAAGCTATGTTGGAGATTATTTCAACTATCTAACACTAGCTTCATACTTCTTTCTTGCTGTATCAGTCTTCTTTACGCTATTATTTGCCTATCAGGAGTTTAAAAACCGGCATCAAATAAGCGCCGCCAAGATTATTTATGTTATTTCCATTTTACTTCTGTACTCTATATTTGCTTACTCCCTTATAGTCGGATACATCGTATTTGCCTTCTCACACGCCCTTGAATATATAGCGTTTGTAAATATCTTTGTGAATTCTAAGTATAAGAAAAAGCCTGACTCAAGGTCACCTCTTGCGATGGCATCGAAAAAGCAGTGGGTCTATAGCTCTTTCTTCTCAATTGGTATAGTTGCACTTTGTCTTATTGGAATCAAATTTAATGAAAATGCATTTGAGATATATATCGTGGGAAGCTCATTTCTTCACTTTATATATGATGGTCTTATTTGGAAGGTTAGAAGACCCGAGGTAGGGAAACCACTTGATATTAAATACGCAACCTGAACATTAGACCGTGCAACCTACGAACGTAAACGCATAGATTTCACATCCGTTCGATTTTGTGGATAATTTTAATAAGTGGGAGCCAAATTCTTTGTTCTTGATGAGTCTATACATTTTAGGTTCTCTCACAACAATATAGCTACACCCTTGAGAATCAAACTCTACATCCTGTCCAGCATCTTCTGGAGATAAATATTTGCCATCCTGCATTAGAATTACCTGAAACCCACTTACTCCATTTGGGTTAATAACCAAATTTACTTCAGAGGATGTGTATTTTAAATACACATGAGCCATATCAACTGAATCATCTAAAGCTGGTTTCATGTATTCGGGTGAGCTAAACCATTTCCCCTCGACATAAATTGTATCGTTCTCTACCTTCTCTGGTGCTTTGTAATATTCGATTCCATCCGGTTTGTGACCTTCGGGGTTTCCAAGTTTCCCTCGCTTGTAACCAAAATAAAGCTCAGGGCTTACACGGTGGCAGAAGATTCCGGGGATATCCGTATCCCTTACCGGTTTCATTAAGTCTGGAAGTTCTACGTTTGGATTAATCTCTCTAAGCAGTAGTTGAATTGCAAGCTCTGTCTCAATATAGTTTCCCTCACCGAAGTGTGCGTAACGAATGTAACCCTTTTTATCTGCTAGATACTTCGCAGGCCAGTAGCGATTTGTAAACGCATGCCAGATCTGATAGTCGTTATCCATAACCACAGGATATTCAATTCCAAATTCACGAATTGCTCTTTTTACGTTATCTTCAGTTCTCGCAAAGAAAAACTCTGGTGCGTGCACACCTATGATTTCTAGACCTTTCTCATGATATCTTTTGTGCCATTCTTTTACATAAGGAAGTGTCCTAATACAGTTGACACAGGAATAATCCCAGAAATCAACC